>Ga0307986_10000004_pt1 | contig 152662 bp, 167 predicted proteins | sample EllFjometageno82_FD_203170 | JGI IMG/M metagenome (GOLD analysis project Ga0307986, IMG submission 203170) | Marine microbial communities from Ellis Fjord, Antarctic Ocean - #82 | ecosystem: Environmental > Aquatic > Marine > Unclassified | place: Southern Ocean | collected 2014-10-09 | reverse complement strand
TCTAATTAAAGATTGATCTCCATTTTTCTGAACATCTTTTATAATTTTCAAAACAACAGACCTATTTGTCTCTGATTGCCGACGTTTTGAATTTAGTATTTTTTTAAAATTATTTTGAAAGTTTTTATCTTTAGTACTTAATATGTATTTCATTAAATCTTATGTTTCGGTTTGTGCTTCGTTGTCCAACTTCCAGAAAAATCTTCAAGAGTTGATTCGATAAATTCCACTTCTAATGAAATTACTCCTCCTCCAGAAAATATCAACTTCAAATTGTAATTATCATTTTTTAATTTACTAATCTTAATTGCCAAAAACTCTAATATTGTTGATTTTTTTTTTACATTTATATTTTGGGATTTAACATTAAGTGCATTTTTAAACACTAGAGCAGACCTAACTCTTCTATTATCTCTAAATACTCCCTGTTCGGCATCTTCCCACATGAACCGATTAAAAATACATACAAATGTTTTGTTCTTTAATAGAAATTTAATATCTTGCGCAATAATTATAGCATCCTGTAGGTAAGCAGAAAAGACGGAGAGGTCTTTTTCATCATTAGCTAATAATTTTAAGTTAGATTGTATTTTAGACATTCTTTGTAATAATCGATGCTCCACATTTCTTTAATTTTTTGACCAGATCTTCATAACCTCTTTCCAAATGATAAATTCTATTAACAATAGTAGTTCCTTTTGCAGCTAATCCAGCCAAAACAAGGGAAACAGACGCTCTCAAATCTGTTGCCATAACTTCAGCTCCTGTGAAATTTTTTATACCTCGTATATACGCACTTTTATTTTTTATTTTAATATTAGCACCCATTCTTTTAAGCTCGGATACATGCAAAAATCTATTTTCAAAAATATCTTCTTTGATAATAGATTTTCCATTACCCAAACACAACAAACTCATTAACTGAGCCTGCATATCCGTTGGAAAGCCGGGGTAAGGAATTGTTTTAACGTTTAAAGATTTTATTTTTTTTCTAGAAACTGTGACTGAGTTTTTTTTATTAAAATTTAATTTGGCCCCTGATAACTTCAAAAAATCAAATATATTTTTCATTACCTTTGTGTCAATTTTATCCAATGTAATTTTTCCATTAGAAATAAGACTTGCAACCGCATACGTTCCTGCTTCTATTCTGTCTGGAATAATGGAGTGTGTGCTACCCTTAAGACTTTCCACGCCTTCAATTGTTATAATTCGTTTTGAATTAAAAACTATTTTTGCCCCAGAGTTATTTAAAAAATTTATCAAATCTATAATTTCTGGCTCTATTGCAATGTTTTTAATAATTGTTTTGCCTTTGCATAATGTGGCAGCCATAATTAAGTTCTCCGTTGCTCCTACCGATATAGTTTCAAATTTTAATTTACTTGGTTTTAATTTTTTAATTACTTTTGCAACAATATATCCTTTATCAATCTTGATTTTTGCACCCATTTTTCTTAACATATCTATGTGCAAGTCAACTGGCCTAGATCCAATAGCACATCCTCCTGGCAAAGAAACTCGTGCCTGTCCATATTTTGCTAGCAAAGGCCCTAAAACTAAAACGCCTGCTCTCATAGTTTTAACGAGATTGTAGGGTGCTATTAATTTTTTATTTTTTTTAGAAGTTATAACAATCTCATTTCTAGAATCTAAAAAATTTATTTTTTTACCAATGCTTTCCAATAAATTAATCATGGTTGAAATATCTTTTACGTCTGGAATATTTTTCAAAGTTATCTTTTCATCTACAAGCAATGTAGCTGCCAGGATTGGTAGAGAGGCATTTTTAGACCCTGAAATATTAATGGTGCCAAAGAGTTTTCTGCCTCCTTGAATAACTAATTGTTTCATTGAAGATTAAACTTTTGGGAGGGTAACTCCCAGCTGCTTCATATATTTACCTTTTCTATCGGCGTAAGAAACTTCTGGGGATTGATCTCCTTTTAAAAAAATAAATTGGCAAGCACCTTCATTTGCATAAATTTTAGCTGGCAAAGGAGTGGTATTAGAAAATTCTAATGTGACGTGACCTTCCCACTCTGGCTCTAGAGGAGTTACGTTAACAATAATTCCACATCTTGCATATGTACTTTTACCAAGACAAATAACAAGGACATCTCTTGGTATTTTAAAATACTCTACAGTACTCGCTAAAACAAAAGAGTTGGGTGGAATAATGCAAACATCTTCTTTTTTAGAAACAAAGCTTTCTTGAGAAAAATTTTTTGGATCTACTACCGTGGAGTGCACATTGGTAAAAATTTTAAATTCATTAGAAACTCTGGCATCGTAACCATAAGAAGAAAGTCCAAAAGAAATATTATCCCCTCTATTTTGATTTTCTACAAATGGAGCTATCATCTCTTTTTCAAGAGACATTTTTTTAATCCACTTATCTGATAGTACGCTCATTTTTTTCTTTTTCTTTCTTTTGAAAATCTTTTCTTTTTTTTAAGTTTTCTTTTAATGCATTGGCAAGCTTTTTATTTTTTGTCTCATTAGCCATCAGAAAAAATATTATTAATTATTTATTAGGGTTAGTTAAATCATCAAGAGTGACTGGCTTACTAATATCATGCATTTCAGAAGATTCTTCAATTTTTTTTTCTACAATATTAGTAGGGGCTCTTTTTGCCTTTTTTAAAGCAAGACGGTCTTTTTTCTTTGCTTCTTTTAACATTGCTCTCTCACCACGCTTAGATTTGTAATCATAATGAATACCCATGGTAGAGCCTCCCAAAACTAATATTTCTTAAAAAACTATTCTTTTTTTAAGTTTACAGCAGATGGACCCTTTTGCCCATCTTCGATATCAAAAGAAAGAACATCTCCTTCATCTAAATAACCAACGCCAGAATCTTTTACTGCTGACATGTGAACAAAAACGTCTTTTTCTTTGTCATCTCTTTCAATGAATCCATAACCTTTTGAGCCATTGAACCATTTTACTTTTCCTTTTATGCTCATTTTAACTTTCTTTTATTATTAAGACATTTAAATACAATCTAAGTGTGGCAATATTTTAATAGATGAGCACTATTTTTGTCAAGAATTCTTGTTTTGTTTTTTTTATTAAAAAAATTCCTACGCTTTTCCTTCAATTTTCGAGCAATTGCTTTTGTTTATTTTCTTGTCAAAAGCAGAAACGGTTTCTTTTTTAACAACCCAGACAAATGATTTTTCATATGTGCTGTCACTAGCAATTTGAGTGCATTTCTTTCCTAGTTTAACAGTATGGGTTGTGCAGTTAGTTAGCGCTATTAGAGCAAACATAACAAATATAAGTGAGATTTTTTTCATAGATGTACATTTAGAATACAAATGCGATCAGCATTGGCTTAAAAAAAGACTTATTTCAGGCACTCTCTAATAAAAAAGTTGTAAAAACCTATTATAAATTTAAAAAGTCACAAAGAAGCCCACATAGCTCAGTTGGTAGAGCACGTCCATGGTAAGGACGGGGTCATCAGTTCGATTCTGGTTGTGGGCACCACAAATATCAATATAAAACTTTTATGGATTTTTTATTTCAAGGAATATGCAATGCTTTTCCTCATTATATAGTTGGTAAGAATAAAATGTTTAAAAAAATTTTTTACCTTACATTTTGTTTATTTAAAATTTTTTTAACAGGTCCATTTAAAATAAATTTTAAAAACTACAAATTTTACTCGTATCCTCAAAAAAATGAGTATTCGAGATATCTTCTTACTAGAGGAGAAATGCCAGATCCTTATGAAATTGATCTCCTTAAATCTGTTGCTGCAGAAAATAATTCTGTTTTTTTAGATTGTGGAGCAAACGCTGGTTTCTATACAATCCCAATTGCAGCTTCAAATAGAGATTGTCAAGTTATCTCCTTTGAGCCATCACACATCGAATATAAAAAACTCCAAAGAAATATAAATCTAAATTTGTTAAAAAATATAACCACAAACAAACTGGCAGTAAGCGATAAAAATAAAAATCTAATTTTTCGCGAAGAAGGAAAGACTATAATGAGTTTGGCTTCTGGAGGTGGCCACATAATAAAAAAAATAACAAATAAAAAATTAGATTATGTGGTCAAGGCAGTCACAATTGACAAATATCTAAAAAATAAGAAGATAAGAAAAAATACGAATATGATAATGAAATTTGATCTAGAAGGTCATGATTTAATTGCTATATACGGTGCGGAAAAAACTATTAAAAAATACAATCCAATAATTTTATTTGAATTTTCAAACATGATTACGAACCACGCTGATTACAAAAAAAAAATATTTCAATTATTTTTAAAAAAAAATAATCTAATTATTGCAGATTTAAGAAAAAAAATTCATTCCATTGAACAGTTACACGGGCAGATTTCCAGACTTGGTCCAAACCACGATACAATTGGAAATTTTATTCTTACCAAAAAAAGCAATTTAAAAAAAATTAAGTTGCCAAAATAAATAAGTTTTTCGTTATTTTTTATTATTACGTTCCAAAATTTCTTTATAAAGAGCGCTATGGTCATCGTTGCCTAGCCCGCGATCTACCATACTTTGATACATACTTTGAATAAGCTTAGAAATAGGAAGGTCTACACTTGCATCTTCTGCACACTTTAAAATATTATTCATATCTTTTAGGTGAGTAATAGACTTTCCTCTTGGGGCAAAATCTTTTTCTATCATTCTTGATCCATGGTTCTGCAATATTTTACTGTCGGCAAAGCCTCCTTCTACTGCTTTAATAAAATTTTCTGGGTTGGCTCCAACTTTTTCACAAAGAATAATAGCTTCCGCAACAGCTCCTATAGTTACTCCGACAATGATTTGGTTGCATAGTTTTGCCACCTGTCCACTTCCTGCTGGGCCCACTAAAGTAGGATTGCCCATAGTTTTTAAAACATCCTTTACTCTATCAAATGTTTCATTGCCGCCTCCAGCCATAATAGCTAAACTGGCTGACTTAGCTCCCTCTGGTCCTCCTGAAATAGGGGCATCTATAAAGTTTATTTTTTTTTCTTTTAAAATATTATAAAAAAATTTTGCACTTTCGTACTTAGTAGAGCTAGTATCTATAAATATACTTCCTTGGCTCAATAGGTCTTTGTTAATAATTTCATTAATTATTTTTTCAACAGCAGCATCATCCGGTAATGATGTTATGATTACATCCGCATCTGTAATTGCCTCATCCAAAGAACTGCAGATAGCGATGTTGTTAATATTTTTTAGCTCATTCATTTTGGATAGAGTTCTATTAAAAGTCCTAATCTTATAGCCGCCTTTAGAAAGGTTTTTAACCATAGGCAAGCCCATCAATCCTGTACCGATAAACGCTACATTAATTTTTTGATCTGGCATTTAGCCTGAAATACCTAAATGAGTATACTTAATATTAAGATAATCCTTGATTGCATCCGAACCACCTTCTCTACCATATCCACTTTGCTTAATTCCTCCAAATGGAGTTTCTGCAAAAGCAACAAATGGAGTGTTGATTGCTACCATTCCTGTTTCCAGAGCATCTGAAGTTTTGTGTGCTTTCTCTATAGAATTCGTAGCGACATAAGCGGCCAAACCTGCATCATGATTGTTAGCCCTTTCAATTACTTCGTCAAAATTTTTAAAAGAAAGAATTGGAGACAGGGGGCCAAAAGGTTCTGTGGTCATAATTTTAAAATCATCTTTCACATTATCAAAAACTGTAGCTTCATAAAAATAGCCTTTGTTAAATTCTGGAGGTCGTTTCCCTCCACACAAAACTTTAGCCCCTTCTTTTTTAGTATGCTCTACTAGGTCCTCAATTTCGTTTAATCTTTTTTGAGTAGTGATTGGACCTAGGTCGGTATTCTTATCTAATCCACTTCCTATTTTCAGTTTTAATGTTTTTTCTACAAATAGCTTTGTAAATTCTTCCTTTTTACTTTCGTGAATAAAAAATCTACTAGGAGAAATACAAACCTGTCCAGTATTTCGGTATTTTGCCGTGATTGCCATATCAGTTGCTTTTTGTATATTAGCATCATCATGAACAATAAAAGGTGCGTGACCACTAAGTTCCATCGTAACTCTTTGCACTTTTTCTGCAGCTTGTTTTAAAATTATTTTTCCTACTCTAGTGGATCCTGTGATTGATATTTTTTTTATAATATCTGATGATAGAAGCTGAGAAGAAATAGAGGCAGGATCTCCAGACAACAAATTAACTACACCAGTAGGAATTCCTGCTTCTCTTACAATGTCAACTAGTTGCATGACAGAGCCTGGGGTAACCATATCAGGCTTGCAAATAACTGAACAGCCAGCAGCCAAAGCTGTAGATATTTTTCTAGCAGCTAAAATGGTTGGAAAATTCCATGGTGTTAAAGCAGCAACTACTCCTACAGGTTCATATTTAATTTGAATTCTAGTATCTGCAAACCTACTTTCTACAATTTGCCCATAAATTCTTTTTGTTTCTTCCGCATTCCATTCAAAAATATCCGCTGCTCCCATCGCTTCGCCCTGTCCTTGGGCAAAAGGCTTCCCCACTTCTAGTGCGATCCAATTGGCAATAATATCTTTCTTATCTCTAATTAAATCGGCAATTTTTCTTATTTTTGCAGAACGCTCCCAAGCAGGAGTCTTTTTCCATATCTCTAATCCTTTTTTTGCTGAATGCAGAGCTTGCTCGACATCTTTGCTTGTGGCTTTTGAGACATTACCTAAAATTTCTTCATTCGAGGGGTTTACCACTTCATAAACGCCCCCATCCGAAGAAGGTGTCCATTTGCCTTCTATAAATTGTCCAAAATTTTGATACATTAATGCCTTATATATAAGCAATTAATACCCAACTCAAAGTAAATTTGTTAATATAGCTATAGCTTTTAAACCATTTACAGTTGCTTAATAAATTAATAAACAACCATGATCTTATGAGTACTGAAATTAGAGTTCCTAACATTGGTGATTTTAAAAATGTCGAAATAATCGAAGTGTTGGTGAAAGAAGGTGATCAAATTAATAAAAATGATCCTATCATCACTCTTGAAAGTGATAAATCAAGCGTGGAAGTACCCTCCCCCTTTTCTGGAACAATATCTGAGCTAAAAATCAAAGTGGGAGATAAAATTTCTCAAGGTGATTTAGTTGGCTTTATGGGTATTGAGGGTAAAGCTGAAAGCAAGTCTACACCTACAGAGAAGGTCTTGCCCGAAACAGAAAGAATTATTAAAGATGCTGAAGAAAATTTAAACCAAGAATCTTCATCTGGAATTGTTGAAATTCAAGTTCCGGATATTGGTGATTTTAAAGAAATTGAAATTATAGAAGTTCTTGTAAAACAAGGAAGTGAAATTAAAAAAGGCGATCCTATCATTACGCTAGAAAGTGACAAATCAAGCATGGAAGTTCCGTCTCCAATTTCTGGAACTGTTAAAGAAATAAAAGTAAAAGTTGGAGATAAGGTTTCTAAAGGAAGTATAATAGTAACTGCAGAAAGCCACGACCAAGTTTTAAACGTGGAGCATAAACAAAAAGAGAAATTGATTGATCCAGTCTCAACTGAAACTACAGCCAGAGCTTCGAGAATTGAAATTAAAAACCAAAGAATTTATACTGGGATACCAAACAGTAACGATATTGATCCTGAAGAAACAAGTGAATGGATTGAGTCTTTGGAAGGAGTGGTTAAAAGAGATGGGGCAGAACGAGCTCACTATTTATTAACCCAATTAATTGATCAGGCTTATATTGCTGGATCCACTATCCCATTCACTCAAAAAACACCTTACGTAAATACTATTCCCACAGAGCTAGAAGCAAAGTCTCCAGGAAACCAAGAAATTGAAAAAAAAATAAGATCTCTAGTTAGATGGAATGCTGCTGCAATGGTAGTAAGAGCAAACAAGGTTTCTTCTGAACTTGGTGGGCACATTTCAACTTTTGCTTCAGCTGCTACTTTGTATGATGTTGGGTGTAATCATTTTTGGAGAGCTAAAAATGAAAATTTTTTAGGTGATATGATTTACTATCAAGGTCATGCTGCTCCTGGGATGTATGCAAGATCCTTTCTTGAAGGAAGAATTTCCGAAGAACAATTAATTGGTTTTAGACAAGAGGCTAAAGGTGGAGGCTTGTCTTCCTATCCACATCCTTGGTTGATGCCAAACTACTGGCAGTTTCCAACTGTCTCTATGGGTCTTGGCCCAATCACAGCAATCTATCAAGCAAGGTTTATGAAGTATTTAGAAAACAGAGGCCTGATTCCACATCAAGATAGAAAAGTCTGGTGTTTTATTGGAGATGGAGAAACGGATGAGGTGGAAACTTTAGGAGCAATCGGTTTGGCCACTAGAGAAAAATTAGATAATTTAATCTTTGTTGTTAATTGTAATTTGCAAAGATTAGATGGTCCCGTCCGTGGAAATGGAAAAATTATTCAAGAGCTAGAAGGTACTTTTAGAGGTGCTGGATGGAATGTGATCAAAGTAATTTGGGGGTCTTATTGGGATTCTTTATTAAAAGCAGACAAGTCAGGTCTTCTAATGAAAAGAATGAACGAGTGTGTTGATGGTGAATATCAAGCATTTAAGGCAAAAGGTGGCGCTTATGTCAGAGAAAATTTTTTTGGTAAATATCCTGAATTAACAAATCTAGTTTCTAATATGTCAGATTCGGACATATGGCGTCTAAATCGAGGAGGCCATGATCCAAATAAAGTATACGCAGCTTACGAGTCTGCCACGAAACATAAAGGACAACCTTCCGTAATTTTAACAAAGACAATTAAAGGTTATGGAATGGGCAAATCTGGAGAGAGCATCAATACCACTCACCAACAAAAAAAATTAGGACTGGATGACATGTTCTACTTTAGAGATAGGTTTGATATTCCATTGACTGATAAGCAAGTTGAAAATTTAGAATTTTATAAGCCTGAAGAAAAATCAGAAGAAATTCAATATTTAAAAGAAAGAAGAAGATCTCTAGGTGGCTCTATACCTTCTAGATCTTCCAATGCCACTCCTGTTAAAATTGACAAATCTGTATTTGAATCTTCTTACAAGTCATCTGGAGAAAGACAAATTTCAACCACCATGGCTTTAGTCACTATTCTTACCAAAATATTAAGAGACAAAAATACAGCCGCTAGATTAGTTCCCATTATACCTGATGAAGCAAGAACATTTGGAATGGAGGGATTTTTTCAAAAAGTTGGAATTTATGCAAGCGAAGGTCAAAAATACGAGCCTGTAGATTCTGAGCAAATAAGTTCTTATAGGGAAGATAAAAAAGGACAAGTTTTAGAAGAGGGTATTAATGAGGCCGGTGCAATGTCTTCTTTTATTGCAGCTGGTACAGCTTACACTAATCACGACATTGAAATGCTGCCTTTGTATATTTTCTATTCTATGTTTGGATTTCAAAGGGTCATGGATCTCATTTGGGCTGCTGGAGATTCTCAAGCAAGAGGATTTTTAATAGGAGCGACTGCTGGAAGAACCACATTGGCGGGAGAAGGCTTACAACACCAAGATGGGCATAGTTTAATTATGGCGTCTATGATTCCAAATTGTGTTTCTTATGACCCCACTTATGCTTATGAGCTTGCAATTATTGTTGAAGATGGCCTGAAGAGAATGCATGAAAAACAAGAAAACATTTTTTATTATATTACCACCATGAATGAAAACTATATTCATCCTGAATTGCCAAATCATGTAAAAAAAGAGGATGTGTTACAGGGAATGTACTTATTAAAAGAATTTGAAAATCAGGGAAAAACCAAAGTTCAACTAATGGGTTCAGGTACTATTCTTAATGAAGTTTTGCAAGCTGCTGAAATTCTTAGTAAGGAATATGGGATAGATTCTGATGTATGGAGTGTAACTAGCTTTAATGAGTTGAAAAAAAATGGAATGGAAGTTGAAAGAAAAAATCTACTTAATCCCACTGAAGAAAAGCAGCAATCTTTTGTAGAAAAATGCTTAGAAGGAAGATCTGGCCCTATAATTTCAGCAACTGATTACATGAGAGTTCATGCAGAACAAATTAGTCCTTATGTCAAAGAAAGCTACTATGCTTTTGGAACAGATGGATATGGTAGAAGTGATACTAGAGAAAAATTAAGAGAGTTTTTTGAGGTGAATAAAGAATATATAGTAGCAAATACATTGAGTATTCTGGCAAAAGAGCAAAAAATAGCATCTAAAATTGCACAAGACGCTTTCGAAAAATATAATATTGATCAAACAAAACCGATACCAACAAAATTATAATGTCTAATGATATTTTAGTTCCTAATATTGGTGACTTTAATAATGTTGAAATTATTGAAGTTCTAATTAAAGAAGGTCAAGAAATAGAAAAAGGAGATACTGTTATTACGCTTGAAAGTGATAAATCAAGCGTAGAGGTTCCATCAAACATTTCTGGAACTGTCAAAGTAGTTCATATAAAAATTGGAGACAAAGTTTCTGAAGGAAGTTTAGTAGCTTCGTTAGAAAGCTCTAAAGAATCTCTTAAAGAAAACGATTCTAATTCTGAAATTAAAAAAGACATTGAGAATAAAAATGAAATAGATAAGTTAAAAACCCTCACTATTCCTGATGTAAAATTTGTAGGAAAATTAATTGTTACTAAAATTTTAGTAAAAAAAGGAGACATAGTTTCAGAAGAAGAGCCAATTATTACAATTGAAGATGACAGCTCAAGTATTGACATACCCTCCCCCATAAAAGGGACGATTAATCTAATCTCTGTTAAAGTTGGAGAAAAAGTTTCAATAGATACCGCGATTTGTAAAATAAAAACCTCCCCAAGCATTGCTCAATCTCCCTCAAATACAGTTGTGAATAAGCCAGTTCTTACTTCATCAATTCTATCCTTCGATAAGGGCAAGGATGTTTCCGGAGCAAGTCCAAAAATTATGAAATTTGCAAGAGAACTAGGAATTTCTGTAAATGATATCTCTGGTAGTGGCAGACAAGGAAGAGTTCTAGAGCAAGATATTAAAAGTTATGTTAGTCAAAATTTAAACAAAAACAAAATTGACCAAACAGACAAGTTAAACTCCAAAACCCAAAAAATAGATTCAGATCCTCTTCCATATCAGCATAATGAATTCGGAGATGTTGATGTTCAAATCATTCCTAGAATTAAAAAAATGTCCGGTCCACACCTGGTTAAGTCCTGGAATATAATTCCACATGTGACTCAACACGACGAGCTAGATATTACAGAAATGGAAAGTTTTAGAAAAGGATTGGTAGATCTGAATACAAGAGAGAAAATTTCAATAACTCCATTAGCTTTTATGATGAAAGCCTTGGTTAATGGTATGCAAAAATTTACAAACTTCAATAGCTCCCTAGACCAAGATAAAGTTGTTTATAAAAAATATTTTCATATTGGAGTTGCTGTTGATACTCCACATGGTTTGATGGTGCCAAAAATTCGAGATGTGAACACAAAAAGCCTTTCCGACTTGAGTAAAGAAGTAAGGTCCGTGAGCAAACTTTGCAAAGAATTAAAGATTGATAAAAAGGAATTTTTTGGAGGTTCGATGACAATTTCTAGTCTTGGAGGTATCGGAGGAAGTTTTTTTACACCCATTATCAACTCTCCTGAAGTCGCAATAATAGGGATAGGAAAGGCTGAGATAAAACCAGTATTTATTAATGGAAAATTTGAGCCAAGAATGATGATGCCAATTTCTTTATCTTACGATCACAGAATAATTGATGGAGCTGAAGCTGCAAAATTTTGCCAAGATTTAAAAATTAGTCTTGGAAGAAACTTTGCTATGAAATTAGCAATCTAAATGTTGATACAAGGTTTGTGTGAACAAAAGTTCTTAGAAATTAAAGAAATTTTTAATAATTCATTTAAAAATCTTACAGAAACGGGTGCCTCATTTTCCATTATTCAAAATAAAAAAAAAATTATTAGTCTTTATGGTGGAACAACAAATTCTCAAAATAGTCCCTGGAATAAAAATACAATCGTTAATACTTTTTCTGCGAGCAAGGGAATTTACGAAGCTTGTGCTGCAAGTTTAATTAATGAGCATCTATTAGATATAGAAAAACCAGTCTCTTACTATTGGCCATCTTTCAAACAGTCAAACAAGGCATCCATTTTAGTCAAACATATTTTTTCTCATCAATCTGGAATGTATCGCTTTAAAACAAGAGTAGACAATAAAGATTTATTAGACTGGGAAAATATTATTTCTATTTTAGAGAATCAAGAACCGGATCATAATCCTGGGGAACAAACATATTATCATGCTAAAACTCATGGGTACCTAATAGGAAATTTAATTAAAATAATTAGTGGTTTAAGTCTTGGCCGGTATTTAAAAAAAAAAATTACAAACAAAGAAAATTTAAATTTTTATTTTGGCTTAGATAATTCCCAAATACCAAATGTTGCAGATCTTTCTTTAAAAAAAACTAATGAAAAAAATAGTGACTATAAAAATGAAAACTTTAACGCTTTTAACAATCCTGAACAAAATATTGAATTTTACAATAATAGAAAATGGAGGAGAGCCGAAATACCTTCGATGGGTGGTCACGGAAATTCAGATGCTATTGCCTCTATTTATGATTATTTGGCCAATGATTTAAAAAATGATCAAAAAAATATTATAGATCAAAATATATTGGCTAAGTCTTTAGAAGAAACTAAACCTAGAATAGATTTGAGCTTAAATTTTCCAATTAGATGGACTAACTTAGGATTTATTTTAAGGGGAGGGTGGATGTTTGGAAGGCATAAAGAATCTTTTGGGCATAATGGTTGGGGTGGGTCATTAGGATTTGCAGATCCAGTCAATGGATTGGGTATAGCATACGTTACAAAAAAAATTAATCCTACTATGGGAGTGGACCCGAGAGGTGTTAACTTAATTAAAAAATTTTATGAATTATTAATTTGATCAGCTAAGCCACTAGCACTACGCCAGGCATCTTCAGCTTTTGCCCCACACATCCAGTCACCGCAAATACCCAATTTGGTTTTTTTATCCCAAAAAAAATCTTGAGAATAAAAATCTTCTTTATAAGCATAGAGCCAACCATGGATATCTTTATGTATTACTTTTTTATTATAAACAGCACATAAATTACAAAACTCCTCAATCATTAAATTCATGATTAATAATTTTCTGGATTTAAAATTTTTATAATTTTTTTCTGCAAAACCAACTGTGCTTTGTAAAGTCCACAATTCTAGAGAAGGGTTGTTAATATCTCTTTTTTTTGAGCTCTCTTTAGAAGCCCATCCCAAAATAGAGCTTTTATTAAATACAAAAGCGTTTGATTTTATCTTAGTTTTTTCTACGAAGGCAAGCATTGTAGTTAAACTTGGATTCATTTTTTTTTTAAACTCAACATCAATATTTAAAGGATCGATAATTTTTTTACATTGCTCCATTGGAATAGTTAGGAGCAACGTGTCACAAACTATTTTTTGTAGATCTTTAAATTCTAATAACCATCGATTATTCTTTCTACTAACTTTTTCTAGCTCTTTTTGATAAAAGGAAGGGGCAGATATTAATTTTTTGACAAAATCATTATTTCCATTTTTTCCTATCCATCTTTTTTTTTTATTAATTATTTTTTTATTATCAAAATCAACAAAATCACCCTTCCACAATTTGATACAATTCCTCAAATTTTCTTTTAAAAATTTACCAAACTCTAGACTCTCTGGACTAACAAATTGTAACCCATGATCAAAGTTTCCAACACCCTCCACTCTTCTTGTCGAAGATCTTCCACCAGGACCTCTTCCCTTGTCAAATACCGTTAGGTTTTGATCATTTATCAAATTACTTAACGTTGCTGATGCAAATCCAGCACCTATTATAATTGTTTTTTCTGACATAAATTTTTTTGTAAATAATTAATATAAAATATTGTTATAACTAATTGAAAATACCTCTAATATAAATTAAAAAAAGCTTATATCATGAAACAAAACATAGTTGTAACAGGTGGATTGGGGTTTATAGGGAGTAATTTAATAAAAATTTTAATCCAGCAAGGATATTATATAATTAACATCGATAAGTTCTCCTATTCCTCAAATTATTTTAATTTAAATGATATAGACAAAAAAAAATATAAATTTTTTAAAATAGATATTAACAATCAATTAAAAATTCAAAAAATTTTTAATACATATAAACCGATAGGCATATTTAATCTAGCTGCTGAAACGCACGTAGATAAATCAATTGATAATCCAAAAGAATTTTTCAAAAGTAATATATTGGGTGTTTATAATTTGCTAGAAGTCACAAGAAATTATTTGAAAAAAAATAAAACACAATTCAAATTTATTCATATTTCAACTGACGAGGTATATGGAGATATTTTAAAAAATAAGTTTTCAATTGAAACCGATGCTTATAATCCTAGTTCTCCATATTCTGCAACCAAAGGTTCGTCTGACTTGATTGTCAAAGCTTATGTTAGGACTTATAAAATTCCAGCTATAATAACAAATTGTTGCAATAATTATGGTCAGAATCAATACCCTGAAAAGCTAATTCCCAGAATAATACTAAATATTAAAAATAATAGAAACCTTCCAATTTATGGGACTGGAAAAAATGAAAGAGAATGGATTCATGTTCTTGATCATTGTCTAGCTTTGATAACAATTTTTAAGAAAGGAAAAATAGGAGAAAATTACAATATTGGCTCAGGTAAAATTTTAAAAAACATAGCTATTGCAAAACAAATATTATCTATAAGTAAAAAATTTATAAAAACTAAATCGAAAATAATCTTTGTCAAAGATAGGCCGGGACATGATAAACGATATGCTTTAAATTCTAATAAAATTAAAAAAAAACTTAATTGGAAGCCTAAATATAATTTTATAAATGGTATAGAAAATACAATAAAATGGTATTTGAATAATAAAGAATGGTTAAAAAAATTAAAAAATAAAAACTACACCAATAGAATTGGAATGAAAAATTGATAAAAAAAGGAATAATATTAGCTGGTGGTACGGGCACAAGGCTTAGCCCTCTTACCAAAGCTGTAAATAAACAGCTACTACCCCTATATGATAAGCCACTAATTTTTTACCCTCTGTCTATTTTAATGCTTGCTGGAATTAAAAATATTTTGATTATAGTAAATGATGGTCAGGAAGAAAATTTTTCAAATATTTTAGGTAACGGAAAACGATACGGAATTAATATTAAGTACAAAACTCAAAAAAAACCGAGAGGAATAGCTGAGGCTTTTATACTGGGTAAGAATTTTATTAAAAAAGACAGTGTATCCCTTATTTTGGGCGATAATTTTTTTTATGGCCAAAGCTTAACTGCAAAATTACTAAAATCAAAAAATCAAAATAAAGGTGCTACTATCTTTTTAAAATCAGTCAATAATCCAGAAAATTTTGGTGTAGCTGTAATTAAAAATTCTAAAATAAGCACTATAGTTGAGAAACCAAAAAAATTTATATCCAAACAAGCAATCACTGGCTTGTATTTTTTTGATAATGAGGTGGTAAGAATTGCTAAAAAAATAAAGCCGTCTAAAAGAAATGAGCTAGAAATTACTGATATTTTAAGGTTTTATCAAAAAAATAAAAATTTAAAATACGAGGAAATAGGTAGAGGTGCCATATGGTCTGATGCTGGAAAAATTGAAGATCTTACAAATTTATCAAACTTTGTTCACTCAATAGAAAAAGTGCAAAACATTAAGATTGCTTGTATTGATGAAATAGCTCTTAACCAAAAATGGATTGATAAAAAACAATTGCAAAATAATATTAAATATTATGGTAATTGTGAATATGGTCAATATTTGAAAAGCTTATAAATTGTGAAATCAATTAAAACAAAATTTAAAGATTTGAAGTTAATAAAATCTAAAATCTTTAAAGACAAAAGAGGATTCTTTAAAGAGGTATTTCAAAGTAAAATTGAAACAAAAGATAAATTTATTTTTGACTGCATGTCTTCCTCAAAAAAAAATGTTTTGAGAGGACTTCATTTTCAAAGTATTAATCCTCAGGCAAAATTATTAACTGTAGCAGAAGGAAAAATATTTGACGTTTGTTTGGATTTGAGAAAACAATCAAGAACATATGGAAAATATTTTTCAATTAAATTATCACAAAATTCTGATTTATCAATTTTGATACCCCCTGGATTTGCCCATGGTTTTTTATGTTTGTCAAAAAAATGTGTAGTTTATTATAAATGCTCAAACTACAGAAATGAGAAAAGCGAAAAAACCATCTTATGGAATGATCCTGACCTAGCAATAAAATGGCCCTGCAAGAAGCCTATTTTATCCAAAAAAGATAAGAGTGGAATTGCATTTAAAAATTTTAAATAATATGTTTTTATGAATTTTTCCAAAGACAGATTTGTTTTTACTGGAAGTACAGGAAGATTTGGGGAAAAATTTAAGGAAAAATACAATTTAACAAATTTTTTTTATCCTTCAAAAAAACAACTAAACATCAGAGATTATCATTCAATAAAGAAATTTCTTAAAAAAGTTAAACCAAAGGTAGTCATTCACGCGGCTGCCATATCCAGGCCAATGAATGCTCATGAAACTAAACCTCAAGAGAGCATAAAAACAAATATTATTGGCACGTGCAATTTAGTTATTGCCTGCAAAGAAATGGGCATAAAGATAATTTATTTTTCAACAAATTATGTTTACCCAATTGGCAAAAGAAGTCACAAAGAGACAGATCCTGTGTTACCTATCAATGCGTATGCTTTTTCCAAACTAGGTGGGGAATGTGCAGTGCAAATGTACAATAATTCACTAATTCTGAGAATATTTATGACTGAAAAACCTTTTCTATACCCAAAAGCCTATATAGATGTAATGTCTAATTATCTTTATCAGGATGAGGTGGTTAATATTTTTCCGAAAATAATAAATTTAAAAGGTGTCATCAATATTGGTGGAAAAATTCAAAGCATTTATCAATTAGCCAAAAAAACAAATTCAAAAGTAAAAAAAATTTATGCAAAAAAAATTTTAAAAAAAAAATATTTTAAATATCAAATTATAAATACTGCAAAATTAAAAAAAATACTAAAAAGTAAAAAACTTTAAACTTACGATTTATTTTAAAGTTGATGTTTTGCCAAAAATTTTTTAAATTTTTTTTTATTTTTTTGAATAAATTTTGGATATGTATTGTCTAAAGAAACTATTTCAAATTTTTGGTTCCTATCAAATAAATCTTTTAATTCTGATATTTTTTTTCTTATTGTGCTTTCATTGGAAAACTTTTTAATTGCAAATTCTTGATGAGCAAAAGTTTTAAGCTTTATTGAAATTTCCTTTGGCGAAAAAAGATTATTGAAATGCCACCCCCCACGATTAACCACTTGAATATTTTTTTCTTTGTCTGGTCTCCACCATTTTCTAATATTTTTAATTAAGACTTTTTGCCTCATATATTCTATTGATTTTAGGTTTTTGTACTTACAAGCTCTTGTTCCCGACCAGGGGCTATCATATTTATTAAAGATGTTAAATTTATAAACGTAATGTTTTTGCAAAAAAATTGCATATTTTTTCATTAGTTTAAAATTTTTTAAAAATTTTGGATCTGGAATTTCATCTGGATCAGAAAAAAAAATGTAATCGTTCGGTAAAGCTTTTTTTATTTTTTTGAGCATAAAATCTCTTTGATATGCCTGTCTTTGCCAAGGACTATAACTAACTGGAAGCCTATCGAACATTTTAATATATATAATTTTATTCCTAAATTTTGAATTTTTTAATCTAAAATTAAATTTCTTTTTTTTTCCTAAGTGGTCAAATTGCGATTCGCATATTACAAAGTAATTAATGCTCTCATTTAAAATTTCAAACCTTAGATTTGTGATATAATTTTCCCTAAAAAAAGTTACACAATCAAAAAAGTTTACTTTATTAATATTTTTATTCATTTTTCTATTATATAGATTTATAAAGAAATTTAACTATTGCAAAACAAAGTTTATTAACAAATTTTTTGAAATTATGAGTGATTTAAAAATTTTTTGCCTATCTATTTACAATAAAAATAATAATTTTTTTAAAGAATTTAATTACGTACCTGTTGGACTGGGTGGTAACATTTTTAATGACAGCTGGCTGTTAGACAATACTGGTAAAAATATTTCATCAAAAAATCAATACTACGGTGAGTATAGTTTTCATTATTGGCTATGGAAAAATCATATGACTGAAATTTCAAAATCAAAATGGATTGGATTTTGTACATATAGAAGATTTTGGAGCTTTAAAGACTGCGAGTCTCAAAGCATGGACACATTTAAAAAAAATATTATTACAAACGAACAAAAGTTATGGGACAACTCAGATGTAATTTTAGCAGAAAGATTGAATATTGGAAAAATAAAGAATTCTAAAATAATAAAAAATTTTGGTATTAAAAATACAGTATCAAATTTAGAAATTTTATTTAAATCAAAACATAATTTGTTAGAGCATTTCAAAATTTTTCATGGAATCGATCATATCAATGAAGCAATAAAACTACTCCCCAAAGAAGATAGGTTAGGCTTTGAAGAATATTTACAAAATTTTTCATTTAACCCTCATAATTTATTTATCTGTCGAGGACCTAAAATACTTGAAGAATTTTATACTAATGTGTTTTCTTGGTTATTCAAATGTGAAAATCGATTTGATATGAACAAATTAAGAGGTTATGAAATTAGAATGCTTGGATTTTTAGCCGAACATTTTGTATCTTATTGGTTTCAAAAAAAATTTTCTGTTTACGAAAATCCTATAACTTTTTTTGATACAAATAGAAAAATGTCTTAGCTCTTCCATTTGCTTTCTTTATAGGATTTTCCTAAAATAAAATAAACACAGGCATCAAATCTAACCCTATAAAGTTTTAGTTTGGACTTTCTGTTAAGAAGAAAGTTTATAATAATCTTAATTTGATACTTTGTAATTAGTCCAACAAAATATTTAAAAAAAAAAAAATTACTTCTATGTTTTTTCGAGAAATAAATAGATGACCAACAAAAATTCCAATTTCTTGATACGCTCATTTTATCTTTATTTTTTTTCTGATGAGAGGCAAATCCTGAATGTTTTATAAAAGCTCTAGGTGTTTTTATAATTTCGTAGTTTTTTTGTCTTAATCTCAAACAAAGATCTATATCCTCTAAATAAGTATAAAAATTATTATCCCAGCCGTCGATTTGTTTAACTTTATTAATATCTATTAGTAGTGCGGTAGAGTTTATGGCTTCGACGCTTATATCTCCAGCTGGCCTAATATTAATTTTTTTTTTATTTTTTTTTGTTTCTATGATTTTCTTATTTTTAGAAAGTTTTAAATCGTAAAAATCATAAGAACTGTAAATTTTCCCATCATAAAATAAGGGAGAAACTATTGCTGCTTTAGGATAATTTTTTATAGTTTTTGTTAAATATGCAATACAATTTTCTGACAAAGTTACATCAGGTTGCGTTAGAAACATATAATCTGTTTTAATTTTTGAAAGAGCTATATTAAAAGATCTTCCTAATCCAATATCTCCAACTTTTAAATGGTCAATCTTTAGGTGGCAATGTTTAATGATATCTGCCAAATCCTCATCTTCTCCATTGTCAACTATCAAGATTCTATATTCTGAAGGAATGCTTTTTAGCAAATTGACTATTATGCTCCCTGGGTAAAATGTTGGAACAACTATTGTGCACTTTTCATTCATTTAATTAAAACAATCCATTTCATATATTTTTTGCTATTTATTTTTAAAAATATTAAGATCTCCTTACTAATCATTGTTTTTAAAAATTCATTATTTCTTGTCATAAATTTATTCTTTTGTTTGGCGGAGAGAGAGGGATTCGAACCCTCGGTACTTTTGACAGTACACACACTTTCCAAGCGTGCTGATTAAACCGCTCTCACATCTCTCCATAATGTTTCATATTTTAAGATTATCAATAAAATTATAAAATACTGATTTAACATATGAAAAAATATATTTAATTTTTTTTTTGTGTTTATATTTTTTTGTACTATCTAAAACATTGCTTACTTCATCGTTTTTATTTTTTTTTATAACTATTAAATTATGGTAGAAATGAATCTCTGTTATATTTTTTGCAAAATAATCAATTTGATAAAAAGGGTTTTTTATCTCCATATAGTTAATTTTATCAACTATTTCTTTAAAAAAATTAATTAAAGTTTTTTTATTTCTTAAATAAAATGCATCTCCTCCAAATTCAGGCATATATGATGTTTGTGTATCTTCTATGAAATAGTACCCTCCACGCTTAAGAAATTTAAATAAAGTTTTAAAAGTATAAATAACATCACGATTTATGTGGCTTCCATCGTCTATTATGAAGTCTAATTCTCCGGTCTCATTAATTATTCTCATCAAATCCTCGCTACTGGACTGAGACCCTTTAAAAATTTTTATTCTACTTCCAAGATTTAATTTCTTCTCAAAATAATCTAATGAAAAAATTTTTCCTTTAGAGAAAAAGTCAGCCCACATCTTAAGCGAGTCTCCACCTTTCTGTGGATCGTCATATCCTCCAACTCCGATTTCTAGCAGTCCGATTTCTTGGTCAATCTTTGGTAGCATATATTTTTCATATATTTTTGTATAAAAATGTATTCCATACTTATCAGTTTTATATTTAATTGCTAAATCTGTTAAACTTTTCATAGTTTTATAATTTTTTTTATTATCACGCATCTTTGTTTATTTTAAGAACTCCTATAAAGGCTTCTTGAGGTATTTCTACGTTGCCAAATTGTTTCATTCTAGACTTTCCTTTTTTCTGCTTATCTAGTAATTTTCTTTTTCTATCTCTCGCTCCTCCACCGTGAATTTTAGTTAGAACATCTTTTTTAAAACCTTGTATTGTTTCTCTAGCTATAACTTTTCCTCCAATGGCTGCTTGAATGGGTATTTGAAATTGATGTCTTGGAATTAGCTCTTTTAACTTTTCGCATATTAATCTTCCTTGTCTTACCGCAAATTCTCTATGAATAATCATAGATAATGCATCTACAGGTTCTGCATTCACTAGAACTGAAAGTTTAATTAAGTCTCCATCTTTATAATCAGTAATTTCATAATCAAAACTAGCATAACCGCTAGAAATGGATTTTAAACGATCATAAAAATCAAAAACTACCTCATTCAATGGTAGTTCGTATTTTAAAACTGCTCTATTCCCAGAATAAGATAAATTTTTTTGCAGTCCTCTTTTTTCTTCGCAAAGCTTGATAATAGAGCCTAAATATTCATCAGGTGTAATTAACGTAGCGTCAATCCATGGTTCTTTAATAGTTTTAATATAATTGGGTTCGGGCATACTGCTAGGATTTTGCAAGTCCGATTTAGTTCCATCTATTTTTTCTAATTTATAAACCACACCAGGTGTGGTGGTTATTAAATTTAAATCATATTCTCTATCTAATCTCTGAACTGCAATTTCAAGGTGTAACAACCCCAAAAATCCACACCTAAAACCAAGTCCAAGGGCAGAAGAAGATTCTGCTTCATAAATTAAGCTAGAATCGTTTAGGGACAATTTTCCCAGACTATCTCTTAATAACCCATAATCTGAACTGTCTACGGGAAATAAACCACAAAATACAACCGGCTTACTTGGCTTAAATCCTGGTAAAGCTTTTGTAATAGGATTTTTTGATAATGTAATGGTATCTCCTACTTTTGTTTCTGAAACACTTTTAATTCCAGTAACTATAAAACCCATTTCTCCAGGGCCTAAACCATCTTTGTTTATGGGCTTTGGAGTAAAAACTCCAACCTTGTCAATTTTATATTTTGTACTATTAGACATCATAAGAATTTCATCATCTTTTTTAATATAGCCATCTATAATTCTTACTAAAATTACAACACCTAAATAACTATCGTACCAACTATCTACCAGCAAAGCTTTTAGCTGGTCATTGCTTTCACTTATTGGCGCCGGTAATTTTTCAACAATGGCATTTAAAATATTTTCAATCCCTATGCCTGTTTTTCCTGAAGCTAAGATTGCGTTAGTAGTATCTAAACCAATAACATCTTGTATCTCTTGTTTGACCAACTCTGGTTCGGAAGCGGGTAAGTCAGCTTTATTTAAAACAACTACAATTTCGTGGTTATTGTCCATGGCTTGGTAAACATTTGCAAGCGTCTGTGCTTCTACACCCTGTGTACTATCTACTACCAATAAAGACCCTTCACAGGCTGCTAAAGAGCGACTGACTTCATAACTAAAATCTACATGGCCAGGTGTATCCATGATATTTAAAATATAAGTTTTTCCATCCTTATGCTTGTAATTCAGGCGAACTGTCTGAGCCTTGATGGTAATTCCTCTTTCACGCTCAATATCCATAGAATCTAGAACTTGCTCTTTCATCTCTCGAGATTGCAATCCACCGCAGGTTTGAATAAGACGATCAGCGAGTGTAGATTTTCCGTGATCTATGTGAGCTACGATAGAAAAATTTCTTATTAGTTCTGTAGAGCTCATGAGCTTCTGAGAGTGCCGCCTACATGAGACTGAACTGCAGATATAATTTTTTGACTAGTTTCTTCGATTGTTTTTTCATCTAAAGTTTTTTCCATGGACTGTAGTTTAATGCTAAAAGCGATTGATTTTTTTCCTTGTTCAATATTCTCGCCCTCATATACATCAAAAATATTAATATTGGTTATTAATAATGGGTCACACTTTTTAACCTCTTTGATGAGCTCATTGGCACTAATGCTCTTATCGACAATAAAAGCAAAGTCTCTATCAACCGCTTGAAACTTTGATACTACATAATTTTGTTTTGCATCTTTTTGGTTTCTTTTTGGTTCGGAAATGTTGTCTAAATAAACTTCAAACCCACAGGGCGAATAATGATCCAACTCTAATTGATTAACAATAATTGGATTAATCTCTCCAAAGCTTGCAAGTAATGGTCCTTTGTTTGATCCTAAATAAAAAGAACCAGATCTGCCAGGATGAAAAGATAAATTGCTTTTGCTTTCAACGACAAGTTTAGAGCTATCTATCCCAAGATCTATCAAAATTTGAATTACATCCGATTTAGAGTCATACGCATTAAAGGCTTGGGTTTTCATCATCCAATTTTTTTCTATCTTATCTCCCATGACAATACCTGAAGCAAAAATATTTTGTTGTCCTGGCTGCTTTCCTTTAAACACAGGGCCAACCTCAAAAAGCATTAAGTCTTTATGTCCCCTGTCTGCATTGTTCTTTACATGAATTAATAAATTAGAAAACATGGATGTTCTTAAGGTGTCAAGATCTGAAGATATTGGATTTATCAATCGTAATTTCTTATCTGAAAAAAAATCATCTATTTTTGAATTAGTAAAAGACCAAGTGACAGTCTCTAAATATCCTAAAGAAGCAATAGACCTTTGGATGTGGTGAAATATTTTTTGACGGAAGTTTAAAGCTGGTTTTAAGATATCTCTATCAGGCTCGGTAAGAGGAATATTGTCATAACCCTTAATTCTAATAAGTTCTTCAATGATATCTACTTCTTGATTTATATCTGGTCGAAAACTAGGCACTATCAATTCTAATGTGTTTTTTTTACTCTTCACTCCGAAACCCAAATCTTCCAAAATCTTTTTACTTTCCGTGCTAGAAATCTCAAAGCCTATTAATTTTTTGAAGTTAGCAATGGTAAAAACAATTTTTTTTTCTTTATAATTAGACTTTCCAGCCACTTTAATTGAACTAATTTTTCCACCACAAATTTCATGTATTAGCTTTGAAGCTTTGACCAGCCCTTCTTCTATAGACATAGGATCAACTCCTCTTTCAAATCTATATTTTGCATCTGTTAACAATCCAAGTTTCTTAGAGGATTTTGCAATAGTGATTGGATCGAAGCTTGCAGCTTCTAAAACAATGTCAGCTGTTGACATCTCTGTACCAGTAGAGACTCCTCCAATAATTCCTCCAAGTCCAAGAACTTTTGATTGATCGGCAATAACACAGTCTTCAGCAGAAAGTTCATATTTTTTATTATCTAGTGCTTCAAAATGTTCGCTCTTTTTTGACCTTCTGACAATAATCTTGCCAGATATCTTATTGGCATCATAAGCGTGTAGCGGCCTATTCATGTCTATCATTACATGGTTGGTAATATCTACAATTGCAGAAATAGACTTTTGACCAACAGACTCTAAATCTTTTTTTAACCAGTCTGGACTTTCTTTGTTTTGAACACCCTCGATGTAACAGCTTCCAAATTGGTAACATCCCGAATCTTTTTTAACTTCAACTGGAATAGATTTTTTTGATGTAACTTTTATTGTTTCCTTTTTAGATTTAATAAAAGTACCCTCTCCAGATGCTGCCAAATCCCTAGCAATACCCCTTACTCCAAGGCAGTCAGACCTGTTGGGGGTTATGGAAATATCAATCATGGGATCTAAATTTTCTTTAAAAAAATTCTCACCTATTTTACGTTTGGAGTCTAACTCCATAATTCCATCACTACTATCTGAAATGTTTAGTTCAGATTCTGAACATAGCATTCCAAAAGATTCCACTCCCCTAATCTTTGCAATAGAAAGCTTCATACCACTGGAGGGAATAACTGTACCGGGAGAGGCATAAACTGTAATTAAATTATCTTGCGCATTGACTGCTCCACACACAACTTTAGTAATTTTTCCATCTCCAATGTCTACGTCGCAAATTTTTAACTTATCTGCATCTGGGTGTTTAATGGCCTTTAATATTTTACAAACTTTAAAATTAGATAAATTACTTTTGGCTGAGCTAATACTTTCAACTTCAAGACCAATAGATGTAAGTTTTTCCCCAATTTGTTCTGTGGTAGATTTTGTCTTTAAGTATTTTTTTAACCAATTTAAAGTGATGTTCATTTTGATAAACCTCTATAATTGGTGGGGACATCATTGGCATTAAATCCAAAGTGTTTTAACCATCTCACATCACTATCAAAAAATGACCTTAGATCATTAATACCGTATTTTAGCATTGCCAATCGGTCAATTCCGACTCCGAAAGCATAGCCTTGGTACTTTTTGGTATCTACTTTTGCATTCTTTAAAACATTTGGATGCACCATGCCACAACCTAAAATTTCTAACCATTGATCACCCTGTCCTATGGTGATCTTTCCATTTTTGATTTCATATCCAATATCCACTTCAGCAGAAGGTTCTGTAAAAGGGAAGTGACTAGGTCTAAAACGCATTTTAATTTGATCTACTTCAAAAAATTTTTTTAAAAAATAATCCAAACATCCTCTTAAATCTGCCATGGTTATGTTTTGGTCAACATACAGACCTTCTAACTGATGAAACATTGGAGTGTGTGTTTGGTCGCTATCACATCGGTAGGTTCTTCCGGGTGCGATAATTTTTAAGGGCGGTTTTTCATTTAACATTGTTCTAATTTGAACAGGCGAAGTATGAGTTCTCATCAATAATTCTTTTTGTTCATCTAAATAAAAAGTATCATGCATGTCACGTGCTGGATGATTAGGTGGTGTGTTTAAGGCTGTAAAATTATTGTATTCATTTTCAATATCTGGTCCTTCCGCAACTGAAAAACCCAACTCTGCAAATATACAAGTCAGTTCATCAATTACTTGTGAGACTGGATGAATCTTTCCTTGAGGTTTTGTTGGTGCTGATAAACCAATATCTATAGTCTGGTTTTCTAATTTTTTTTGAATCTCTTCTTGTTCAAATTTTGTATGAAGAATGTTAAATTGATCTAGAACCTTGGTTTTTAAAATATTTAGCTGGGAGGCGAATTCTTTTTTTTTCTCCTTATCAATAGTTGCTAAGTCCTGGAACAGTTTTGAAAGGGTGCCCTTTTTTCCAAGAATTTCTATTTTTAACTTTTCTAAACTTTCTTTAGATTCTAATTGAGAAAATTTAGCAAAAATTTCTTGTTCTAGTGTGGTCAGATTATTCATCTAAAAATTAAAAGTTTTAATTTAATTTAGATGAGATTGTACCTTTTTTACAATAGATTTAAAGGTTTCGGGATTGTGGTAGGCAATATCCGCCAATACTTTACGATCAATTTTAATTTTAGACTTAATTAGACCGTTTATAAATTTAGAATAAGTTAAACCTTCCGCTCTAACTCCAGCGTTAATTCTTTGAATCCACAAAGATCTAAAAATTCTTTTATTTCTTCTTCTATCTCTGTAGGCATATTGAAGAGATTTCTCTACAGCTTGTTTTGCTACTCTAATTGTATTTTTTCTTCTTCCTCTAAAGCCTTTTGCTTGTTTAAAAACCTTTTTATGCTTTTGGTGACTTGCCTGACCTCTTTTGACTCTTGCCATACTATCCTCTTACACCATAGGGCATAAAGGATTTTATTATCTTGGCATCTTGCTTCGATAAAACCGTAGTGCCTCTTAATTTTCTAATCTGCGCATTTGTTCTTTTGATCATTCCATGTCTTTTTCCAGCTTGTGGAGCTTTTACTTTTCCAGTAGCCGTGAATTTGAAACGTTTCTTTGCAGAGCTTTTAGTTTTTAATTTTGCCATAAAAATGTAACGGGGTTATACAAAGATTGTGATTTGAAAACAACAGAAATCGATTGTCTATAAGGCTTGAATTATTAGGGTCATTTGACGACCTTCCATCTTTGCAGACTGCTCAACCTTGCCTACTTCCTTAACATCTTCTACTATTCTTCTAACTAAATCGTAAGCAGCTTTTATAAACTCCATTTCCCTACCTTTGAATTTGATTGTAAATTTTACTTTATCTCCATTCGTTAAAAATTTTACTGCATTTTTAATTTTAAAATCATAATCGTGCACATCTGTTACAGGCCTTAATTTAATTTCTTTTAATAAGATAACTTTTTGTTTTTTTCTTGCTAAATTAGCTTTTTTTTGTAGCTCGTATTTATACTTACCACTATCCATGATTTTACAGACAGGTGGCTTTGTATTTGCTGCAATTTCAATTAAATCCAATCCTACTTCTTGTGCCCTATTAATGGCTTCTCCTAAAGGAACAATTCCTATGTTATCTCCATCATGTCCAATGAGCTGAACTTCTGAAGCTCTAATATTGTTGTTAGTTTTTGGACCGCGATCTCTAGGCTTTCGATTATATTGAAAATTTTTATTAATAAGAATACCTCTAGATTTTTGGAGCTTGAGACTCTTTAGATAAACTCGAAATTATTTTTTCTAAGCTTTCGGTTTGTTGGTCTTCTTGACCCAACCTTCTCAAAGTAATTGTTTTATTTTGAACTTCTTTTGAACCGCAAATCATTAAGATGGGAATTTTTCCAACGGAGTGTTCTCTAATTTTATAATTAATTTTTTCATTTCTTAGATCAATAATAGGTCTTATTGAAATTTTTTCAAGCTGATTCAATATTTCTTTTGCATAGTCATGGTGCTCATCATTGATTGGTAATATGGCAACCTGAACCGGAGATAACCAAAGAGGTAATTTGCCAGCATAATGTTCAATTAGAATTCCTGTAAATCTTTCTAATGAGCCAAATAATGCACGGTGCAACATGACTGGAGTTTTTTTCTTACCATCTTTATCAACATACGTTGCGTCTAATCTGCCTGGTAAATTTAAATCGACCTGCAAAGTTCCACACTGCCAATCTCTACCAATAGCATCCCTTAAGACAAATTCAATTTTTGGTCCATAAAATGCTCCCTCACCTTTATTAATTGTGTAGTCAACTTTGGAAGCCTTAATCGCTTCTAGCAATGCCTTTTCAGACTGATCCCACACTGAATCATCTCCAACCCTTTTTGCAGGACGATCCGCATACTTTAAAGTTATATTCTCAAATCCGAATGCTTTGTAAATATCCAATATAAGTTTTGTAACCTTAACAGATTCTTCCGTGATTTGATCTTCTGTACAAAAAATATGGGCATCATCTTGGGTGAAGGATCTGACACGCATTAACCCATGTAAAGAACCCGAGGGCTCATATCGATGGACCTTTCCAAACTCAGATAACTTTAAAGGAAGATCTTTATAACTTTTCAAACCTTGATTATATATTTGGCAATGCCCTGGGCAGTTCATTGGTTTAATTGCAAACGTTCTTTCGTCAGGTGTAGAGGTAGTATACATGTATTCTTGAAACTTTTCCCAGTGACCAGACTTTTCCCATAAAACTCTATCAATAATTTCGGGTGTGTTTACCTCTTGGTATCCTGCTTCTAATTGTTTTTGTCTCATAAAATCAACTAACGTTTGAAATAAAGCCCATCCTTTTTGGTGCCAAAAAACAGCACCTGGACTTTCTTCTTGAAAATGAAACAGGTCCATAGTTTTTCCAAGTTTTCTATGATCTCTTTTTTCCGCTTCTTCTAAGTTATGAAGATATTCATCCAAATCTTTTTTTGTTTTCCAGCATGTTCCATAAATTCTTTGCAACATGACATTGTTAGAATCTCCTCTCCAATAAGCACCTGCAACTTTCATTAATTTAAATGACTTGCCGATTCTTCCAATGCTAGGAAGGTGTGGTCCTCGGCATAAATCGTGCCAAGACCCATGAAAATAAATGGATATATCCTCATTCCCAGGAATTGAATCTATGATTTCAGCTTTATAATGTTCTCCCATACTCTTGAAGTGATCAATTGCCTTTTTTCGATCCCACACTTCTCTAGTGGTCTTGTCATTACGATCAACGATTTCAATCATTTTTTTTTCAATTTTAATTAAATCGTCGTCAGTGAATGGCTCTTCTCGAGCAAAGTCATAATAAAAACCATTCTCGATGACAGGTCCAATAGTAACTTGCGTTCCTGGAAAAAGCTCCTGTACAGCCATCGCACAAACATGCGCTGCGTCATGCCTCAATAATTCCAGAGCATACTCATCTTCTAGGGTAATAATTTTTATTTTTGAATCTTTAACAATTTCAGTGTCTAAATCTTTATACTCTCCATCGATCTGTAGTGCCAAAGCCTTCTTGGATAGAGAAATGCTAATATCTTTTGCTATTTCCAATCCAGTTACTGAATTTTTGTAAGTTAATTCTTTGCCGTCTGGTAGCTGTACTATTGGCATATAAGTTGTGCTGATCTCATTGACGAATTTATTAAACTAATGATTGGTAAATTTCTAGTGTTTTCAGACACATTTTATCTTTAGTGTAGTTTTCTATTACATTTTTTCTACCCTCTTTGCCTAAAGATTGAAGAGCCGCTTTGCTCATTTTAGAAATATTGTAAATATTTTTTGCAAGATCTTCTTTACTATTATGGTCAAATAACCAACCTGTTTTTTCAGGCTTTATTATTTCCAAAGAACCTCCAATTGCACTAGAAAGTATTGGCTTTTTCATTGATTGGGCTTCTACACTAACTCTGCCAAAGGCCTCTGGTTCTATGGATGCAGAAACAATTAGATCACTAAATGCATAAGCCAAGGGCATGTTTTGCATTGGCTTCACAATTCTAATTTTGTCTATCATTTTATTAGATTCTATTAAATCTCTTAAGCTATTCTCATATTGAATTCTACCTTGGCTATCACCTAAAATGATAAAAAAAATATTTGAAAGTTGATCTTGCTTCTTAAGAATAATTGCAGATTCAATAAAAAGTTTTTGTCCCTTCCAATTCGTTATTCGTCCTGGCAGCAAAACTAAAAAATTTTTATCTGAAAATCCCATTTCTTTTCTTAGATTGTCTTTTTCTATTTCTTGAATTTGAGATGAACTAAAATAACTTTCATCAATTCCTCTTTTGACAAGATCTATATTAATTTTTGAATTATAGTTTGAATGAATGTGATTAAGAATAAAATTTGATCCTGCAATAACACGGTCTGATCTGATCATAATAGAATTGTAAAATTTTTTAATGTCAGATCTAAAGTTGTACGTTCCGTGAAAAGTGCTAACTAATTTGGTATTCGATAGTTTGCAAGCAAAATAACAAGACCAAGCAGGGCCTCTACTTCTAGTATGCACAATATTGATTTTATATTTAAATATTAAAAATAAAATATAAAAAATATTAAATATAATAAAAAAAATATTTTTAGATGTTGGCCACTTAAATATTTTTACACTTCTGCTTATAGAATCTAATTGAGAACCTCCAGAGGTCATAATAGAAGAAAATTCACATGTACTAGAAATATACTCTGCAATATGTTTGCAACCTGTCTCAGCACCTCCAGTCCCCATGTCTGGTATCACTTGAAGTAATCTTATTTTTTTATTCATTCAACTTGTGATAAAAATTAAGTATTCATTATGAGCAAAACTAATTTCTTTTTGAGCAAAAACAAGGAACAAATTAGATATAAATTAATTCAAGGCAAAAAACCAGTAACTATAATTTTTCTTCATGGTTTTATGTCCGATTTGAACGGAAAGAAGATTCAAGTTCTAAGTAAACTATCTGAGAAACAACAGGTTTCTTTTTTAGCTCTTGAGTACACAGGTCATGGAAAGTCCTCTGGTCAATTAAGTGACTATGGAATTAGTGATTGGATTAATCAGTCAAAAGAGTTGATTGAAAAAGTTGTAAAAACAAAAAAAATTATTTTAGTGGGTTCATCAATGGGTGGTTGGATTGGTACTGCCCTTATCTCAAAGATAAAAAAAACTGTAAAAGGTTTTGTTGGAATTGCTTCTGCTCCAGATTTTACTAAAGAAATAATGTGGAAAAGTTTTTCTAAAAAAACAAAATCCATGATCAAAAGTGGAAAAATTTATTATATGCCAAGCTCTTATGGAAACCCTTACCCTATATCAAAAAAATTAATATTCGATGGGAGTAAACATTTAGTTTTAAATAAAAAGATTAAATGCAATTTTCCTGTTCGATTATTTCACGGGCTTAAAGATACAGTTGTAGATGTAAATTTTTCCATTCTATTAACAAAAACATTGCTATCAAATGACACTATAATAACTTTTCAAAAGAATGGAGATCACAGCCTATCCCAAACTGAAGATTTAAAAAAAATAAAAAACCAACTAACTAATTTGATTAAAGATAGCTGCTAACCCTTCTTTGAAGGTTGGATATTTTAACTTAACTCCCATTGATTTTATTTTTGAGTTTTGTACTTTCTTTCTATCTCTATAGAAATCTTTCATTTTTGAATTTTCCAAATCTTCAAAACCGATTTCTTTTGGCATCTCTATTTGTAAAAGTGCAGCTGCATATTGTACCACTTCTTTATATGAGCAGGGTGCATCATCGCTAACATTAAAAATATCTTTATCTTTTGATTTAGAAAAAGATGAGAACAAAACCTGCGCAATATCCTCTACATGGATTCTAGAAAAAATTTGGTCTTTCTTATTAATAATTTTTACTTTCTTTTTTTTTAATCGTGAAAACACGCTCCTCTCTAAAGAATAAATACCAGCTAATCTAAAAATACGCACCGGCAAATTAGAGTTTAATAATAATTTTTCTGCCTTAATTCTTTTCAGTCCCATTTCAGAAGTTGGTTGTGTATTGGAGGTCTCTTTAACCCAATCACCTTTATGGTCTCCATAAACACTAGTTGATGATAGATAGCCTACCCATTGTAAATTTTTATTATTTTTTAGTATAGTTAGGTAATTCTTAATAATAACCTGTTCTACTTCTGGAGGAGTAGAAATCAAAATGTGAGTAACGTTTTTTAACTTATTCTCAATCTCTGGATCAAAATTACTACTATCAAATAAATAAGATTCTATTGTTTTATCAGAAAATTGAATTTTAGATCTGGAGGTTCCTGAAATGTCAAAATCAATATTTCTATCTACTAGCAATTTGGTTAAATACTTTGCAGTTAAGCCAAAACCAAAACAAAAAAGTTTAATATTTTTAGACAGCTTTTTTTTCGGGCTCTCTTAAAGAAATGGGGTTATCTAGCTTATCTAGCATTTCCTTGGGGCAAATTTGGTAAAATTGCAGCTTAGCTAGCTCCCAATCATCCAATATTTTTTTAGCATAGTCTGAGTGCGTTTCTTCTATGTGTTTTTGAATAAGAGAATAAAGAAAATCATCCCAATATTTAGTTTCAATTTTTTGCCAAACTACCGAAGCGGAGTTGATTACATCGCTTAAATTGTCCTCTGGATTGTAAACAAATGCCATACCACCTGTCATTCCGGCTGCAAAGTTATCACCTAATTCTCCAAGTATAACTGAGCATCCACCTGTCATATACTCACAAGCATTTGTACCCGCTCCTTCTACTACTGCTGTAGCGCCTGAATTTCTAACTGAAAACCTTTCACCTGCTTGTCCTGCCGCGAACAAATTTCCTGATGTTGCTCCGTACAAAACGGTGTTTCCTATAATTGTGTTTTTATTAGTTTCAAGATTGCTGCTTTTTGGAGGCCTTACTGATATAGTAGCACCTGAAAGACCTTTTCCAACATAGTCATTGCAATCTCCAATGACCTCAAACTTAACTCCTTTTGCCCCAAAAGCTCCGAGAGACTGTCCAGCTGAACCTCTTAATTTAATTTTAATATGATTTTCAGGGAAATTATTATTTTTAAAATCAGTCACCATGTAAGAAGACAGTCTTGCTCCTACGGTTCTGTCAGTATTTTTAATTGTGTAACTCATCTCTATTTTTTGACCACTCTGTATTAGAGGCAAAGTATCTATTAAAATTTGCTTATCTAAAGTATCTGGAACTTCATTTCTAATTTTGTCTTTACAAAATCTCGGATTGTCACCTGGATCTGCTTGGACTAACAATGGATTAAAATCTAAATCATCTAGGTTGGAAGCTCCTCTAGATACCTGTCTCAATAAATCCGTTCTACCAATAACTTCATCTAACGATTTGAAGCCTAGCTCTGCCAGAATCTCTCTTACCTCCTCTGCAACAAATGTAAAAAGATTAACTACTTTTTCTGGTGTACCAGTAAATTTTTTCCTTAAATCTTCGTTTTGTGTACAAATCCCTACTGGACAAGTATCAGAATGACACTGTCTAACCATAATACACCCCATGGCTACTAAACTGGTGGTGGCTATACCAAACTCATCTGCTCCCATCATGGCGGCTATTACTACATCTCTACCTGTTTTAATTCCACCGTCTGTTCGTAGAACAACTTTATGTCTTAAGTTATTAAGAGTTAAAATTTGATTAGTTTCTGTTAAACCCATCTCCCAAGGCAAGCCAACATACTTGACGCTAGTCTGAGGTGTAGCACCTGTTCCGCCATTGTGTCCTGAAATTAAAATAATATCTGCTTTTGCTTTAGCGACACCTGCTGCAATAGTTCCAATCCCACTTGAAGAAACCAACTTAACTCCAACTCTAGCCTTGGAGTTAATTTGTTTTAAATCATAAATTAATTGGGCCAAGTCTTCGATCGAATAAATGTCATGATGTGGTGGTGGAGAAACCAATGTAACTCCTGGAGTTGAGTGTCTTAATTTTGCAATTTCTTTTGTGACTTTAAACCCTGGTAATTGGCCCCCTTCCCCTGGTTTTGCGCCTTGGGCCATTTTAATTTCAATCTCATTACAATTATTTAAATAAGAGGCAGTAACACCAAATCTCGCTGAAGCTATTTGTTTCACTCTAGAATTTGCATTGTCACCATTTTCTCTTAATATAGATCTGTTTTCATCTTCTCCGCCTTCGCCACTACAAGAAGCTCCACCTATTCTATTCATAGCAATAGCTAAAGTTTCGTGGGCTTCTTTCGATAACGCTCCCAAAGACATGCTTCCCGAACCAAACCTTTTTCGAATATGAGTTACAGACTCTACTTCCCCAAGTGGAATTGCCTTATTATTTTTTCTAAAATCTAAAAGATCTCTTAAATGAATTGGAGGTAACTCGCTTATTAAAGTAGAATACTTTTTAAACAGTTCATAAGAATCTCTTCCTACAGCTGATTGCAAAAGATGAATAGTTTTTGCCTGATAGGCGTGAGTCTCTCCGCCATGACGATATTTGTAAATACCACCAATCGGCAAAGTTATAATATTTTCTGAATATGTTTTGTCGTGCTGCTTTCTGATCATGTCTTCAATTCCAGAAAGTCCTATTCCTGATATTCTAGATTCTAGTCCTGGAAAATAATCAGCTACTAATCCTCGACTAAGACCCAATGATTGAAAATTTAGCCCTCCACGATATGAACTAATTACGGAGATACCCATTTTAGACATTATTTTTAACAATCCATCATTCACAGCTTTGATGTATCGATGAACGCATTCTTCAAAAGTTAACCGTTCAAACAACTCTTTTTGGAATCTTTGATAAATTGAATCAATTGCCAAATAAGCATTCACAGTAGTAGCTCCTGCTCCAATTAAAACAGCATAATAATGTGTGTCTAAACACTCTGAAGATTGAATATTGATAGAAACAAATTTTCTTAACCCTCTTTGAGTTAAATGTGATTGTACTGCTCCTACAGCAAGAATAGTTGGAATAGCCACTCTACCTTTAGAGATATTTTTATCTGATATAATTAAATGTTTTTTTCCTGATCTTGCAAAAATTTCAGCTTCTTCTCTAATACGTTCAATTTCTGATTTAAGGTTTAGCTGTTCGTCATTTTTATCAAAAGTACAATCTATCAACCCAACTTCCTCTTGATCAAACGATTCAAATAATTTTTTAAATTGAGAATTTGATAATACGGGGCTTTCCAAAATAAAGCTTTTTTGCTCTGTAAGTCTATCATCTAGAATATTTTCTAGGTTTCCAAATCTTGTATTTAAAGACATAACTCTATTTTCTCTTAAAGAATCGATAGGAGGATTAGTTACTTGGCTAAAATTTTGCCTAAAAAAATTAGAAAGAGGCCTAAATTTACTTGATAGAACAGCTATTGGAGTATCATCGCCCATTGATCCAATTGCTTCTTTTTGATCACTGATCATTGGGTGCAATATGCTTTCTAAGTCCTCAATAGTAAAACCTGCTAAAAATTGTCTTTCCCTTAAATCCGATCCTTCAAATAAATGTTTCTCTTTAACTTCATTCAACATTTTGCTTAACTCAATGTGGTTGGATGCGAATTTCTTATAAATAGGATTTTCTGATAAATGATCTTTTGTTTTTTTATCACTATAATATTTTCCTTTATCCAAATCTAAGGAGATCATTTGTCCAGGTCCAACCCTTCCTTTAAATAAAATATTGTCTTCAGATACGGGTATCATTCCAGTTTCTGAACCTGCAAAAAAAAGTTTGTCTTTAGTGATCGTATATCTAAGTGGTCTCAAGCCATTTCTATCAGAAGCTGCTACTAGCCACTTACCATCACAGGCAGCAATTGCTGCTGGTCCATCCCAAGGTTCAATTAGAGAATTTAAATAATTATACATGTCTCTATGTGCTTTAGGTATAATTTTGCTTTTTTTAGACCAAGCTTCTGGTATGAGCATCATTTTTGCAATAGGCAAAGATCTTCCAGTTCGTACTAACAACTCAAATGCTGCGTCTAATGATGCAGTGTCAGAATTTCCTGATTTAATTATTGGCTTTAAATCATCCATGTTTTCAATTAGATCACTTTCCATTCCAGCTTCATGTGTCTTCATCCAATTCACGTTGCCTTTTAAAGTATTAATCTCTCCATTGTGAGCCAAGATTCTAAAAGGTTGTGCAAGTTCCCATGATGGGAATGTATTTGTTGAAAATCTTTGGTGAAAAATAATAAACCTGGAAACAAATCTTTCATCAGAAAGATCAGGATAAAAATCACTTATATGTTCAGCTAAAAACATTCCTTTATAAATAATAGTTTTAGAACTTAGAGAGCAAATATAAAAATCTTGGATTTGTTCTTCAATAGCTCTTTTTTCAATTTTTTTTCTGACAGAAAATAAAATTCTTTCTAACACTTCTGAAGAAAGCTCTTTATCTGTGCCAAACAACAACTGTTCTATTTCAGGTCTTGTGTCGTTAGCTTTCTGACCCAACACTTTTGGGTTTGTGGGCACCTGTCTCCAGCCAAAAATATAAAGATCATTTTTAAGAAGCTCTTGCTCCATAAGCGTTCGACAACGCTCCTGTTCAGTAAAATTATTTCTTGGTAAAAAAACCATTCCAATACAAAGAGTTTGATCTTTTTTTATAGTGTGCCCAGTGGAAGCAATCTTGTCCTCGAAAAAATCTTTATTAAATTCAATATTTAAACCAGCTCCATCTCCTGTTTTTCCGTCAGCATCCACAGCCCCTCTATGCCAAACTGCTTTTAGGGCATTGATTCCATTTGTAACGACATCTCTTCTGGGTTTTCCAGTCATAGATGCAACAAAACCAACACCGCAAGCATCATGCTCTTGAATATTGACATGATTGCTTTCAAGGAGCTGTTTGTTTTTTTGGTACAAATGTTTCATTACGCTACTTTAGTTTGAAATTGTTGGCTTTTTATTTTTATATATTTGTGAATCTCTTGAGCCGCATCTCGTCCGTCTCGTATAGCCCACACGACAAGAGAAGCCCCTCTTACTATATCACCTGCAGCAAACACACCTCTAATGTTTGTTCTCATAGTTTTTAGATCTATTTTAATAGTACCCCATTTAGAAACTTTTAATTCTGGTTCTGAAAATAAACTTGGGATTTCCTCAGGATCAAACCCTAAAGATTTTATAATTATATCTGCTGGTAACTCGTCTTGCGCCCCTTCAATAACTTTAGGAGATTGTCTTCCAGAAGAATCTGGCTCTCCTAATTTAATTTTATCATAAATAACCTTGTGCACTTTTTCATTTCCAACAAACTCTTTGGGACTTGATAACCAAATAAACTTCACTCCTTCTTCTTCTGCATTCTGAACTTCTCTTGCAGATCCTGGCATATTAATTTTATCTCTTCGATATAAACATGAGACAGATTTTGCTTTTTGTCTAATTGCAGTTCGTACACAATCCATTGCTGTGTCACCGCCACCAATAACAATTATATTTTTTCCTTCAGCATTTAAAGTACCGTCATCAAAATCAGGCACATCATCTCCTAGGCCTTTTTTGTTTGATGCTGTTAAAAATTTCATTGCAGGAAAGACATTCTTTAAATCTTTGCCTGGAATGTTAATTTCTCTTGGCTTGTAAACTCCAGTTGCAATTAAAATTGCATCATGCTTTTCTTTTAGCTCTTCTAACATGGAATCTTTTCCTACCTCAAAGTTTTGAACAAAAGCAATACCACTATCTTCATACAGCTTTGTTCTTCTTTGCACTGCTGATTTTTCTAATTTAAAGTTTGGAATGCCATAGATAAGAAGTCCTCCGGCTCGATCATAACGATCATAAATTGTAACTTGATATCCCTTTTGTCTTAATTGTTCTGCTGCAGCCAGTCCAGCTGGTCCTGCACCAATAATTCCAACTGATTCCTTTAATTCTTGAGGAGGATTTATTTTTTCAACCCACCCATTTTCCCAAGCTGTGTTAGTAATATATTTTTCTACTGCTCCAATTGTAACCGTTCCATGTCCAGATTTTTCAATCACACAATTACCCTCACACAAACGATCTTGGGGACATATTGATCCACAAACTTCTGGCATAGAATTAGTAGAAGATGAAATACGATAAGCTTCCTCCAATCTTCCTTCAGCTGTAAGTTTTAACCAGTCCGGGATGTTATTGTGAAGAGGACAATGAACTTGGCAAAAAGGAGTTCCACATTGGGAACACCTGCTTGCTTGCTCCGAGGCTTTATTTTCAATAAACTCCTTATAAATCTCATGAAAATTTTCTTTTCTTTCAGTAGATTTAATTTTAGTGGGTGTTTCTTTCGAAATACCAACAAATTTTAACATTTTTTCAGACATAATAATTATAGCTATTAGATACTTTTTTTATTCAAATTACAAAAAAAATAGCCTAAACAAGAGTATTTTTAGTACCATTTTAATACCTATTTTTTCTATTTCTTCAAATAAATACTAGCTTTTTGTATTTTGTATGCAATTAAGTCGCATAAGTTTACTAAATTTAATTATATAGAAATGGTCAAAACATTCTGCAAAGCATAAGAATCGATTAATGACTGAAATTTATCTTATTAAAATTTTATTTTTATCTGCTGTTCAGGGAATATCAGAATTTATTCCGATTTCAAGTTCTGGACTACTAGTTATTTTTGAGAATATTTTAGAAATCAAAAATAATAATCTACTCATTAATGCAACTATGCATGGAGGAAGCTTAACAGCTGTCATTATTTTTTTTTACAAAGATTTGCTAGGTCTTTGGAAAAACCATCTGCTACTAATTAATCTAATCATAGCCACTCTTCCTGTGGTTGTGATTGGAGGATTGTTAAAATATTTTGGATTAATCGAACAAATAATGAATATTGCGGTAATAGGTTATGCAACTATTTTTTTTGGTATTCTGCTTTTTGTCAGTGATAAAAATAAAGAAGAAAAAACACTTACATTATCCATTTCTAATAAAGAAGCATTTATCATTGGCCTATATCAGATCTTAGCACTAATCCCTGGAACATCCAGAAGTGGAATTACCATTAGTGGAGCGAGATTTCTAAAATTTAGTAGAGTGGATGCAGCAAAATTTTCTTTTTTACTATCTATTCCAACACTATCTGCGGCATTTATTTTGAGTTCTTATGAAATTACTCAACTACATGAGGATTCTTTTAGCTCTGTATATTTGTTTGCATTTTTTTTTAGTTTTATATTTTCAATTTTAACAATTAAATATTTTTTAATTTTTTTGAAAACTTTTAGTCTAAATATATTTGTAATTTTTAGAATATGCTTAGGTGTAGTTTTGCTAACCTATTATTACTCTACTCCGTGAATTGGCCCGTTGGTCTATATACTTTTAAATATAAAGGGAGAATGCTCTCAATGTTCTTAGCTTCAATATTTAAATCTTTAAATGTTTTATTTTTTCCAGACAAAATATTATCTCCTTCTTCAAGAATTTTAATTTGATCCAGGGTCAAAAGAGGTTTTGGCATTAATTGAAAGAGCATTGCTTGGATTCTTCCCGCAAAAAAAGGAATGGGAAGTATTATTCGTTTTTTTCTAATTTCTTTTAAAAGCAGTTCTATTAATTCTTTAAATGTATAAATGCTTTTTCCTCCAAGCTCATAAATTTCTTTAGAAATGTTATTTACAATAATCTCATTAATTGCCTTGGCAACATCTCCTACATATACGGGCTGAAACTTTACACCAGAACCAACTAGAGGAATTAAAGGAAGTAGCCCAGCAAGCTTTGCAAACATATTAAAAAAACTATCTTTCGGACCAACAACTATACTAGGCCTTATTATTGTGCTGTTTACAAAATTACTTTTGACTTCCTCTTCTCCTAAAAATTTACTTTTAATATAATCGGAATTGGAATTGGAATTCGCACCTAGCGCTGAAAAATGTATCATCAAATTAGATCTGGAGATTTTAGAAAAAATGCTCGCTATTTTTTTTGGAAAATTTGTATGAAGTTCATTAAATTTTTGCAATCTTGTTTCAAAGAGAATTCCGACTAAATTTATACATACATCGCAGTCTTGTAGAAATTTTTTGATAGATTCTTCTGATTTTAAATTTACCTGATGCAACTCAATTTGAGCAATATCTCCATAAATTTTCAAATTTTGTGCCAAATAGACGTTTCTTGTTGCAATTTTTATTTTGAAACCGTTTTTTACTAAATGTTGGACTATTTCTTCTCCAATAAAACCTGTACCACCAAATATACCTACGGTTCTTCTGTAATTTTTTTCAATCATACTATATACAATCTGCAATTGAACATTTAAATTTCAATGACAATGAATATTACATTATATCAAAACGATTTACCTGAAAATCACAAATTAGCTAATGCACAAAGTGTAGCGATTGATGCTGAATCTTTAGGACTTAATTATAAAGGTAGAGATAAGCTTTGCTTACTTCAGCTCTGCTCCGGTGATGATGAGGTTTATATAGTTCAGTTTGACAGAAATAATTACAAAAGCCCCAACCTTTGTAAAATCCTTAATGACAATAATATTTTAAAAATTGCTCATTTTGCAAGGTTTGAGCTGGGAATACTTAAATATTATCTAAATGTAAAAATGGAAAACGTTTACTGTACCAAAATAGCCTCTAAGCTTGGAAGAACGTACGCTGATAAGCATGGTCTTTATGACATAACTAAAGAACTTTTAAATATTACTCTTAATAAGTCACAGCAGTCTTCCGATTGGGGTTTGAAAGATTTGAGTGAAGAGCAACAACAATATGCGGCCTTAGACGTCTTGTATCTTCATAAGCTCAAAGAAAAATTAGATTTAATGTTAAAGCGAGAAAACAGAGACCAGCTTGCGAAGCATTGTTTTAAATTTTTAAACACCAGATCTGAACTTGATCTTAATGGATGGGACGAGGACATATTTAGTCATTAATATGAGTAATAAAATTATTATAAATATTGCAAACAAAGTAATTAAGACTGAAATTGAAGGTTTAAAAAAACTTTCCAAATCCATAAATGCCACGTTTGCTCAAGCCGTAAATACAATTGACAACACCAAAGGTAGGGTTGTTTGTTGCGGAGTTGGAAAGTCTGCAAAAATCCTAGAAAAAATATCAAGTACCCTATCTTCAATTGGTATTGCAAGTTTTACTTTGGACCCCACGGATGCAGGACATGGGTCTCTAGGTGCAATCTGTAGAGGAGATGTTTTAATAATAGCATCTTTTAGTGGAAACAGCTCTGAACTTAACAGCATTCTAGATTATGCCAAAAAAAATAAAATAAAAATAATTGGAATTAGCTCAAATTTAAAATCTAACTTAATAAAATCAAGTGATGTAAAAATTTTAATTCCTAAAGTTAGCGAGGCAGGTAATGATAATTTAAACATGATTCCAACTAGCAGTTCTATTAATCTACTGGCGCTTGGTGATTGTATGGCTATTGCGTTAGCTACTAAGAACAAATTTGATAAAAAAAAGTTTGGTAAGCTTCACCCAAGCGGGTCTATAGGTAAAAATTTATCGGATATTTCTCAAATAATGATTGCCAAAAAAAACATTCCTTTGGTTTCTGAAGATTCTTCTCTACAGAAAACAGTGATGAAAATTTCATCAGGTAGACTTGGTTGTGTTATAGTTACAAATAAAAGAAAACAAGTTTGTGGTTTTATTTCAGATGGAGACATCAATAGAGGAATAAGAAAATTTAAAAACATATTTCTTAAAAAATCAAAAGACATTATGTCCAAAAAACCTACCTATATTTCCAATGCCTGCATGATTACTAAAGCATTGGAGATAATGAATAGAAAAAAAATTACAGTGCTTTTGGTTACAAAAAATAAAAAACTTCATGGCTTGGTTCATATGCATGATGTTTTGTCTTTTTTAAGCTCATAAATCAATGCGATTTGGTAGAAAAATTCAAATCATTCTTCTCTGTTGTAGTTCTCTTATTTTTTTTTATAGCTACTACTACGTTCCCAATAAAAATAAAGGATCTATCAAAGTAGAAAATCTTCCTTTTAAAGAAAAAGAAGAAAGAATTGAAACCAAGAATACTTTTACAAATGTTGAATACAAAAGCCAAAATAGTCAGGGACAAGTTTTTACGACAAAAGCCAAAGAGTCTTTTTTGGATTCGGATAAGCCAGAATTAATTAATTTAATCTCTCTCTACTCTGTAACAAAACTAAAAAAAGATAACTCCTTAATTGAAATTAATTCTGAAATTGGGGTATTTGATAAGAAAAAAAATATTGTAACATATAAAAAAAATGTAACCATAAAAAACAAAAACTACTTAATTTCCTCAAATAATGCAGTGCATTTTTCTTCGAAAAATATTATTGTTATCTCAGGTGATGTGGTAATGAAGGATTTAACTATGGGTTTATTACATATTGTTTATTGCGATAAAATAGAAATTGACACAGAAACAAATAATACTATGGCGACTATGAATTCATCAAAAGATAGAGTGATTGCAAAAAAAATTAAATGAAAAAAAAAATATCCATTAAGGCCAGTATAGAAGAAAAAACTAATCTTATTAAAATAAATCAAAGAGCAGATTCTGATATATTCATATTGGATAAAAAATTTGTACTTCCCACTAAAAAAATAATTAAAAATAAACCAACTCAAGATTTAAGAAGTAAACCTTTTATTTTAGAAAAAAAATTTCACATTCTTGAAAATAAAAAAGAATACCAAAATAATGTATTCAATTTAAATAAAAATAAAGATAAAACGCTTCAAGTTCAACGAGTTTCCAAATCCCTTGGTAGCAGACCAGTTTTAAAAAATATTTCCTTAACTATAAAATCTGGAAAAATTGTGGGATTGTTAGGGCCCAATGGGTCTGGGAAAACAACCTTGTTTAATTTGATTATTGGAAAAATATTTCCAGATAATGGAAAGATTTTTTTTGATAACAACGAAATACACAATATTCCGATTCACTTGAGAAGCTTAAGTGGAATAAGCTTATTAGAACAGCATAAAGGGCTTTTTGGAAATATGACCGCTGGAGATAATTTGTACGCAATTTTAGAACTTCATATGAAAGATAAGGAAAAAATTTATCAAAAAATTGAGAGCTTGCTTGGATATTTTGATTTAGGATACTTGAAAGATACTAAAGCAGATCTACTTTCGGGAGGGGAATATAAAAAAGTTTCAATTCTTCAAAGAATATGCAATCCAAATATAACTACTTTGCTTTTAGACGAGCCATGTGCAGCTTTAGACCCTCTGTCTATCAATTCTTTAAAGGATTTTATTCTTGAATTAAAAAGAGCTGGCCTTTCTATTTTAATCACTGATCATAACTATTGGGCAATAGAAAACATTCTAGATAAAGCTTATATTATAAAAGATGGTGAAATATTAGTTGAAGGAACAACTGAAAAAATTTCCAAAGATAAAAACGCTATTAAATATTATTTGGGTGGAAACTTTAAGTTTTAATCAGGTTTTTTTTCTTCATTAGATTCTTCAATCTCTTTCTGATCATCTAAACTTATAATGTCATCATCCGATGAATCGTCTGGCGCATCATCTATATTTGCCAGTTCATCAGTTTTTTTAGCTTCTGGCTTCGGTGCAATCACCGGTGGTTGTATTAAATTTATATCATCAAAAACTAGTTCCTTGCCGGTAAAGGGTGATATGATTGGTTTTTTATTGAAATCATAGAACTTCTTTCCGGACTCTTCACACAATCTTTTTTGTCCCCAATCTTTGTTTGCCATATATATTACATTTGTAATGTTATATGTGTGCATTTATATAATTCAAACATAAATGGCAAACAAAAAATTATTTAAAGTTCCAAATAATATATCCATAGAAGGTTCGGTAGATTTACCAGGAGATAAATCCATTGGTATAAGATCAATTATAATTCTTTCACAAAGCTATGGAATTTCACAAGTTCATAACGTTTCTGATGGGGAGGATGTTCAAACTGCGATAGCAGCTATAAAAAAACTTAAAGTTCAAATACACAAAATAAGCCCTAACCATTATCAAATTTTTGGACTTGGTATCGGTTTTAAAAAATTTAAAGGAACCATTAATTTTAATAATAGCGGAACTACACTAAGATTATTGACTAGTTTGCTAGCAACATCAGAAGTAGATGTAAAATTAGTAGGTGATCTCTCTTTATCCAAAAGACCTATGCGAATTATTCCTTTAATGGAAAAATTTTTTGCAACATTTTATCCGAAAAATAAAAATTATTTACCCATACAAATAACAGGATATCCAGATTCTGTTCAGTCGGAACTGATAGTCGATAAACCATCTGCACAAATGGTATCTGCTTGTATTTTGGCTGGAATGAATAGTCATGGCATAACAACTATTAAGGCTCCCAATCTTCAAAGAGATCATACAGAACTAATGCTTCAATACTTAAAATATCCTATTAAAATAAAAAATAAAAAAAATTCCAAAATAATTAAAATTCGAGGAAAGCAATTTCTCAAAGCAGAAAAGAAATATGTAGTTCCAGGAGATCCTTCTTCTGCTGCATTCTTAATTGTTCTTGCCTTACTAAGTAACAATAGCAACCTTGTCCTACCTAATGTTTTATTAAATCCTAGAAGAATTGGTTTTTTGAATATATTAAAAAAAATGGGTGGCTCCATTAAAATAGTAAATAAAAAAAAACGGCATGGGGAAACAGTGGGAACAATACAAGCAAAGTCCTCTTTGCTGAAAGGAATTAAAATTAATAAAGAAGTTATTCCTAATATTATTGATGAAGTTCCTATTTTAATGATTGCTGCTTCTTTTGCGAATGGAGAAACTTTTTTTCCTAATCTCGAAGAACTAAGGATTAAAGAATCAGATAGACTTTTAGCTATGGAAAATAATTTAAAAAAAATTGGCATATCAACCAAAAGAAAAAATAACGATATGACCATCTTGGGTCTGAGTGAAGAATTTTACTCAAACAAAACAATTGCAATTGATAGTTATAAAGATCATAGGATTGCCTTAAGTTTTGCCGTCATGGCCATGGTATCTAAAAAGAAAATTTTAATTAAAGATTTTGATTTTACTAATGTCAGCTATCCTAATTTTTTAAATGATATTCAAAAAATAAAAAATAAAAAATTTAAACAAATTATTATTGGCATGGATGGTCCGGTAGGGTCTGGGAAAACCTCTGTAGCAAAATATGCAGTTTCTAAAATAAAAAATAGCTTATTTTTAGATTCTGGTTTGCTATATCGATTTCTTGCAAAAAAACATCTTGATCAAAAGAGCAAGAAAATAAACATAAAAAAATTGATAGCAATTGCTCAAACAATAACATTAAAGCAGCTACAATCTCCGAGCTTACACAGTCAAAAAATAAATAAACTTGTATCTACAATTGCAAAAATACCAAAAATCAGGTCCGCTCTATTGCCTGTTCAAAGAAATATAATTTTTAATAATCCTTACCAATATGTATTCGTAAGCGGTAGAGATATTAACTCGAAAGTTGCTCAAAGTGCAGATCTAAAAATTTATATAGATGCTCCATTAAAAATGCGGGCTCAGAGAAGATTTTTAGAATTAAAATCAAAAAATAAAGATATTACTTTTAAGGAAGTGCTAAAAACTGTTGCTAATAGGGACTATCTTGACAAAAATAGGTCCAACAGTCCTTTATTTAAAACTAAAGACTCTGTCTTGATTAATAATACAGGACGCAATATAAGATCCACCTTTGTAAAAATACAAAGATTAATAAGAAAGGTTCAGAGTAAGAAATATTGATACAACAACCGCTAAAAGTTTATAACGAAAGTAATGCTGAGTTAGAAGCCTTACTGAATGATGACCTATCTCAAAGAACTGTTCAAGAAAATACTATTATAAAAGGTAGAGTTGAGAAAATTGAAGATAAATTTATTACCATTGATGTTAAAGGAAAGTCGTCTGGAATGATTGATAAGTCTGAGCTATCTAGGGAAGAGCTAGACAGTCTGGCAGTTGATGGAGAGCTAGAAGTTTATGTTGAGAGAGTAGAAAATAAAGTTGGAGATATTGTATTAAGTGTTGAAAAAGCTCGAAGAGCCAAAGCGTGGAAAAAAATTGAAGATGCATTTGCCAATAAAGAGAAAGTTTCTGGCTTAGTAAAAAATTCTGTTAAAGGTGGATTTATTGTAGAGATTTTTGGAATATTCACATTTTGTCCTTCCTCTCAACTGAGTGACCGCCCAATTAAAAGTCCAAGCGAGTTTATTAACAAACCTCTAGAATTTTATATCATTAAAATTGATAACGTTAGAATGAACGTAATTAGCTCCAGAAGAGCTATCTTGGAAGAGGTTAAAAATCAAAATAAAGATCAAGTTATTTCAAAATACAAGCTTAATGATATCGTTGAAGGAAATGTTAAAGCAATTACTTCGTACGGACTATTTGTTAGTATTGAAAACTTAGACTGCCTACTTCACTCCAGTGAAGTTAGTCATTTAAAAATATCAAACTTAAATGAAATGTTTACTGTGGGTGATACAGTTAAGGTTCAAATGATTGAAATAGACTTAGAGACAAAAAGAATTAGTCTTTCAATTAAAGCAATGTTGCCAGATCCATTTATAACGATTGGTGAGAAATACCAGGTAGGATCAGACTACGATGTGAAAATTACTAAACTTTCTGACTTTGGAGCTTTTGCTGAAATTGACGAAGGAGTGGTTGGCTTAATTCATTCTAGTGAAATGAAGCATATGCAAAAAAATGTAAATCCAAAATCAATGTTTAAGGTGGGTGATGTTGCTAAAGTTAGATTAAAAGAAGTAGATACAGAAAAGAGAAAAATTAGTTTTAGCTATAAAGATACGCAACCAAATCCGATGGAAAGCTTTCTATCTAAATATCCTGTTGGAACCATTGCAGATACAAAAGTAGTGAACAAACAAGACTTTGGTTTGTTTTTAAATACAGGGGATAATGATATCGATATTTTTGTACACTATAAGCAAATATCATTTGCCGAAACTTCTAAAGATCTTGATGATTATAACAAAGGGGACGAGGTTAAGGTAAAAATTATAGATATTAAAGACGATAAAATAAATGGCTCTATAAGAGCTCTCAAAAAAGATCCTTTTAACTTCTTTGATGATAAGAAAGTAGGAGATGTTCTTACAGTTCGTGTTGCTGAAGTGTTAGACAATGGTATTAAAGTAAATGTTGGAGAAGCAAAATTTCAAACTATTATCAAAAAAGCAGATATTGCTTTAGATAAGGCAGATCAAAGACCAAACCGTTTTGCCCCTGGAGATTCTCTAGATGCAATGATTGCAGATCTTAATTTAAGTCAAAGAAAATTGAAGCTATCTATTAAAGAGCTTGAAAAACAGCAAGAAAAAGAAGCGGTAGAAAAGTATGGATCGGCTACCTCAGGAAGTTCTCTTGCAGATATTCTTGGAACTGCTCTTAAGAAAAAAAAAGATAAGTAAACTTCTTAGCCAATCTCTTTTTTCTTACTTTATTCTTTATAATCAATAAGCTATTCTAGTCTCAATGGAAAAGAAGACGTTTGTTAAAAAAGAACTTATTCAAGAGTTGCAATCTAAATATCCAAAAATTTTAAACGCTGATATTGAAAAAACTATAGAAAGTATTTTTAAATATTTGTCCAATCAATTAGCCTCTGGGCACAATGTGGAAATAAGAGGTTTTGGAATGTTAAAAACCAAAACTTCAAAGCCAAGAACTGCACGTAATCCCAAATCTGGAGAATCTGTAGAAGTCCCGGCTAAACGGAAGATAAGCTGGAAAAGCTCCAAGCTGTTAAACATTAATATCAACGAAGAGATTAATAATTGACTAGAAAAAATAATACTATCTTTATTGCCTGTGATACTCCCAGTCTATCTAAGATAAAAAAAATAATAAAATTAACTAAAAATAGCTCATTAAATATTGGCTATAAATTTGGACTTGAATTTTTTAATTCTAAGCATGGAAGAAGCTTTATCTCTAAATTACCAAAGCAACATATGGTTTGGTTAGATTTAAAATTGAAAGACATACCAAATACTGTGTCATCTTCTATTCACTCTCTTAAGGATTTAACTAATGTGCGCTATTTAACTATTCATGCCTCAGGTGGAATGGAAATGATGCAAGCTGCAAAACGAGCGGCGTCGAAAACTAATAAAAAATTAAAAATTTTAGCAGTTACTGTACTTACTTCATTTTCTGAAAAATCTATTAAGCAAACAGGGCATACCAAATCAATTAAAAAAATTGTCATACAACAAGTGTCTCTAGCAAAAAAGGCTAAGCTAGATGGAATTGTATGTTCGGGTCATGAAGTAAAATCTATTAAAACTATCTGTAAAAAAATGCAGATCATTACTCCTGGGATACGATTAGAAGGAGATTCGAAGGGAGACCAGCAAAGAATTATGACACCCTCCCAAGCTTTTCAAAATGGTGCAACAGGAATTGTAATTGGAAGAAGTATTATCAGTGGCAATATCATAAAAAATATTCAAAAATTAATTACCTCTATACAATAAATGACATCCACTATTAAAATATGTGGATTGAGAGATTACAATGCAATTAAAAAGTCTGTAGATTCTGGTGCAAAATATTTAGGATTTGTTTGTGATTACCCAAAAAGTCCTCGAAATATTTCTCCCTACAAACTAGTAGAATTAATGGAAGAAATATCTCATTTCGAAGCATATAAGGTTGCGGTAACAGTTAATCCAGACGATACTGTAATTGATATTATCAAGGGTAGTATCGACTTTTTACAATTACACGGATCTGAAACTAATCAAAGAATCTTAGAAATAAAAAAAAGATCTAATCTAAAAATAATTAAAGCAATTAAGATAGGGTCAGAGGAGGATTTGCAACAGCTTGACTCCTATCCGGATGCAAACGACTTGCTGCTGGACACCCCTGCAATGGAGCATTCTGAGTTATTTAACTTCAATTTATTAGATAATCGAAATATTGCCCCCTATTTTTTAGCAGGAGGAATTAATATTCATAATGCCCATCAAGCTTTGCAATTTACATCTAAATTAGATATTTCAAGTGGGTTAGAATCTGAACCAGGAATAAAAGATTTAGAAAAAATTGAAAAGTTTATGGAAGAGGTTAAAAAATATGCTTAAAATAAAAAAAAAAATTTCCCTCATAGATCAGCACGATAAGCATTACTTGTATGGTGGAAAGTTTGGTGGAAATTTCATACCAGAAACGTTAAAAAAACCAGTTGAAGATCTTACGAAACTATTTGCAAAACTACGTTATGATAAAAAATTTATTCAAGAGAGGGATTTTTATTTTAAAAATTACGTTGGTGCCCCTACTCCTTTTGTTAAATTAAATCATTTAACAAACTATTTGGGTGGAGCTCAAATGTACGCAAAAGTAGTTTCTGAAGCAAATGGTGGTGCTCATAAAATTTATAATGCGGTAGTGCATGCTCTTATTTGTAAACGTGCTGGTAAAAAATACATTGTTGGAGATACAGGCGCTGGATATGCTGGGAAAATGCTTAGTATGGCTGCAAAAAAGTTTGGTCTTAAATGTAAAATTTTTATGGGCGCTAAGGACATTATACGTCAAAAACCAAACTGTGATGCTATTCGAAAAAATGGAGCTGAAATAATTCCAGTATATTCAGGTAGTCAGACATTAGTTGATGCCGTTAGCGAGTGTATGAGATATTGGGTTTCTAATTGTGACACTACTCATATGGCAGTAGGAAGCACCGTTGGGCCTAATATTTTTATTAAAATATGTGCTTGGAGTACGGCTCAAATATCAAGAGAACTTATTATTCAAATGAATAAAGAATTTGGACAGATTCCAAAAAAATTAAAATTAATTAATTGCGTAGGTGGTGGAAGCTCAGCTGCTGGATTTTGGAATGAATTTATGGACTATAACAAACAACAAGTAGAGTTTGTTGGGGTGGAGGCTGGTGGCCCAAAGAAAAGTAAGCTTCATGCAGCACCTCTCACCAATGGTTCTAAAATTGGAATTTTGCATGGCGCTGCTCAATATGTAATTCAAGATAAAGATGGGCAGATTGGGGAAACATCTTCTATAAGTGCGGGTCTAGACTACCCTGGTATTTCCCCGCTGCATTGTTTTTTAAAAGACGCCAAAAGAGCAAGGTATACTTCGGCAACAGATGAAGAAGCACTCCAGGCATACAAGCTAGTTTCAAAATTAGAAAATCTATCCCCTTCTTTAGAGCCATCTCATGCTTTCGCAGAAGCAATTAAAATTGCTCCCAAACTAAACAAAAATACTATCATTTGTGTAAATAGCTGTGGAGATGCCAAAAAAGATAGAGCTATTATTAAAAAAAGACTCGGGTTTTTTTAAATGAAATCAAACATTAGGATAGCTTTTGAGAAATGCAAAAATGAAAAAAGACCTGCTTTGCTCACTTATACGGTGGCAGGTGACAATACTAAGAAAAAATCATTAGAAATTTTAAATGCCATTGCACCATTTGTAGATATTATTGAAGTTGGAATCCCTCATAACACCCCTGTAGCAGACGGTGGACAAATACAAAGTAGTGCATACAGAGCTATTAAAAATGGAATTAAAATCAAAGATATTTTTCAAATCGTAAAACAGTTTAAAAAAAACAAAAACACAAAACCTGTAATATTAATGGGATATTATAATAATATTTACCAGCAAGGAGAAAATACTTTTCTACGTGAATGCAAAAAAACAGGTGTGGATGGATTGATCGTAGTTGATTTGCCTTGGCCTGAAAATAAAGTCTTTTCTGCTAAATGCAAAAAACAATCAATTAATTTTATTCAACTTTTGTCTCCCACTACATCAGCTACAAGGATGAGACAAATTTTAAAAGATTCGCACGACATGGTGTACTACATTAGTATGCTGTCTACGACAGGTGGAAAACTAAAGGTCTCGCCTAAAATAATCTTAAAAAATTATTCTAAAATTAAAAAAATTATTCCAAAACAAAATGTAGTAATTGGATTTGGAATAACAGAAAAAACGATTGGTTCTTTAAAAAAAGCGGATGGATTAGTAGTTGGTTCGGCACTTTGTAAAGCAATATCAAGCTCTTTAGAGCAGAGAAAGAACCCTGTTCAGGGTGTGCTGAACGTGGTAAAAAAATTAAAGGCTAAAATTATATGAATTGGATCAAAGATCTCACAAAGAAACTTAAACCAAAGTTAGAGAATCTATTTAATAAAAAATCTACTTTGCCAGACAATCTTTGGACTAATTGCGCTTCATGCTCTAATATTATTTACCGAGAAGACATTGAAAATAATCTTTATTGTTGCACTAACTGCCAAGAACCTCAACAAATTCTTCCTCGTAAACGATTTGAGATTTTATTTGATGAAGGAACATATGAAGAGCTGGAAACACCAAGACTAAGTTCTGATCCTTTAAACTGGTCCGATATTAGCTCTTATAAAGACAAAGTAAAAAAGGCGAGAAAAAAATTCAATCAAAGACATGCAGCCTTAGTAGCTGTTGGATCTATAAATAAAATGCAAGCGGTTGTATATTGTATGAATCAAAAATTTTTAGGCGGGTCTGTTGGAATTGAAGAGGGAGAAGCTTTTGTATTTGCTTGCAAATATGCAGTTGAACATAATCTACCCTTTATTGCATTTCCTCAAACAGGAGGGCAAAAGATGCAACATTCTGCATTTGCTTTAATGCAGATGCCAAAGTCTATTATTGGTTTGCAGATGTTGGAAGAAAAAGGGCTTCCTGCCATTATAATGGCAACTAGTCCAGTGGCAGGTGGGGTTACTGCAAGTTGGTTTTACGGACCATCTGTTTTTGTTTTTGCAGAATCGGAAAGTACTAAAATTATGTTTGCTGGTCCTGGCGTTATCAAAAGAACTATTGGTGAGAATTTGCCAAGCGGATTTCAAACTGCGGGATATTTGTTAAAAAAAGGTTTTGTAGATAGAATAATTCATAGAAAAAATCATAGAGAAGAGTTAAGTAATTTGTTATCGATACTGCTCAACTTAGAAATTAAGAAGGCAGAAGATACAACAGATGCAGCCGAACAAAATACAGTTTCTCCTCAACAGATTATATCAGCTTAACCCGCCTGATCGGATTGAACTAACTTTAGATAGAATACAAAGATTACTCAAAGATCTTAAGCACCCTGAGCAACAACTATCTAATGTAATTACTGTAACTGGAACTAATGGCAAAGGTAGTACCTGCGAATATTTAAAAAATATTTTAAAAGAACATGGTTATTCAGTAAATGTTTATACGAGCCCTCATATAGTAAGATTTAATGAAAGAATTTTTTTAAATGAAAATTTTATTAGTGATGATGAATTTGAACAACTAGTCTATGAAGTGGACAGAGCTAATAACCATCAAGATATTACATTTTTTGAATTTACTACGGCGCTAGCATTTTTGGCTTTCTCAAAGCATAAAACAGATTATCATATTATTGAAACTGGACTTGGAGGAATTGGAGATAGTACCAATGTATTTGAGCGGCCAGTAGCTCAAGTGCTTACTTCGATTTCTTTAGATCATTTAGAATATCTAGGCCCAACTCTTCAGGATATTGTAAGAAATAAATGTGGAATCATCAAAGAAAAAACAAATATTATAATTTCTAAACAATCATCGGAAGCAATGAAGTTTATGGATGAGCAGTTAAAAAAGAATAGATCTAAAAAATTTATTTTATCGGAAGACTTTCAGGTAAGTGAGGAAAATAATAATATGATTTATCAAGACAATATAGGGCTAATGGATTTAAGCCTTCCTAAAATGAAAGGAAAATTCCAATTAGAGAATGCAGCAGTCGCCATACAAACCCTGAGGTCTTTAAATTTAGATTTAAATAATAAAAAGACTTCTGATGCAATCAACAAGACAGAGTTGCCAGCGCGTATTCAAGAAATAACCAAAGGTAATTTAAGAAATCATGTCCACGATGAAAATAGACTATTTATTGATGGCTCTCACAATAAGGAAGGTGGTAAAGAACTTGCCAATTTTCTATCAAAAATTCAAGGAAAACAAAGAATCTATTTTGTGTTTGGAATGTTAACTTCAAAAAATTTGAGAGATTATTTAGAAAATTTTTCATCTCTTATAACTGAAATTAAAGTAGTTAAACTAAGAGAAAATTTCTACGAAACAGCAGATGTTCTAAAAATAGCAAAAGAGTTGGGTATTCATGCCAATCCAACAAAAAATGTCGCAAGTGGGCTAGCTCAACTTGCGCTCCAAGATCCAGAAAGTATTATTGTAGTCTGCGGTAGCTTGTATTTATCTGGCTCTGCTTTGGAATTAAATATATGAAAAAAATAATTATTTTTTTATTCTTGCTTTTTATATCAACTATTTCTAATGCTCGTAATGATCATGAAGCATGGAATCTGTTAGAAGATGGGGGGAAGATAGTTTGGATTAGACATGCAATTACTACTCCTTCTTGTTGTGGAGATCCAGACAATCTAAAAATTAACGATAGATCCACTCAAAGAAATTTAGGCAATGAAGGAATAAAACAAAGTAAAAAAATTGGTCACATGTTTAAAAAAAATAATATTCAGATTGATCAGGTGTTGACTAGTCAGTTTGAAAGATGTCGCGATACAGCCAAGTATGCTTTTGGAGATTATAAAGACTTTCCAGCTCTTAATTCTTTTTTTAGACAAGGAATTGGAGCAGACGCAAAAAAGCAGCTTGCAGAAATAAAATCCTTTGTAAAAAATTGGAACAGCACCAAAACTCTGGTATTTGTCACTCACCAGGTAGTTATCAGTAACTCTATAAATGAAACTGTTGCATCAGGAGAGATGGTGATAACAGACAAAAATTTTAAAGTGTTAGCAAGAATACCAACTTTATAATTATCTTACCTTACTATCTAACCATTCTTTAATATTGGACTTGTTAGCGGCACCTACCTTAGTGTCAATTAATTGACCTCCACTAAACAAAAGCATAGTTGGGATTCCTCGAACTCCATATTTTGTTGGTGTGTTGGGAGAATCATCAATATTATGTTTTGCAATGACAAGCTTATCTGCCATTTCATCTGACAGTTCCTCTAGAACAGGACCTACCATTTTACAAGGTCCGCACCATTCAGCCCAAAAATCTACTAATACTGGTTTTTCTGATTTTAATACTTCATTTTCAAAATTGTCGTCAGTTACTTGTTTTGTTGCCATAAAGAATCTCCTAAGGTTAAAAAAACAAAGTTAAGCATCTACCTTAATTTGTCAACTATGCGTCTTGATATTTTTTTTCAATTTCTTCTAGAAAATTATTAAGATCGTTCATCATAGCTAGGCGCTCTGTGTCATTCTCTTCTTCATATTTTGCTCTTAAATTATCAAGCTCATTATAGGCTTTTGGAATAGTATTCCATTTTTCATCATTAGTACTTAAGATTTGCTTTGCTATTACACGATGAATTTCATCATGCATATCTTTGGGTAAAATAGATGGATTCTCTTCATACATTAAACGTTTTGCAAAATAGTTAAATCTTTGGTCTTTAAATTTATCTGCAATTAATAACTTATCTTTCCAATCAGACTGGTGAAATGTTTTCATGGTTGACTTGTCTTGCTCTGATGCAAACCCACCTGAATAAATAGATTCTTCTGCCTGAACGTCTAATTGGGAATCTAAATCTTCTTTTTCTTGGGCTTCTTCTTCTAAGATTCTTGTCACTTTATTTTTAAATTCTTCATTATTTTTTATTAATTCTGCCCTCTTTATCAATTTAGCCATCCCTAATTGCTTGTATCCTTCAAAATTTTCTCCAAATTTTGGATTCATAATAATTGGATGCTTATTGTTTTTGACAGACCTAATTATTTTAGGACTTTTTTTCATTGCTTTTTTCAAGTCTTCCATGCTCATATTAAAATAGGTATTAGGATCTTCCTTGAGGTCAAAACATTGAGGCCAATTATATTTTGGATGAAAGCCTAAAAAAGTAACTACATAAGGTCTTGCCTTTCCATAAAAATATTCATTAAAACAAAATAATTTTTCATTTTGGACAATGGTGTTTACTTCCGCCTTGCTAGTTGTCATCAAGCTTGCTTTCCAAACAGCGGGAGCTTTATCTGAAATAATTTTTGCGATCCCAATTGTTGCTAATACATCTCCAATAGCATCATGTGCGTTGCCATGTTCAATGCCATTCATGGGTGCAAGCTGGTCTAATTTAAAAACAGGGTTCCCTTTATCACTGGTGGGAGTTTTTATGCAATCAGGATAATACAAATACGCAGTGCGAGCCAATCCTAAAATGTCTCCACGTTTATTTCCATTGAATTGCGTCAGATAGGGATCGTTTAAAGTTTTAAATAAAGTTTTTCTTAAAAACTCTTCATCAAATCCTATAGAATTGTATCCAATAAAAATAGCAGGCGTCCATTTTTTAAAAGTCTGTAACATTTGATCTACCAACCCATAGTGAGAAAGGTTTGTCTTTCTAAGCATATCAGGTGTTGTTTTATTGACTAAAAGAGCCCCTGGCTCTGGAACCAATCCTGGCCTTAATCCACATTTTGCTTCAAATCTATCTAACTCCTGAAATTCCGCATTTACCAAAACTGCCCCCACTTGAATAATTTGATCCCAAGTTCCAGAACGTCCGGTTGTCTCAAAATCGTAAAATGCATAGTTCATTATTTATCTCCTTCTATTTTTTCTATATTGTTTCCATCAATTTCTTCAATTTTGTCAGCCCGACGTTGAATTTTTTCTGCAGAGACTTTTATATTCCTAAACTGATCTGCAACTAGATTGAATTTTTTCTCAACGTCCTCTGTTCTCTCAACTAATCTTCCAACATCTTTACCGATCAATCCTATTTCTTTGATAATTAATTGAGCTTTTTTTGTCATTTCTGAATCTTTTAAAAATACACGTAAAGTATTTAACAATCCCCACAGATAGGAGGGTGAAACAATTAAAACATTTTTCTCTCTTGCTTTTTGCATCAAATCTACATCGCTATCCATGACAGACCGATATACAGATTCCGATCTTATGAACATAATTGCATGAGGAGCTGTTTCTCCCGAAATAATGTAATCCTCGGATATTTTTTTTACATTTTTCATTACGTCTTCTTCAAACAATTTTTTAAAACGCTTAATGTCTTCATCGTTTTCTGCAGCTACATAATTTTTGAAGTTTTCAAGAACAAACTTTGAGTCAATACAAATTCTAGAATTAGGGTCTCCAAAATCAATTAAGCAGTCCACTCGTTTATTGTTGGAAAGGGTTTCCTGAAACTTTAAGTATTGCTTAGGAAGACGATCTCGCAATAGCTTTTCTAATTCCACCTCAGAAAAAGCACCACGTTCTTGTCTGTCATTTAACATGCCTTGAAAATTTTTAAATGTACTGTCAATTGAGGATTGCATGGTGTTCATATTTTTTGCCGCCTCTTCTAACTTCACAAAACGCTCCATTAAACTTGATAGCTGTGTGCTTAGAACTTCATTTTCTGATCCAGAAGCACTTTTTCGATTAGATAAAGAAGAGTAAATAATAAATATTAAGACAACAACGCAAGTTAAAATAAGAACTGTATCTGTCATAAATAAAATACATGAGAAAAATAGTGGAGATTAAATCATCTCTAACAATTAGCTTCCCAATGCAATGTTTACTAATTTTAGTTAACTAGAGCTTAACATGATTCTCTATCTTGATAATAAAGGGACTTTTTTTGGCTTTTTAGAAAAAAAGGCCTTGTTAAATAAGGATAATTTGGGTTCGTTTGTCACACAAGGGTAACTAACTCTTCTGATGAAGTGGGATGAACAGGGACCGTATTTCTTAAATCATTAAGGGTAAATGTTTTGGCAAAAGAGATGGCTAATGATTGAATGATTTCAGCTGCAGACTCTCCAATGTAGATAATACCAAAAATTTTCTCTGTTTTTGGTTGGTATAAAACTTTAATAAACACAGGATTATTTTTATTAGAAAAGGCATATTTTAATGGCTTAAATTCAGTTTGTAAGATTTTGTAATTAATGCTTCTTTTTTGTAGATCATTTTCTCCAAGGCCAATGTGGCCCACTTCTGGCTGGGTAAAAATGCCGGAGGCAATTTTATCATAATTTAGAGTTTGTTTCTTTTTGGTAGTTAAATAATTAACCAAATATACAGCTTCACGAATAGCAACTGGGGTTAAATTTTTTCTATTAGTTACATCTCCTAAGGCAAAAATATTTTTATTAGAAGTTTGTGATAAAGCATTAACTTTAATAGCACCATGCTTAGTCAACTTCACTTTAGATTTTTCTAACCCCAGGCTCTGAATGCAGGGAACTCTTCCCGTTGCAAATATTACTAAATTTGTGGTTATTTTTTTTTTATTAGTCACCACAACAATAGATTTTCCTTTTTTGGTTAAGGATTGGACAGAAGACTCATCATAGATATTAATTTTCTTACGAATAGCTGATTGTAAAATTTTTGTTCCGATATCCTTATCAAATTCATTTAAAATTGTTTTTTTTCTCACAATCAAATTCACATTGTAATTTAAGTTTTTTAATAAAAATGCAAACTCCAAGGCTATATAGCCACTTCCTACAATACTGATATTTTTAGGAATTTTTTTCATTTCAAAAAATTGGTCTGAATTAATAGCCAATTCTCTTCCTGGGATATTTGGCATGAATGGAGTCGAACCTGTTGAAATAATAAATTTTTTTGCTGAAATAATTTTTTTACTTTTCTTTAAAACAATAGAATTGGAATTGTAAAAACTACCCTCTTCTTGAATGATAGTTACTCCTACTCTTTCTAAGTTTTTAATATAAATTTTATTGAGTCTTGTTATTTCTTTATTTTTGCTAGAAAATAATTTACTCCAATTGTGTGTTGGCTCTTTTGAAATTCTCCAGCCAAAGCTTGTAGCATCAGAGAAATAATCTTTAAAATTAGAGGCATATACGTATAGCTTTTTAGGCACACAACCTCTGATGACACACGTGCCTCCCACTCTACTTTTTTCTAAAATACATACTTTGTAACCCTTAGTTGCCATTAAGCGCGCAAAACGAACTCCTGCTGATCCTGCACCGACTACAATATAATCATATTTTTTTTTCATACTTAATATTATTCTAATAGTGCTAACTTAATACGATCTATTTTTTTAGTAATTTTTTTAACCTAGCTTTGCCTCTTGCTTTTCTTTGCTTGTGAATTGTGTCTAATTCTTTTCTTTTGAGAATTAGTTTTTTCATGTCTAGCTTCATTTATTTTAAAAATAACATTCTTTTTAAGGTCAGGTCTTTTCTAACATAATAGTGATTTAAAGTTGCTGCTAAATGCGTAATGAGCAAAACTGTATGTATCATGTAAATTAAGTTCCACAAAAGGTTTGATAAGGAATGCTGCTAGCAGGGCCTGGGTCTTGAAATTGTTTAATATTATTTGAATTATTGTAAGGATTTCTTAGAACAGAAAGCAAAGATGCTACTGATTCAAAGTTACCCTCATGGGCTAATTTCAATGAATCTTCTACTTGATAATTTCTTGGAATAACCAAAGGATTGTTCTTTCGCATAGTTTCTCTATTCGGCTTTCTTATCCTTAATTTTTTGTACCATTCTTGAAATGCCTGGTCTTGATATACTGGTTGGTCAAAAGTTTCGTTCATGATTGATACAAAAGTATTGGTATAATCTGCTTTATTATTTTGCATCCACGTAAGCAGCTCCTTGATTAGAAGACTGTCTTCTTCGACGCCACCTTTAATTCCCAATTTATTTCTCATCATTTCCAGGCTTTTGTTAATATAAATTTTACTAAATTCATTTACTTCCTCTTCAAGCATTTCAATTGCTTTATTTAAATCTACATCAATCAAAGGAATAAGTGTTTCTGCAAAACGAGCCATGTTCCATTTGGCAATGATAGGTTGATTTCCATAGGCATATCTTCCTTGCTGATCAATAGAACTAAACTTAGTTTTGGGATCGTAAGAATCCATGAATGCACATGGTCCATAATCTATACTCTCTCCAGATATGGCAACGTTATCTGTATTAAGAACTCCATGAATAAAACCAACTCTCATATAATTAACAATCAAATCCGCATGCCTATTCATAACAGCTCGAAATAATTGAAGTGCAGGATTTTTTTGTCCTTTTAATTCTTGGTAATGTCTATCTATGCAGTACATAATTAATTCTTGTAAAGTATTGATATCTTTTTGTGCGGCTACAAACTCAAAAGTTCCCACGCGTATATGACTAGCCGCCACTCTAGTAAGAATAGCTCCTGGCAGAATAGTTTCTCTCACTACATCTTCTCCAGTTGTTACCACCGCTAAGCTTCTGCTAGTTGGAATATTTAAAAAATGAATTGCTTCGCTAATAATGTATTCGCGTAGCATAGGTCCCAATGCAGCCCTACCATCTCCTGATCGCGAATATGGTGTAACACCAGATCCTTTAAATTGAATATCAAATCTTTTTTTATTGGGGGCAATGTGTTCTCCTAGCACCACTGCTCGTCCATCACCTAACATGGTAAGATGACCAAACTGATGCCCTGCATAAGCTTCTGCCCAAGGAGTGGTTTGTTCTGGAATAGTGTTACCAGATAAATAAGAAGCTTTTTCTTGTTCATCTAAGCTAGAAAAGTTTAAGCCTAACTCTTGCTCTAGTTGAGCGTTGTACAAAACAACCTTTGGATTCTTAACGGGAACTGGCGGTAATTTTGATACCATTATATCCGCAAGCTTTAGATAACTATTTTGAAAATTCCATCCAATATTATTTTGCGTCATATTAATATTTATTTAAAATATTTTTATAAAATAATCTATTGAAAAAGATGATAAGCACACCAAACCATTAGTCCTATAAAAAAAAACCATAAAAAACTATTTTCAATTAATTCCAGGTTTTTAGATGATAAAAATTTATGTAGATATTTAAGCATTGTCTAAATACGAAAAAGTATACATCACAGCAGAGGATTTAGAAATAGCAGTGCTGAGTAATTTCCTTTTCTGAAGCATCTCTACTAGTTGTGGGCATATAACCTTTGAGATTTTTTCCAAACTTATGTTGTTGCTTTTGGTGGCACCCTCTTTATGTATTGCAATTCTAAACATATTTACTCTTCTTTTTTAGAGCTTTGGCACCAGATTAAAAAAAACATAAAAACAACGGTGGCTAAGATTCCAACTAGGAACAATGTTAGGCCTGCAGCTACTTCCATAATTATTTTTTAATTAAGTTTGTTTAAGGAAAAATTAAGTTTTTTTGATTAAACTTATCATTACTCAACCATTCCTATCACATGAGCACCTAATTGATATAAGTGAAATATATTTCCATGTATTAATTGCATGAATTTATTTGTTCCTTAATTGCTCACTTAATGAAGCTTTTTTTTGTAAATTTGAAACACCTCTTCTTTGTAGAAACAATTGTAAAATAAATTAAGCGCGTCACTAAGGCCACTAGCTGTCATGCAATTTAAACAATACTCCCTGCGTAAAATTACTTTAGTAAACAATCATTATTTAATTTAATTTTACCAGTTAAGAATGTTTTCTCCCCAGAAAGTTAGTTAACTGGTAATATTAAATTAGAAAATGCACCTCCCTTTAAATCACGTTCAAATTTTGTTTGTTTAATTAACAAATAGCGTTAATCTATTTGAATATGAAAAAAAAAGTGCAAAACAAATCTTGTCCTTGGTCTAGTACCTGCCCACAAATCATCAAATGTATGGGGTATTTTTTAAAAGCATATGCAGGAGTAGGAATTGCCATTGCTTTATTCATGTTGGTAGGTCTTCAAATTGAAGAACAGTATCGTGGAATACGAAATATGGACAACTGCATTAATCACTTAAGTGCTGGTCAAGCTAAACTTACAGAACAAGAAAAAAACTTTGCTTGTGCGAATATTTATCGAGAGAGCGCTTCTTTATTCGAATATTATCGAGGTAACGTATTGCAGTTTATGCCCAAAGATTCTTTTAAATAAATATTATTAACTATCTTGAAAAAAAATGTTTTTTTTTCTTAAAATTTTATTTGCAGCAATAGTTATAGCGTTTGCTAGTTGGCTGTCTGGAAAAAAACCAGAATTGTCGGGTTTTCTTATTGCACTTCCCTTGGCAAGTTTAATGGCACTTATTTTTTCTTACCTGGAACACAAAAACCCGGAAACTTCGATTACTTTTGCCAAAAGCATTCTGGTTGGTGTGCCTGTTTCTTATTTGTTTTTTCTTCCTTTCTTTTTTGCAAAAAGTCTTGGTATGAATTTTTGGCTTATTTACTCCATAGGTATTGGTCTTTTAATAGTGGGATTTCTTGCTCACAAATATATTGTATCTTTGTTTTAGACATTGGATCCATAGTTTGATATTTTATTCATAAATCAAGAGGTTACTTTGTTAAAATTTATTTCCAATATATTTAAATCCAAAAATAAAAAGATTGAAGAGGAGGCATTTCGCTATCTTCAAGAAGTTAGTTCTATCTCTAAACAAATTGCAGCAGAAAAGAATGTGACCAAGCTAAGTAATTTAGCCTTTTCTTTGAAAAAAAATTACGAACTTGCCATTAATCTTTTTAAAGAAATAGATTACGACATGAGCCAAATTGAAAAAGCTTACTTTGATCCCCAAAAAACACTTTCCGCTGATAATTATAAAAAAGTAGAATCTATTCTTAAAAATTTTGAAAAGTCTTAATGAAAGTGTCCTTAATTGTAATTATTGCAATTATAATTGTATTCGTACTCATTATTTTTCCTTTAATAATTTCTAAAAAAGCTGAAAAAAAAGATCATTTTTAATTTGGTATGCCAAAAAAAAAGAAAAAAACTTATCAACAAAAAATAAAAAAAAAGCGCCAGAAGAAAAATACCAAAGGTATTTTAAAAATCCTAAAACAAATAACTTAATCAAAAGCAGTTAGTGCGATAAAAACTATAACGGGAATAGTAACAACAGATATAAAGGTAGATGTTGCAATGACACTAGCAATATTATCTGCCTGTTCCTTGGGTGAATACATTTTAGCTAAAAGGTAGGTAAGTACTGCAGCTGGCATAGAGCATTGAATAAATAAAACTCCTGCTTGATACCCCGTCAGACCAAAAAATTTGATCACTGCAAATGCAATAATTGGGCCTCCAATTAGTCTCGCGAAAGAAATAATTAATGTTTTCTTAATGCTTACTGTTCTTAAACTACTCAAAGCTATTCCCAATGAACTGAGCACCAGAACAATAGTGGTATATCCCAGGAGCATAGTCGTGTTGGAAACAAATTTAGGAACTGGAATTTTAAAATATAAAAAAATACCTGCAATACAAATGACATAAAGAGGTATGGATTTTAATAAAGGCTCTATACTAAACTTTCCTTTTGCTAAAAAAATATTTACCGTAAAGTGCAGAATCATAATTACAGATGCAATCGCGCTTGCAATTGAAAAACCTTTCGCCCCATAGGCAAACAAACAAAAGGCCATACCCATATTTCCCATATTAGGTAAAATAATAGGCGGCAATTCTCGCAAAATATTTCTCTTAAGAATTATTAGTAATATAACTCCCATAAGCGTAAATAACCCTATGCAAAGAAGAGTAATGCCTGCAAATTTTAAAAAAATATTAAAATCCAAATTACTTAAGGTAAGTGAATAAAACAAAAGACTGGGAACTCCTACAGTTCCAGCAAAAGAAGTAATAACGTTGGAGTCAAAATCTGGATTTTTTTTCCCGAATAAATATCCAATTCCAATAATAAAAAATACAGGAAAAATAACCTCGAATAATTTTTTTAGAATCTCTATTTCCATTAAATGGCTTAAAGAAAAATATATTTATCCGCTAAATAAAGAGCAAATCCAATCGCCAATCCAAGTAAGATCCAGTGAAGACTTTCTTTTAACATAAATTATTACTACTGATTATTTCTCTGGTTAAAAATAAAAAAGGACGCGAACTATATGAATAGCGTCCTTTTCAAAAAACTAATACTGCTTCTTAGACTTACTAACCTTTGGAGCTGTACTTTTTGCTTTCTTTTTTTCTTTTTTAGCGTCTTTGCTTTTTCCCATAATAACTTACTAGTTAATGTTAATTATTTTATTATTTATTTTTAAATAATTAATATACTTTATGTTATCTCAGGATTAATTTAAAGTTGTAATATGAATGAAGAAAGCCAAAAGAAAATTGACTGGAAAAAAATTATTCGTACTTTTGCATTTAGCTTAGTTTGGTATATTTCTATATCTGCTATTTGGTGGATTATTGGTGTGGGAACTGAAATTCTTTTCACTTTGCAGGCTCAAGTTTTGATTGCTGGTCTTGCCAGTCTCATTTCTTTCCTCCAGAATCAAAAATAATTATACAATCAGAGGTTGTTGCTTCGTGCTTACTAAAACGCGACATTATAAAAGAAAACTATTGTCACAATTTGCACAAATTTACTTGCTAGTAACAATGCTGGTCTCAGTATTCGTTCCTTATTTGGCCATCTTATCCTTTAGGAGTTGTGCTGAGACCAACCAAATATTCCCAATATGTCTTTAATTAAGAAACTTAAGTTGTTATTTTAAACCATGATTAAAAAAATTATTATTCTAGCTTCTATCGCCGCTCCTTTTCTCATATTTTATATTTCTTGTTATTTGGCAAAAAAAACTAAGCCTGAATGGCCTATTATTAAATTGTCTATTGTCAGTCTTTGTTTGCTTTTAAGTGTTCTTGTATATTATCGTTTCACCAATAGTTTCCCGGCTGGACAACAATATACACCTCCCAAGTTAGAAAATGGAGAGGTGGTTGCGCCAAAAGTGCAATAGATTATGTATGAAATTCTTAGTATAAATTAAATTAATAATGATATTTGACTATAACCATACTTTTGAAAATGCTCTTAATCAATTAAGAAGCGAAGGTCGCTACCGAGTGTTTAATAATATTACTCGTAAAAATGGTGAGTTTCCAAAGGCTGTTTTTAACAATGAATTAGGAATTAAATCGGATGTTACTATCTGGTGCAGCAACGACTATCTTGGAATGGGTCAGAACCCGGAAGTTATTGAGGCATTTGTGAATGCTGCTAAAGCCGTTGGTGCAGGAGCTGGTGGTACCAGAAATATTTCTGGAACCTCTAGCTATCACGTGGAGTTAGAAAGAGAACTTTGTAAATTTCATCATAAAGAAGCTGCTCTTATTTTCACTTCTGGTTATATCGCAAATGAATGTGCTTTGAGTACACTGGCTAGATTTTTGCCAGGATGCATTGTGTATTCTGATGCAAATAACCATGCTTCTATGATTGAAGGAATAAAAAATGGAAGATCAGATAAGCATATCTGGAGACATAATGATGTAGATCATTTAGAATTTTTATTAAAGCAATCACCCAAGGAACAACCTAAAATTGTAGCATTTGAATCTGTTTATTCTATGGATGGTGATTTATGTCCTATCAAAGATATTATTAGAGTATCTAAAAAATATAATGCTCTTACTTATTTGGATGAAGTTCATGGTGTTGGCCTATATGGAGATAATGGTGGTGGTTTATCTGAAAAAATGGGTGTTACTGATGAGTTAGATATTATTGAAGGAACGCTTGCTAAAGGTTTTGGAATTATGGGTGGTTATATTGCTGCCAACAAAAATATTGCTGATATTATTAGATCTTTTGCACCTGGTTTTATTTTTACAACATCTATGCCTCCAAGTATTGCAGCAGCAGCCATTGCTAGTATTCGTGTAGTAAAAAATAACCATTCTTTAAGGTTAGAGCTCCATGAGCGAGCCTGTAAACTCAAAGAATTAATGCTGGAAAGAGATCTGCCAATTATTAAAAATGATAGCCATATAGTTCCTTTGTTAGTCCGAGATTCTGCAAGATGCAAAGAGATTTCTGATATTTTGTTAAATGAATTTTCAATTTACGTACAACCTATTAACTATCCAACTGTTCCCAAAGGAACCGAGAGACTAAGATTCACACCAACCCCCTACCACGACAATCAAAAGATGCAACATTTGGTGGATTGTCTGGATCAAATTTGGAGTGAGCTAAAGTTATCCAGAGCTGCTTGATTTATTAATTATTCACAAAGTGTATAAACCGAACATCTAGAAGTTTCATTTAGAGTCCTAAATAGAATCAAAAGGAGAACACTCGTCTTGTTTCATGCGAGTTGTTAACAGAGCCTGTGGATTAGCTTTTGGAAGCACGTTTTCTTTCGTGCTCTAGTAAGAATTTTTTTCTTAGTCTTAAATGTTGAGGAGTGACCTCTAATAATTCATCTTCATTAATGTAAGCCATCAACTCTTCTAAATTCATAATAACCGGTGGTATTAGAGATACTGCTTCGTCATGGCCAGATGTACGCATGTTCGTAAGCTGCTTTCCTTTCATGACATTAATAACTAGATCATTTTCTCTAGAATGTTCTCCAACAATCATTCCTTGGTATACTTCTGTGTTATGAGAAACAAACATTTTACCTCTCTCCTGAAGTTTCCAAATAGCAAAAGCAACTGCCTTTCCTGTATCAATTGATATTAAAGCTCCACTTCTTCTTCCAATAATTTCACCTTTAAATGGTCCATAAGAATGAAAAATTCTGTTTAGAACTCCTGTGCCTTTGGTATCTGTTAAAAATCTACTTTGATATCCAATTAGCCCTCTAGATGGTGCTTTAAAAATAATACGTTTTTTGGCAGCTCCAGTGTCTTTCATGTCTGTCATCTCAGCTTTACGCTGATTCATATTATCGATTACGCTACTTGCATATTCTTCATCCACATCAATAGTGACTTCTTCCATTGGTTCTAATTTTTGACCATCTTCTGTTTTGTATAAAACTTTTGGTCTTGATACTGTTAATTCAAAATCTTCTCTTCTCATGGTTTCAATTAAAACTCCAATTTGAAGTTCTCCTCTACCACCAATCTCGAAAGCATCTTTGCCATCATTTTCTCTAAAGGTAATTGCAACATTACTTTCTGCCTCTTTCATTAATCGCTCACGAATAACTGTAGAGGTAACTTTTTTACCATTTTTGCCTGCAAAAGGAGAGTCGTTAACCGTAATGGTTACTGACATAGTTGGAGGATCTATTGGAGTAGATTGCAATGGCTCTTCAACTGCTACATCACAAATAGTATCTGCAACTGAAGCATCTGCTAATCCAGCAATACAAACAATATCACCAGCAGAAACCGTTTCCGCAGGAATTCTTTCTGTACCAGCAAAAGTAAAAAGTTTAGTTAATCTTCCAGTATCCACTTCTTCGCCTTTTAAATTAATAGCTTTTACATTATCGTTCATTTTTGCGGTTCCATGAATAACCCGTCCTACTAAACATCTGCCTAAATAAGAATCTGCACTAAGCAATGTAACCAACATCGCAAAAGGCCTTTCCTTATCTACCTTTGGTTCTGACACATGCTCTAAAATTAAATCTAATAGTGGGTGTAAATTTTCTCTTGGATCTTCCAATTCTTTTGCACACCATCCTGCTCTTCCAGATGCATACAAAATAGGAAAATCTAACTGTTCGTCTGTTGCGTCTAAAGAAACAAACAAATCAAAAACTTCATCAATAACTTCTTTGGGTCTGCCGTCAGGTCTGTCAATTTTGTTAATAACGACAATGGGTCTTAGGCCTTGCTTCAATGCTTTTCCTAAAACAAATTTTGTCTGCGGCATTGGACCTTCTGCTGCATCGACTAAAAGAATAACACCATCTGTCATTCCAAGAACACGCTCTACTTCTCCGCCAAAATCTGCGTGGCCTGGCGTGTCAATAATATTCATTCGAACGTCTTTCCACATCACTGATGTAGGTTTTGCAAGAATAGTGATTCCTCTTTCTTTTTCCAAATCTCCAGAATCCATTAGCCGTTCAGCTACGGCCTCATTGTCTCGAAACATTCCACTTTGCTTCATAATATTATCAAGCAAGGTTGTTTTCCCGTGGTCAACGTGGGCAATAATAGCGATATTTCTTAACTTTAATTCCATATTTTCGATTGTTAATACATATTGTTTTTTTAAAATCCAGTGAATTTTTTAATTTCGATTATTTAAAAAAAATTAATTATCAGGATTGGTTAGATCGTCCAAAGTAATCGTTTTATTAATATCGTGCATTTCTACACGTTTTTCTCTGGGAGCGCTTGTAAAAGATGGAGCGTTAGTAGTAGTAGTAGTAGTTAAGGGGGCCCGCTTCAATTTTTTGGAAGCTAAACGACTTTTTCGTTTCTGCTCCTTTTGCATAGCACGTTCACCACGCTTTGCTTTATAATTGTAGTGTATGCCCAAAACAGGCCTCCTAACTATTTTACGATTGGGATTATTCTTGCTTTAGATTTACTGCAGAAGGTCCTTTAGGTCCGTCTTCAACATCAAAATTTATAGAACTTCCTTCATCTAAGTAATCTAAGCCAGCCGCTTGGACTGCAGAGATATGAACGAAAACATCTTTTTTTCCGTCTTCACGTTCAATGAAACCAAAACCTTTTTTTTCATTAAACCATTTTACTTTTCCTTTTAGACTCATTTTGTACTTTCTTGTTAGTATTAGTAATTATGTATTTGTATAAACAAATACAGATCGTTTTAGATAGAAAAACATCAACAAAGTCAAACACTGATCTTTAGTGAGTTAATAAGCATTGATATACTTGCAAACTAGAAGATCTTAATTATTCTTTATTAATTAACTGGTCTTTATTCTTTAAAAATAGGCAATAAGCGATTGCCTCATACAACAAATGGAATGCTGTGAAAATTACCGGCAAGCTGAATATTTTGTATAAAATTCGGTATCTAGGTATTTTAGACCACACAATTAAGAATGCTTTTGCTCCCGAATACAAAGTTCCATTTTCAATCACATGCATTCTTCTTAGCAAGCTAGCTTTATCTAAATTAGTACTAATGGTTGCATCGTGATTATTTGTAATATCAATAAAGTCAAACTCCTCTTTGGTAATTTTTTTATAGTGATTAATTTCAGTTTTGCAAATACTGCAGGAATGATTGTAAAAAACTTTTGTAGTCATAATATAATCTTATAGTCTATTTAAAATATGAACAAAGAAAATAGAACCAGGCTGTGGAAAATGATACAGGAAGCTGGTGATTATTTACTAGATCAATTACCAAGTCATCCAAATCACCCCAAGGGAAGAAACCCTTACGCTCATGTTGCTCTATGCGTTAAAAATAAATTTAATAATAGTTACAAGGATATTGACGATGAAAAGTTTAATAAAGTAAGAGATTATATTGAATTTTTAAAACAAAATCCTAATTAAGACTTGTTATTTCATAGCGCCAAATTCCTTTTTGATTCAGAATTTGTCTTACGATAGCCATGTCTTTTTTTCGGTACCATATTTGGGTATCCAATCCCTTGCCATCAATATTAAAAACTGAAGTTTTGGTTGTTTGTCCTTTGACCTCTATTGATTCATTTTTAAGAAAAGTAACTTTTTGGTTTCGTATCTTGCAAGTAATGCCTGAAATTTGTGTATTTTTTTTTAAAATTTCGTGATTCCAATATGAAGAAATTGCAAAATCTTTATTGAAAGTTCCTTTGTAACTGCTTCCATCAATTAAATAATTTTCATTACCCTTAGCTTCTATATTGCAATATTTTAATTTCTTATTATCAGAAGTTTTAGAATTAAAAGTAAATAAGAGTCTATCCTGATCATATACTTCAGTGCCTTCAGATTGATATTTGTAAAAAGAAATCCCCAGTTTCTTAATCTCAAACTGAATCTCATTTCTAACTATTAGCATTTCTTTATCTCTACTAAAAATAATATTATGATAACCTACTTTTTTATCGTTTCTAAATATTTCAAATTTTATTTCATTTAAATTTGCATGATGCTGGATATGAGCATTAGTTATATCGCTAAGCATAAACACAAAAACAATTATTAGGGAGATTATTTTATTCATTTAAAACTTATACTTTGTATTTAATTATAAAAAAAATTAAAAATAAGTTACACTCTCCTTTGCCCAAAATACCGCAGGTAATAGTGATTACGCATTCTTATGCTGTCATAAACCTATGCCATAAAATTAAAAATGTTATATTAAAAAACTATGAAGCTCAGTCTCGATAATTTAAATCAAACAATTACTAATTGTTCTAAGTGCCCAAGATTGGTTGCCTTTAGAAAAAAAATCTCAACAGAAAAAAGAAAACAATACCGTAATCAAACCTACTGGGGCAAACCCACTCCTGGATTTGGTGATAAAAAATCAGAAATAATTATTTTTGGTCTCGCGCCAGCAGCTCACGGAGCTACTAGAACGGGACGTGTATTTACAGGTGATAAGTCAGGAAATCTTCTGTTTAAATGTCTTTACAAAGCAGGTCTATCCAATCAGCCGACCTCAACCCATATTAATGATGGTTTAAAACTATCCTGCTTTATAACCAATGTTTTAAAATGTGTGCCTCCAGGAGATAAACCAGAATTAAAAGAATTGCTAAACTGTTCCAAGTTTTTAGAGAGAGAATTGCACATTTTAAAAAAGGCAAAAATTTTGGTTGCAATTGGTAAGGTGGCTTTTGATGAAATATTAAAATTTTATCAAAGAATATATTTACTTGATAAAAAAAAATTTATTTTTGGTCATGGTAAAAGATATAAACTTCCAGATGGTAAATTGTTGGTAAGCTCTTACCACACCTCTCCAAGAAATTTTAATACAGGCTTAATAAATGAAAGAAAAATTACAAATCTTTTTAAATCAGTAAAAAAATTAAAAATTAATTAATTTAAATAATAGTGGTATTAAAATAGATGTTGCAATTCCACTTAAACCCAAAGCTAAAGCAGCAAATACACCTGCCGTTTTATTTTTACTCATAGCCCTAGCAGTTCCTATTCCATGACTAGCAAGTCCAAAAGCAAATCCTCGCGCGGTCATATCTTTTACTCTCAATACATCTAAAGCAAATGTTCCAAATGAAGCTCCTACAATTCCTGTGATGATTGTTATAATCGCGGTCAAAGAAGGGACACCACCTATAAGCTCCGAGATACCCATGGCAATAGGAGCGGTGACAGATCGTGGCATCATACTATAAATAATTTCAAGATCTAAATTCATTAATTTTGCTAAAAAGTAAGTGCTGAAAATTGCAAATAAAGAACCTAGGACCAGTGAGATAAAAATACTTCCTGATTCTTTTTTAATTAGATGAATTTGTTTGTAAATAGGTATGGCCAAAGCAACGGTAGCTGGCCCCAACATAAAATGAATAAACTTTGCTCCATTAAAATACCTTTCGTAAGAAACATCCGTAACAATTAAAACGCCCGACACAATTAATATAGAAATAGCAACTGGATTCACTAATGGGTTTAGCTTGGATTTTTTATAAAAATAATCTCCAATTAAAAAAGCGCCAATAGTTAAAGTAAGCCAAAACAGAGGTTCTGCCTGTAAATAAACCCAAATATTATATAATTTATTTTTTTCTATCATTTTTTTTAAATCGATTATTAATTGCCTCCATAACAAGCGCTGTAAAACCAATGGTTAAAATAGTACTAAAGAAAATGACACCCAAAACCTCGATATAATTTTTTTCTAAATAGGAAAGGTGCATCACAACACCCACTCCTATTGGGACAAACAGCAAGGAAAGGTAATTAGAAATATGAGTAGCTGTAGAAACGATTTCATTTTTTGCTTTATTGACAAAAATATTTTTACTATTTTTTAATAATATAAAGCTAATTAATAAAAGAATTAAGCCAATAACTGGTCCTGGAACAGTAAGTTCAAAATATTTTTGAGCAGATTCCCCAATAAGCTGAAACAGAAAAATTATAAAAATACCTTTTAACATTCTCTTCCTTCTACTTGAGATCGACTATGTAAAAAAAATAAAAGCTAATCTAATTGAGACGCAACAAATTCCCAGTTGGCAAGATCATTAACAAAAGCCTTTAAATAATCAGGTCTTCTATTTCGATAATCAACATAATAAGAATGCTCCCACACATCACAACCAAAGATAGGTTTCATATTATCGACCAAGGGATTAGATGCATTTGCAGTTTTGGTAACTACTAATTTTCCATTATTAATTGCTAACCAAGCCCAACCAGATCCAAACTGTGTGGTACCTGCTTGAATAAAATCTTGTTTAAATTGATCTACACTTCCAAAGTCTGAAATAATTCTTTTTTCTAGTTCTGGCGGCATTGCTCCACCACCTTTTGGCTTCATGCAATTCCAAAATAAAATATGATTCCAATGCTGTCCTGCATTATTAAAAATCCCAGCTTTAGAAGTGTCCGCTGCAGTCTTGCTAATAATTTCTTCTAAGGACAATCCAGAAAGATCGGTGTCTTTAACAAAGTTATTCAAATTAGTAATATATGTTTGGTGATGTTTGCCGTGATGAAGATCAAGAGTTTCCTCTGACATTGTTGGGGCTAAAGCATTTTTGGGGTAGTTTAAAGTTGGAAGTTCAAATGTCATAATTTATTTCCTAAAATATTTTTTTTTTAAATAGTTAGTGAACAATACCATAAAACCCATTCCTAACAAGGGAAGAAATATTTCTGGAGCATGTAATAAATCAAGATTTAGTTTTTGATCATCCTCGATTGCTCCGGCAATACCACTAAAAATACTTACAGAGATAATAATTGGGATCAATTCCCCAAAAAAAGTAGCTAAAAAATAATTTTTTAACTTAATGTCAAACAAAACTGGCATGATATTTTTAATTGGAAAGGGAATGCCAGGAATAACTCTAAGAAAGAAGAAATAACTAAACTCATTTTCATTAAAATGGCTTTTTAATGATAAAAATTTACTGCTTAAATATTCAAATACTAAATCTTTAAAATAGTGATTGGCAAAGAGATACAAAAGAGTTGCTCCTAAAGAAAATGAAATAATAGATAGGATGGATCCCCAAACAGTACCAAAAGCAAAACCAGCAATAATTACCAACGGTGTTCCAAAACCCATTAAGAACACCCACACAATCGATGCCAAAAAATATATCATTGATAGCAAAACGAAGTTTTGGTCTCTAAAATCAAATATTTGATCTTTATTATTTTTAAGAAATTCTAGATCTAAAAAAGAGTTAGCTCCATAATAAAAAAACAAGACAACCACCAAAGTCACAATGGATAAATAGGCAAGGCCTATCCCTATTTTTAGCTTAGAAAATTTTTTCATATATTGATATTTAATGTTTAATTTATCCTGTACATCCTAAATCGAATTACCTATAAATAGCAAAAATTAAATATAGCAAATATAGCAATGAAACGTACATTTCAACCAAGCAAAAAAGTAAGAGCTAGAAGACACGGATTCCGTTCGCGAATGGCTACTAAAAGTGGAGTAAAAGTCATAGCAAGAAGAAGAGCAAAAGGTAGAAAAAGAATATCTGCTTAGTGTAATGGCAGCTTCCATCCAATTTGAAAGTCTTTCTGGCAATACTGAATTTAAACAAATTTTAAAAAGTAAAAAAGTAATATCAAAATTATTTACGATTTATTATAGAAAACTAGAGCAAGAACTAAGCAATAATCGAAAAGTAGTGTTAAGCTGTGTTTCTGCAAAAAAACTTGGTAACGCAGTCAAAAGAAATAAAATTAGAAGAAGATTAAAAATGGCAACCAGAAAAGCAATTGTAGAACTAAACTCTTCGTTTAACAAAAAATATAAATACGCAATTTTTGCAAAAGCAAAAGTATATGACGAGAACTTTCAAAATTTAGTAGAAGAGCTGAAGAACAAATTTAAAGAAACAAATTAAAAGCACATTTATGAATCAATTCTTGAGTCAATGCGTCATCGGTATAATAAAGGGTTATAAATATTTAATTTCTCCTTTGTTGCATCATTCTTGTAGATTTGAACCGACATGTTCTGATTATTTTATAGATTCAGTTAAAGTGCATGGTTGCCTTAAAGGTTGTGGCAAGGGAACTCTCCGAATATTAAAATGTCATCCCCTAACTTGGTTGGGTGGTAGCGCTGGATACGACCCTGTACAGAAAGAAAAAAATATATAATGGATACTAAAAATGTTTTAACAGCCATCATACTTTCCACTATTATCATTGTAGGCTGGCAAGTGCTTGTGGTAGATCCTGAAATAAAAAAAGAACAGGCAAAAATAGAAAAAACCACACAAACAAAACCAACTGCAGGAAAGCCATCGGCTCCATCTTTAAATAAAAAAATTCAAGTACAGGAAAAAAAAGTATCTAGACAAGAAGCCCTACTAACAGACCAAAGAGTAAAATTAGACAATGCAAAAATTACTGGTTCTATTTCTTTAGTTGGTGCACTGATTGATGATGTCACATTAAAAAATTACCAAGAAAGTCTTGATGAAAATAGCAAACAAGTAGTTATTCTAAATCCTAAAAAAATTAACAAAGGATATTATTTAGAAAGTGGCTGGGCCAGTGCTAATAATATTAACGTTCCTGATAACAATAGTGTTTGGAAACTTACTAGAAACAGAACTCTTACCCCCAGAACTCCTATAGAATTAGAATGGGACAATCAAAACGGCTTAGTTTTTACAAAAAAAATTGAGATTGATGATCAGTATTTATTCTCTATTACCGAAAGTGTTAAAAACAATTCCAAGGGTACTGTAGATCTTTTTCACTACTCTCAAATAACTAGAAAAGAAAAACCACAAGTTCAAGATTTTTACATTCTGCATGAGGGTTTAGTTGGAGTGATTGATGAAACCCTTCAAGAAGAAGATTATGACGATGTTAAGGACAAGAACCAAAAATACCAAGGGACTTCAGGCTGGCTTGGTATTACAGACAAATATTGGCTCACAGCAATTGTTCCACAAAAAAAACAAGCCTTTAATGCAGAATTTATTTACGACACTGCTTACAAGGCTAATTATATTTTAACTAACCCAACATCCATTCCATCAGGGAAAACAAATTCAAGCTCCTCTCAATTTTTTATAGGAGCTAAAGAAGTAAAGACAATTGATGGATACGCAGAATCTGCGAATATCAACAAATTTGATTTAGCGATTGATTGGGGATGGTTTTACTTTTTTACAAAACCTTTATTTTTTATCATCGATTATTTATATAATTTTTCAGGTAATTTTGGATGGGCCATTGTTTTATTGACTGCTGGAATAAGAATTTTATTTTTTCCACTTGCAAACTACTCTTTTGCATCTATGGCTAAAATGAAAGCTCTACAGCCAGAAATAGCTAGAATGAAAGATTTATATAAAGACGATAAACAAAAAATTCAAACAGAAATGATGGGGCTGTATAGAAAAGAAAAAATCAATCCTGTTTCTGGTTGTTTGCCAATGCTAATTCAAATTCCATTTTTCTTCGCTATTTACAAAATGCTATTTGTCACTTTAGAAATGAGACACGCTCCATTCTTTGGTTGGATTCAAGACTTGTCAGCACCTGACCCAACTTCATTGTTTAATTTGTTTGGATTAATCCCATGGGATCCTCCTTCATTTTTAATGATTGGTGTATGGCCTATTTTAATGGGAGTAAGTATGTGGATTCAGCAGAAACTAAATCCTGCTCCAACCGATCCTATACAGGCTAAGATATTTGCATTCTTTCCTCTATTCTTAACGGTAATGCTAGCTTCGTTTCCTTCGGGACTGGTAGTCTATTGGACAGTTAACAACGTTCTAACTATGGCACAGCAATATGTAATTATTAGAAAAACTACAATCAAAACAGTCTAGATGGATTTTTCAGAGTTTTGGCCAAAAGAGGCCCCTCCACTAAAAGAAGCAACTAAGTTCATTGAAAAATATCAAAGTAAAAAAATTGTCTTAAAGTACGGTGGCCAGGTTATGGCAACTGACCAGTTAACCAAGGCTTTTGCCCAAGACGCTGCCGTCTGTAAGAGAATTGGTATAAGGCCAATTGTTATTCATGGTGGTGGTCCTCAAATCAAAATAAAATTAAAAAATCAAAATATTGAATCTAAATTTATTTTAGGTTTGAGGGTAACAGATGAAAAAGTTATTAAAATAGTAGAAGAAGTTTTGCTTAATGAAATTAACCCAGATTTGGTAAACACTATTCAACAATATGGGGCTAAAGCTGAGTCTGTAACTGTTAAAAAAAACAATATTATTCATGTTACTAAAGCTATTAATCCTGAGCTTGGATTTGTCGCTGAGCCAGAAAATATTAATATAGAACTACTTAATACTTTTATTGAAGAAGGGTTGGTTCCAGTAGTAGCGCCTATGGGAATTGATTCTAAAGGACAGATTTACAATATTAATGCAGATACTGCTGCTGGAACTATAGCAAATAAAATTACTGCTGAAAGATTGCTGTTAATGACTGATGTTCCTGGTGTAAATGATAAGAATGGAAATTTAATATCAAGACTGACTATTGCAGAGGCTGAAGAGCTAATACAAAATGAAACAATTACCGGTGGAATGATTCCTAAAATTAGAACCTGCGTATCTGCTATTCAAGGAGGTGTAAAAGGAGTTGTAATTATTGATGGAAGAAAACCTCATGCTGTTTTACATGAGTTGTTTTCCAGCACTGGAGCAGGAACATTAATTATTCAATGATAGAACTTAAAAATATACGCCACTGGATTTTTGATTTAGATAATACTCTTTATCCAAATACTACTAACTTGTTTGATAGGATTGATGACTTAATGTGTCAATTCATAGAAGAAAATTTGGGTGTCTCTAAGAAAGAAGCTTTAAAAATTAAAAATACTTATTTTCATGACCACGGAACTACACTTAATGGCTTAATGAAAAAGCACGATATTGATGCAGATAAATTTTTAGAATTTGTACACGATATTGACTATACATTGCTTAATAAAGATGAAGAGTTAGGGATCCAAATCGAGAAATTGCCAGGAGAGAAAATTATTTTTACGAATGGTACTAGAAAACATGCTAAAAAAGTAACTGAACGACTGGGTATAGAAAAACATTTTACTAAAATGTTCGATATTGTTGACTCAAAATTTATGCCTAAGCCGGAGGTGGAACCTTATCATTTGTTAATTTCTACCCACAATCTAGATCCAAAAAAGAGTATTTTTTTTGAAGATATTGCTAAAAATTTATTACCTGCTCATAACTTGGGAATGAAAACGGCCTGGATTGAAAATGATGATAGCTACTGTAAAGAAGGATATGATGGAAAGCATGTTCATTATAAGGTAAAAAATCTAATTGATTTTTTAACTGAAATAAATAAAAACATTAATTAAAATTATGGAACTAGAAAACACAATTAATCAAGCTTGGGAAGTAAGAGATACTATTTCTAAAGACTCCGACTCAAAAATTATTGCAGCTATTGAACATGCTATTGAATCTCTTGACCAGGGCAAAATAAGAGTTTCAGAAAAAAAAGGTGACAATTGGATTGTTCACGAATGGATTAAAAAAGCGATACTTTTAAGCTTCAGGGTTAATGAAATGGAAACTTTAAGTGGTCCCTATAGTAGCTGGTACGATAAAGCTCATTTAATAAAAGGAAAAACAGCAGGATGGAACAAAGAAGATCACGTTAAAGCAGGATTTAGAATGGTACCAAACTCTCCTGTTAGAAAAGGATCCTTTGTAGGAAAAAATGCTGTCCTTATGCCATGCTTTATTAATATAGGCGGTTATGTAGACGAAGGTACTATGATTGATACATGGTCCACCGTCGGTTCTTGTGCTCAAATAGGAAAAAATTGTCATATCAGTGGTGGAGTTGGAATTGGTGGAGTCCTAGAGCCTCTTCAAGCCAGTCCGGTGATCATTGAAGACAACTGCTTTATTGGGGCAAGATCAGAAGTTGCAGAAGGGGTCATTGTTGGAGAGGGCTCTGTTGTTTCTATGGGTGTTTATCTTGGGGCTTCTACAAAAATTTATGACCGAAAAACAAAATCAATTTCTTACGGAAAAATACCTCCCTACTCAGTGGTGATAGCCGGTAGCATGCCAAGCGACAATGACAAAGATGGTCCAAACTTATACTGCGCAGTCATCGTAAAAACTGTAGATGAAAAAACAAGAAGCAAAACTTCTGTTAATGATTTGCTAAGAGAGTAAATGGCAAAAATTATTAACGAACTTTCATTCACTAAAGAACTAATCAAAATACCAAGTGTTACACCGATTGATGCGGGAGCAATTGATCTTGTTACAAAACGACTTAAATCTCTAGGGTTTAAATGCACAATTCTTAACTTTAAAGATAAAAATACACCCCCCATAAAAAACCTATATGCGAGACTGGGCACATCTTCTCCCAATTTTTGTTTTGCAGGACATACTGATGTAGTTCCAACAGGAAACGCAAAGTCTTGGGATGCGGGTCCATTTTCAGGAATAGTAAAAAATGGAAAAATTTATGGAAGAGGCGCTAGCGATATGAAGGGTGGAATTGCTTGCTTTATTGCTGCAGTTAGCGAATTTATAAAAGACCAAAAAAAATTTAAAGGTTCAATTAGTTTTATTATTACTGGAGATGAAGAAGGAGTAGCCATCAACGGAACCAAAAAAGTAGTGAATTATTTAAAAAAGAAAAAAGAAAAAATTGACTTTTGTATTGTCGGAGAACCTTCTAATAGAAAAGTTTTAGGACAAATGATGAAAATAGGGAGAAGAGGAAGTATTACAACACATCTGACCCTATCAGGAATTCAAGGTCATGTTGCTTACCCTCATGAAGCATGTAACCCTTCTACTCCTTTAATAAAAATATTAGATAAATTAAAATCAACTAAATTAGATAATGGAACAAATAATTTTCAACCTTCGAATTTAGAAATTACCAAAATCGGGACTGATAGCTATGCTGACAATGTTATTCCAGCAACTTCCTCTGCAACTTTTAATATTAGATTTAACAACAGGCATAACCACTCTTCTTTAAAAAAAAAGATTTCTACTATCGTTCAGACAATAGCCAAAAAATATAAGTGCAAACCTATTGTTAAATTTTCAGAAACTGGAACAGCCTTTATTACAAGACCGGGAGAGACTGTACGCATGATGTCTCAAGTAATTAAAAAAATTACAAATAAAAAGCCAGTTCTTTCCACCAGTGGTGGAACTTCTGATGCAAGATTTATTAAAGACATTGCTCCCTGTGTAGAATTTGGCTTAGTTGGCAACACTATGCATAAAATTAATGAATGTGTATCCTTAAATGATTTAAAAAAATTAAAAAAGATATACTACAAAATATTAGAAACTTACTTTAAGTAAGTACAATCCGCAGGCTGGAGCAAGCGCGGCACACCTAGATCTATCCTTAGAATCTAAAGCGGATTGTAAATCACGTATACTCCACTTTTCCTCTCCAATAAGTTTCAATGCACCAATCATAGACCTCACTTGATGTTGCAAAAAAGATTTAGACTGAAAGGTAATTAAAATTTCTTCATTACGAGCAAATGCCTCTGTGTATTCAATGGTTCTAATAGGCGAGGAGGCTTCACAAGAGGCTGCACGAAAAGTAGTAAAATCATGAGTCCCTTCAAAAATTTTTATTGCAGCAGAAATTAATTTCTCATTTAAGGGTTTTGAGATATGCCATGCTTTGTTTTTATCAATGGCTAATGGTGCAGCTCTATTGATAATCAAATATTCATAAGTTCTTAGAATGGCACTTCGTCGTGCATCAAAATTATCATCAACAATTTCTGTGCTTAAAATACTAATAAGTTCTTTTTTTAAGTAATGATTGAGTGCACTGGTAATTGTATATTCATCTAAATTTGTGTTGGAATCAAAATGAATAACCTGCCCTTTTGCATGAACTCCCGTGTCCGTTCTCCCAGATCCATGAATTCTAATTTTTTCTTGCGTAATAGATTTTAAACTTTTTTCAACAGCTTCTTGAACTGAATATCCGTTTGTTTGTCTTTGCCACCCTACAAAAGATGTCCCATCATATTCAACAATACACTTATATCTTCTCATTACTTAAGTTGTGTAGATTCTGGAATGGCAAATCCTAATAAAAATATTTTTATTGGTTGAATTTTTTTTCCAGGTCTCTGTATTTCTTTAACAGAAATTGATCCTTTTCCACAAGCTATTTGAAGATTATCATTCATAACCGTGCCTGGTTCTCCTTCTCCACTTCCATAGCTAGCTTTCCAAATTTTTATTTTTTCACCCCTATATTCAAAGCATGCTCCTGGTCTAGGATTTAACGCATTAATTTGAGCAATGATTGCTTTGGCATCTCTGCTCCAATCAATTGCCTCATCTTCTTTTTTAATTTTTTTGGCATAGGTTGCTGCGTTGTCGTCTTGAGGAATATATACGGCTTCTTTTTTTTCAATTAAATGAATAGCTTCTAAAATTTTATCGGCTCCTATTTCAGATAAGTTTTGCTCGACTTGCCCTGTGGTACTATTTTCATTTAATTCAATTTCCTGTTTAATTAATACTGGACCAGCATCCAATTGCTCTTCAATCTGCATAATCGATATCCCTGTGAAAGTATCTTGCCCCATAATTGATCTTTGTATTGGTGCTGCTCCTCTCCATTTAGGTAAAATAGATGCATGTATATTTAAAAATCCATGCTCTGGAATTTCTAAAAAATTTTTTAAAATAATTTGACCATACGCAACTACAATAGCCAAATCAAAGGTTAGTGATTTAAAATATTCCCAATCATTATCTAGTTTACTAGGAGTTCTAATGTTTAAATTATTATTGTCTGCAAATTCATGAACTGGACTTTTTTCAATCTTCATTCCTCTATTAGATTTTCTAGGCGGCTGCGAATACACAGCAACGATATCTATTTCACTTTCACAAATTTTTTTTAAAGCAGGTACGGCAAACTGAGGCGTACCCATGAAAACAACTTTAAGTGTCATAATTTTATTCTTGATTTTTTTGAGCTTTAGTTAATTTTTTTATAATAAAAGCTTTTTTTAATTTTGAAAGGTAATCTATAAACAGTGTTCCATTGCAGTGATCTATTTCATGTTGAATACATGTTGCTAGCAATCCATCTGCTTTTAAAGTTTTTTCTTTTCCACTATAATCTAAATATTTAACATGACACGCTTCCGGTCTCTTTATATTTCCAAAATGCCCAGGGATAGAAAGACAACCCTCTTGTTTTGTTTCAAGAATATCTGATTTCCAAACTATTTTTGGATTAACAAAAAAAATTGGTTTTTTTAGACTCGTTTCTCCCGAGATATCAATAACAATAATTCTTTTTAAAATACCCACTTGTACTGCAGCTAGGCCAATTCCTGGAGCCGCATACATAGTCTCCAGCATATTTTTCATTAATTTTTTTATTTCCCCATTGACTTCCTTGACAGGTAGGGACTTTTTTCTAAGAATAGGATCTGGCTCTTTTACAATTGTAAGAATGCTCATAAAAATAAGACTAAAATAGATATAAATTTACATCAAGTTCGAAAGTTTAATCAGAAACTAAGGAACTTCTGAATTTAAAAGCTGAGAATAAAGTTCCGTCATCTAAATACTCAATTTCACCACCTACAGGCAACCCATGTGCTAATTTCGTAACTTTTACACCCAGATCTTTAATACTATCGTTAATATAATGCGCTGTAGTTTGGCCTTCAATTGTAGCTGAAGTTGCAAGTATTACCTCTTTTATTTTGTTTTCTTTTATCCGATTTAGCAATGAATTGATGAGTAGATCTTCAGGACTTGAATTTCCAAGAGCTGAAAGAGTTCCACCTAGAATGTGATAATGACCCTGAAATACATTGGTACTTTCCATGGCCCACATGTCTGCAATATTTTCAACTACACATATCTGTTCATAATTCTTGGGAGAATAAGAGCATTTTCTAATATCACACTTTACTTCTTTGGACTTTATATTCCCACACAAATTACACCTAATGATTTTTGCATGAACTTTTTCCAATGATTTAGAAAGAGGCTTCATGACATTTTCTCTATTTTTTAATAAATAAAGTGCAATTCTTCTTGAAGATTTTGGTCCGAGGCCAGGTAATTTTGAAACTAAAGCTATAAGTTCATCTAGATCTGGTTCGGTTGAAAAATTCATTTAATACTAAAAGGGAAGCTTAAAGCCAGCAGGCAATTGAAGCCCTCCTGTCAATTTAGACATTTCTTCTTGAGTTTTTGATTCTACATTTTTTTTTGCATTATTGGTTGCAGCTACAATCAAATCTTCAATAACACTTTTTTCTTCTGCTAAGATTTTAGGATCGATTTGAATAGAAATCATCTCGCCATTTCCATTTAATATTACTTTTACTCCCCCACCACCAGATTCTCCTTCTACTGAAATATTTTTAAGAGACTCTTTTGCATCTGCCATTTTTTTTTGCATTTCTTGTGCCTGCTCTAACATTTTACTAAAATCCATATTACTTCTGATCCTCCTCTTGTACATCTATTAGTTCAGCATCTGGAAAAGCTTCTAAAACTTTTTTATAAGCCTCAGTCTGTTTCGTATCTTTTAAAATTTCTTCTTTTAATTGATACTTTGTTTCATAAATACTCGTTTCTCCTTCTGCTTTGGACAAAGTAATCATCCATCGCTTACCAGTCCACTCATTTAGCTTTAAAGAAAGATTTTTAATAAAATCCTTTGATAAACTTTCGTTAAAAGAAATATCAATTTTTCCTTGATCAAATTTTACTAAACGCACATTTCTTTCTAAATCAAATTTTAATTCGATCTCTTTGTGCTTGTTAGTCAAGTCTACTAGCTCTTGAAAAGAATGTATTTCTTGAGTGCTGGAAGCTAAATTTACTGTATCGGGCTTGATTTTAGGTACTTCTTTTTTTTCTTGAATGGTGTTCTTGATTTGAGTTTTGGAAATCAACGGATCCACTTTGAGGCCTGTAGTATTATTGTAGGTTTCTGTTTCTGTTTCTTTATCCAAATCATCCTCTTCTAATAAAAGTTGAGGATCTGGCATATTTTTTAAATGAGCCAATCGAATAAGAAGCATGCGAAAGGATAGAAAAGGATTGGGTGTAGAATTTAGTTCTTCAATACCTTTAAGGGTGAAGTGCCAAAGCATCGATACATAGGTTAGATCAATCTCATCTGATATTTGTTTAATTAAAATAGATTCTGACTCAGATACACTGGGATCATTTTCTATATTCCCAAAAGTTTTTGTTCGAGAGATTAGATAGATAATTTCCAACATACTTTGTAAAATTAACTTAGGGTCTGCACCTATATCAAAAATATCCTCGGCTTCTCTTAATGCATCTTGTTGTGAGCCTCTTACAATAAAAGACAGTAGCTCTATCACTCTAGACTGATCTGCTAACCCTAGCATGTCTCTTACATTTTGTTCTGTTATGTCCTGGTCTTGAAGATTGAAAGTAATAATTGCCTGATCCAAGACGGACAAGGCATCACGAACAGATCCTTCAGAAGATTTAGCAATGATCGCCAGTGCCTTATCGTCTACTTTAGCTTGTTCTTTGGTAGCAATGCCTCTTAAAAAAAGCTGCATTTCCTCCATTTTGATTCTACGTAAATCAAATCTCTGACATCTAGATAAAATAGTGACAGGTATTTTTTTTACTTCAGTGGTTGCTAAAATAAATTTAAGATGAGGCGGTGGTTCTTCTAAGGTTTTCAGCAGAGCATTGAAAGCTTGTTTTGATAACATGTGAACTTCATCTATGATAAACACTTTATATTTTGCACTGGCAGGCAAATACTGTGCTGACTCTAAAATTTCCCTTATGTCATCAATTCCAGTTTTGGAGGCAGCATCCATTTCCAAAATGTCCATATGACTAGAATCGACAATAGCCTCGCAATGACAATATTCTTCTTTGGAACACTTTTCTTCACTTCCAAATTTTTTATTACAGTTAATTGCTTTGGCAATAATTCTAGCTGTAGTGGTCTTGCCTACGCCTCTTATACCCGTAAGCAGATAAGCATTGGGAACCCTGTCCATTTCTATGGCATTTTGTATAGCCGTGCTCATAGATTCTTGGCCTATCAGTTGATCAAAATTTTGAGGTCGATATTTAAGTGATAAAACTTTTCGATTATTCATAACATAAAACGGGGAACTGAATAGCAACCTGAAAAATTAACGTTACGGCTGCTTTCTTTCGAATCTGACCGGATTAGCGAAACCTCCACCTACTACCAATTCCCCAAGGCGATAGTATAACAAGATAGAGAAAAAACGATAGAAAAGATTCTGTGTATTATTTTTTGTATCGAAATTTATCCACTGGATAAATACCCAGAATATCCAATTTTTTTGTATATTTTTTTAACTCTTGAATGGATTGCTTGACCTGCTTATTTTGTGCATGACCTGCTATATCTAAATAAAATATTGTTTGCATAAATGTATTATTCACCGAAAAGCTCTCTAATTTAGTAAGGTTAACATTATTTTTTGCAAAACCTCCTAGCGCATTAAAAAGAGCACCAGGAGTGCTTTTAATCACAAATATACAGGTGGTAATGAATTTTTTTCCTTTAGATAATTTTGGAAATTTGTGATTTTTTTTCATAATCAAAAATCTTGTAGTGTTTCCCTTTTTGTCTTCAAAATTTTTTTTTAAGATAGCAAGGTTGTAAATTTTAGCCGCTAAAGAAGAGGCAATTGCAGCTTCAGTTTTGCTAGCATTGTCAGCAATGTGTTTGGCGGAACCAGCTGTATCTGCGGCAACTATTGTTGTTAACTTATATTTTTTTAAGTTTTTTTGACATTGACCAATTGCATGTGCATGACTTCTTACAAACTTAATATCTTTTAATTTAACTTTTTTATTTGCTAAAAGACAATGCTCCACTTTATGAAAGTACTCACCTACAATTGTTAATTTATATTTTGGTAATAAATAATGAATATCTGCTACTCGTCCTGCCAAAGAATTTTCGATAGGAATTACTGAAATTGTATTTTTATTTTTTTTACAAGCTTCGAATACATCTTCGAAAGTTTTGCAAGCTAGTACATTAACTTTTTTAAATAATTTACTTGCTGCAAGATGTGAATAGGCTCCTAGCTCCCCTTGGATTGCGATTTTATTTTTCATTATATAGCAGCCTAATTTGTTCCAAATCTTCTTGGGTATCTACCCCCAAAGGATAGTCTTGAATAAATCCTACTTGAATTGTTATATTGTTATCCAAAGCTCTCATTTGCTCCAAGCTTCTTTCTAGCTCATTTTTAGTTTTATGCAATCCAACGTAATGTTTTAAAGTAGAATATTGATATGCGTAAATTCCCACATGATGGTATAATTTTTTTGATTTTTGTTCATTTATTCTAAAAAAATCTACTGCCTGGGAAAAACTACCTAGCTTTAACTCCTGCTGTGTCTCAACTTTAACGATGTTAGGATTGTTCAAATCTTTTTCGTCAAGTTTGCTCGCTAAAGTCCCCATTTCTGACGGATAGGTTTTCATAAATTTCTCTAAATGGCTAATGGCCTCTGGTTTAATCAATGGCATATCACCCTGAACATTTATTATAAGTTCAGGTTTGTTTTCTAAAGTTTCTATAGCTTCAAAAATTCTATCTGATCCATTGGTGTGATTGTTTCTAGTTATAATGGCTATTCCTCCATGGCTAGTAATGACTTCAAAAATTTCTTTGTCAGATGTCGCTACAATTACGCTATCAATATTTGTTTTCTTTGCTTGTCTCCAAACGTGTAAAATCATAGGCTCATTATTGATTAGTAGTAAGGGCTTATCTGGCAATCTCTTTGCATTTAAATGACTAGGGATAATGATGGCTGTTTTCATATGTTTTATAAATTCCTACACTGCGACATCTATAACTTTATTTTATACTCTAAAACTATCTCAAAATACTATATGAATTCATTTTATATTTATGGATAGTTTTGAATTTAATAAGATTGCTGCAGCCGTGCTAGTTACTATTTTACTAGTTATTGGGGTTAAAGAAGTGGCACATGTAATTTTTCATGTCGAAAAACCAAAACAATCTGCCTATAAAATAGAAGGTGTGGAAACAAAAGCTAACACAGGTTCAGTGATGTTAAAAAAAGAAGTGCAGCTGAGTCCCATAACTCCAATGCTTGCATCTGCCAGTATAGATGCGGGGAAAAATAAGTTTAAAAAATGTGCTGCCTGCCATAGCGCGGTTAAAGGTGGTCCCAACAAAATTGGTCCAGCTTTATGGAATATAGTGAATACAAGATCAGCTTCTCAAGCAGATTACAAATATTCATCTGCTCTAAAGGCTCATGGTAAAGATTGGACATTTGAAGAGCTAAACAAATTCTTAATCAAGCCTACTAAATATATCAAAGGAACTAAAATGGCTTTTGCAGGACTAAGAAAAGATAGTGATAGAGCTAATGTAATAGCCTATCTCAATAGTATAAGCGATAATCCAGCTCCCTTAAAATAATACCTAAATAATTTATTTATTGTATAATTTCATTATTAATTAATGAATTCTTTAAAGATTAAATCACTTCTGAATAAAAAATCTTTAGGAATGTCCTTATTGGGTTTTTCGGCTGGTTTACCACTGCTTCTTATTTTTTCTACTTTATCCGTATGGTTAGTAAAAGCGGGTGTCGAAAGAAGTACTATAACTTTATTTAGCTGGGCTGGATTTGCATATTCATTTAAGTTCTTATGGACACCAATTGTAGATCATTATCGCTTACCTTTGCTTTCTAAAATTGGTCATAGAAAAAGTTGGCTTCTTCTATCTCAAATATTAATTATCATTTCTATTTTTATTACCTCTTATTCTGACCCAAGCAAAAATCTACTCTATACTGCAATAGGTATTGTTCTCATTGCCTTTTCAAGCGCCACTCAAGACATTGTGATTGATGCTTTTAGAATAGAATCTGAACCAATTCAAAAACAGGGTGCCCTTTCCTCGATGTACCTCGCGGGCTATCGAATTGCCATGATTGTGTCTGGAGCTGGAAGTTTATGGTTAGCATCTTATTTTGGTGTAGATGTTTACAACGCTAACACATGGAAAAAAGTATATCAAATTATGGGTTGTTTAATGTTGATTGGCGTAGTCACAACACTTCTTTCTAAAGAGCCAACTGTCCACAAAATAAAAAATAAAAATACATCTAATTCCATTAAGTTTTTAATATCTTTAATTATAGCAATAGCTATTTTCTTTGTAACTTATAATTTAATTCCAAAAATATTTACCAATGAATCTATTTTTCTTAACTCTCTAGACGCTTTATTAAGAATTGGAGTTTCGTTCGGTGGCTCGCTATTCATTTTATCACTCCTGAGTAAAATAAAATTTATTTCAATAAAAGAAGTTAAGCTTTCTTATATTGATCCTATTCAAGATTTTCTTAGTCGGTATAAAAAAGTTGCTATTTTGATTTTAGTTTTAATTGGTCTCTACAGGATTGCAGATATTGTAATGGGTGTGATGGCAAATGTATTCTATTTGGAAAAAGGATACCAAATTAGTGAAATTGCTACCTACTCTAAATTTTTCGGCTTATTTGCTACTATTGTTGGTGGATTTCTTGGTGGTCTTTATTCAATGCACAAAGGAGTCATTGAAAGTTTGTTGGTTGGCGCAATTATTGCTGCTTTCAGCAATCTATTATTTGCTTGGTTAGCTGTGAGCGATATCAATATTACATTTTTAATACTTGTAATTACGGCAGACAATATTGCCAGTGGTTTTGCGGGCGCAGCATTTATTGTTTATCTCTCTTCTCTGACTTCTATAAAGTTTACAGCTACACAATATGCCTTGTTTAGTTCTATGATGTTATTTGTTCCAAAGTTAATTGCTGGATACGCTGGAGGCATAGTGGATCATATAGGTTATTCTCAATTTTTTATCTTTACTGCCGTTCTTGGTCTTCCTGTCTTAGTTTTAATATATAGAATAAAAAAACAATCTCAAATAAAATCTTAATTTTACAATTTATTCAATAGGTGCTAAAAAAATTAATGAAAAAAATATTTTTAATTTTATTTATATCTGCTGTCGCTTCAACAGTATCATTGGCTGCTGATAAAAAATTTATTACTAAAAAACAATTTATTGATTCCAATATTAAGAAATTAGAACGACAGTTTAGTACAATTGATTCTAATAAAGATGGAAAGATGACACCCGCAGAAGAAAGAGCATATGTTCAAAAAGTCCAAAAAGCACAATTGTTAAGGAGAAACCTGGCAATACTAGCAGATATCAACAAAGACGGAAAGATCTCAAAGGAAGAAGAAAAAAAACTATTAACTAAAATGGATGTAAATAAAGATGGCTCTGTTACTCCTAAAGAACAAGAAAATTATTACAATAAAAACAAACCCAAAAAATAATTAAATACTGCTTTTAATAATAATTATAATACCACTGAAAAGAAGCATATAATTGAATAACAGCTTAAAAGTTTGTTCACTTAAAATTTTTCTTAAATATTTTCCACTAATAACTCCTATTACAATTGGTACACAAGCTACAGAAGAAAAAAGTAAGACTTTTTCATTAATCATTGAGAAGCTGTAAAAAAGAGTAAATTGAGTTAAAGAATATAAAAAAAAACTCAAGCCCATTAGCTGGATTAATTTCTCTTTATTAAATTTAAGAGATTGAATTAAAAAAATAAATGGCATCGTATATATGCTTGTGACGCCAGTAGTAATACCCGTCAGGGCTCCTATCCAAAATTGCGTCTGAAAGGAAGTGTGTCTTTTGATAATAATAATTTTATTAAATAAAACCAAGCAAGAATTTAATACAAGCAAACTAGCTAAAATCACCAATATCGTATTAGAATTAATGGCTCTTAAAATCAAAAAGCCAGGGATAACAAATATAACTGAAGTAATTAAAAAAAATTTTGTTTGCTGAAAAATAGATTTTAATTCTTTACCATCTAGCATTTGAACCAAATTGGTTAAAATAACAGGTATTAAAATAAAAGAAATAGAGTCTTTTATGTCAAAAAAGAAGGACAGCAACGTCAATGTAACTGTGGGTAATCCAACACCTATGGTACCCTTAACTAGCCCCCCTAGGAAAAAAATACTTAAGTATATAAAGAATAGATAATCAAATGTGATCAGTTCCATAAAGTACCAATTACTAAATAAATAAAACTATTTTAGTTCAGTAATTAATACCTTAATTTTTCTAAATTGAAATTTTTGTTTTTTATTCTTCAAGGATATCGTCATAAGTAAAGGAATAAGAGTGGCTGATACAAAAGACCAAAATAACAAGGACGATGAAATCCAAGTTGGAAAAGATTGCGAATTAAATAACCCTCCAACTAATATACTATTTTGAAAACTCAAATCTGGGAACAGTAATAACCCAGCTATCAATCCAGCACAAACAGAGATCGTTGAATTTGTGCCGGTAATGTTATCTTTGAACATTCCATAAAAAACAGGGATTGCTGCTGCACAACACAATAAATCTGCTAACAAAAACATATACAAAACACTCATTCCTTGGGAGGCTATAAAAAAAACTAAACAAGAAACTAATATCAAAAATATTTTAGAGGTACTTAGATAAAAATCGTTAGAATTAAATTGTATTAATTTTTTACTCTCAATAATAACAAGACTAGAAATTGCATTAATTAATGTGTCCATACTGCTAATCACTAAAGTTAATGCTAGAATTAAAATAGAAATTGAAAGCCATACAGATCCATTTTTGAGCAACAAAGTAAAGATAACTATACTAGGGTCTTTTGACTGGCCTAAAGATACTGCAATAATTCCACAAAAACCTAAAATTAAGATAACTGGTAAAACAATAAAAAAAGAATTAACAAAACTCTTTTGCAAATCCTGATCGGACTTTGCAGCATATACACGCTGCCAGATTCCTTGGTCAAATAAGTTTGTGGCAAACACTGCAATGAAGAAAGTAATTCCAGCCGTATACCCAGAAAAGTATTTAGGATCAATCAAATTTCCTGCTTTTAAGCTAATTAGTTCAGATGAAATGTTAACTTCACCAGAAATAAACAGATAGTAAAAAATCAAAATCAAAAAAATAGAAATAATAATAAATTGCAATTTATCAGTAATAATTGATATTTTTAATCCACCTCTCAATGTGTAAATTAAGGTTGAAATTAAAATGAGTAAAGAGGTTTTCCACAGCTCCACTCCTGCAATTAAGTTAACAATTTTTGCAATTGCTGTAACTTCAGCACACAAATAAATAAATACATAAAAAAGAGATAAAACCAATACTATCTTAAGCATTTTTGAACCGTAACGAGCATAAACAAATTGAGTTAAACTGTTACCTTCTGGCATAATTTTCCTTAATCTTTTACCAAGAACAGTCATTGCCAAAAAAGGAGTGGCTTGGCCAAGTGCGTAACCAGTTATAGCACCAATACCTCCCCATGTTGCAGCCTCTGCAGGCCCTATTAAAATCCAAACCCCAAAGCATGAAGCAACAATAGACGCGGTTAAAGATGCTGATCGTATAGAACGACTAGCGTTTAAATAGGCAGGAACTGAATTTTCTTTTTTAGAAAAAAGAAATCCTCCAATAGCAAATGCTCCACATAAGAAAATTAAAATGAACGTGTAAATATTTAAGATCATGGTTCTCCCTTCGTTGTAATTAAACATCAGGTTCGTAGGGTATAATCTCAGCGTTTCCGCACCCCTGAACTGGAACCTTTTGACACTATTAAGAAAAAAAAATCAAGGCTTATTTTGAAATTACAATTGATTATTTTTTTTTAAGATTTACTCTATTAATATGATCATTGAGTGCAAATGCCAAAAAAGATTTCAAATTCCTGACGATGAAATCATTCCTGACGGTAAGCTTCTCAAATGTAGTTTTTGCGGTGAGGAATGGTTTCATAATGAACTTGCTACTAACACTGACCTTCCATTACCTAATAAAAACTTAGAAAAAACATCTAAGACAATCATAGAGCCAAGCAGAAAACCAATTGGGTTTATTCTTACGCTTTTTTTGATAGTTTTGTTTGTTGGAATGCAATTTAATCGAGATCTCATTTTAAACAAATATCCCAACCTCATTGGATTTTTTGAATCTGCAGATATCCTGGAAGAAATCGTTATGCAAAATGCAAATTGGGTAAAGGAAATACTTCAAAATTTATTTAAACAGTAAAAATGCTTTTATCCACTACTTGTAAAAATAAAATTGCAAAAATTTATAAAAAACCAAACATTAAATCAGAACTTACTTCTCAATTACTTTTTGGAGAAAAATTTATTGTAACAAAAAAAATAAAAAATTTTTATAAAGGTTTCTCATCTTACGATCGTTACCCTGGGTATGTGCTCATTAATGATTTTCTACAAGATAAAGAGAGAAAAAGTCATAGAGTTAAAATAAAAAAAACTTTTCTTTATAGCTCTCCTAATAATAATAAAATTTTAAAAAAAACATTATTATTTAATTCTAAAGTTCCTACATTAGAATATAAAAAGACTTTTGTAAAAATAGGTAGTTATTGGATTAAAAGAAAATCTATTTCAAAGATTAATAACAAATCTAATAATTATTTAAAAAATATTTATTTTTTTTTAGGTGCTAGATACCTGTGGGGAGGAAATAATATTTCGGGAATTGATTGTTCAGGCCTAGTACAAGAATTAATGAAAAGTATTAATAAGAAATGTCCTAGAGATAGCAAGGATCAGTTAATTTTTTTTAAGAAAAAAATTCCTCTTTCTAAAATAAAAAAAAGAGATCTGATATTTTGGAAAGGACATGTTGCAATTGCATTAAATAAAAAATTATTAGTTCATGCTTATGGTCCTCAAAAAAAAGTTTTAATAATGCCCATACTTAAAACTATTGATCTTTTACAGAAGAAAAAATTAAGAATTTTATCAATCAAGAGACCCTAATGAATCATCTAGTTAACAAGAAAATTATAATCTCAGGAACTGTTCAGGGTGTGGGTTATCGATACTGGTTGAAAGAACTATGTGATGCCAACAACATAAATGGCTGGGTATTAAATAAAAAAAATGGAGAAGTGGAAGCTGTATTAGTTAATACCAATGAGGTACTATTCAAAATTATCTTATCTAATTGTTTTTTAGGGCCAAAAAAATCTATTGTTGAAAATATACTTGTGGAGGATTTTGGTTTAAAAAAAATTGAAACGAAAATCTTTGAAATTAGAAAAAAAAAATACACTTAAAACGAGAACATTTTTTTGATTGATTCGGTCATGTTTTATGCCTAGTTTGTTCTAAATCTAAATCTAAATATAGTGGGTCCAAAAAATTTAAACCATAAATGATGAATCAACAAATAATCTCCGTTCTTGGTCCAACCAATACAGGCAAAACCCATTTTGCGGTTGAGCGAATGCTCCAATTTGAAACAGGAGTTATAGGGTTTCCACTAAGGCTATTAGCAAGAGAAGTTTACGATAAGTGCGTTCAAAAATTAGGAGCAAATAACGTTGCTTTAATCACGGGAGAAGAAAAAATTATTCCCCCTACTGCGAACTATTATTTATGCACTGTGGAGTCGATGCCTTTAGATTTGAATTTTGAATTTGTAGGAATTGATGAAATACAAATGTGTGCCGATCCAGAAAGAGGACATATTTTTACTGACAGACTGCTAAATTATAGGGGTGATAAGCTGACCATGTTTTTAGGTGCCGATACGATGAAAAATATTATTTCTGATTTGGTACCTTCTGGTGAGTTTGTCTATCGTGATAGATTATCTAAACTTATTTATACTGGACATAAAAAAATATCTAGAATCCAACCACGCAGTGCTATCGTTGCATTCTCTGTGGATGAGGTCTACGCTCTCGCAGAGTTTGTGAGAAGGCAGAGGGGTGGTGCAGCAATTGTGATGGGATCTTTAAGTCCCAAAACAAGAAATTCTCAAGTTGAACTATATCAATCGGGAGATGTTGATTTTTTAGTAGCAACGGATGCAATTGGTATGGGTATTAATATGGATATTGATCATGTTAGTTTTAATAGCATAAGAAAATATGACGGAAAGAAAATTAGAGGACTTAGAAACACAGAGATTGGTCAAATAAGTGGTAGAGCTGGAAGATATACAAATAACGGAAGTTTTGGAATTACTGGAAATTGCGAAGCATTAACTAGTGAGCAGGTTGAGAAATTAGAAAATCATAAATTTGACAGTGTGATAAATATTTATTGGAGAAATTCTGATTTAGATTTTTCAAATATTTCTCGATTTACAGCAAGCATAAACCAACTTCCTTCTATTGCGTCTCTAACTAGAAACAGAGAGTTAATAGATGAAAATATATTTAAATTTTTAGTTTCAGATTCCTCCTCTTTAAAATTTTCAAATAATGCAAACCATATTTCTATATTGTGGGAATGTTGTCAGATACCCGATTTTACCAAAAGCTCTTACAATGAACACACTGAAATAATCACAAATGTTTTTCAATTTTTAATATCTGACAAGGGTAAAATTACTAATGGCTGGATGAAAAAACAGGTAGAAAGTTTAGACAATATGATTGGAAATATTGATGCAATAGCAAATAGAATATCTCATGTAAGAACATGGTCGTACGTAGCTAATAAAAGAAATTGGGTAGAAAATCATGACTACTGGATTGCAAAAACTAAGCATATTGAAGATCAGCTTTCTGACAAGTTGCATGAAGAACTTTCTAAAAGTTTTGTAGATAAAAGAATTAGCATTCTTTCAAAAGGTATTAAGCAAGATGTGGAACTAAAAACTAAAATTTCTGAGCAAGATGAGATTATTATTAACGGACAGTTAGTTGGAAAAATTAGTGGGCTTAAAATCAATTTAGATTATTCTAAGACAGCACTAGATACAGACATTAAGTCAATTAGAAAGGCTGCAAGAAGTGGGGCTGCATCTGAACTGGCTAAAAGAGCTTTAGAAATAGCTCAATCATTAGAGCATTTTAAATTAGAAAAAGACAATCATGTTTATTGGAAAGATAAAATTGTTGGAAAAATTACTCCAGGTAGAAACTACCTAAATCCTGAAATTAAAATTATTTCTGATGAAAGTCTCCAATCCAAGGATGAGCATATAATCATATCGTCCATGTCACAATGGTTAAAACAAGAAAAAGAAATATTATTGCGAGATTTGATAAAAATTGAAGATCCTAAAATTGAAAACAGATTCGTTAGAGCATTATGTTTTCAATTATTTGAAAATAATGGGGTTCTCAAGAGAGAAAATGTTGATGATATTTTAAAACAGATTAATAAAAAAGAACGACATATATTTAGGCAGCTTGGAATTAAAATTGGCCGATATCATATCTATCAGCCTAGAATGATAAAGCCTGCAGCTATTACTTTTAAAGCCATTCTATGGAATTGTTTTTACAATCTTTCAAAGAATGAAAGTCCTACTTTTGGTTTAAATTTTATTAAGAATTTTTCTAACAAAAATAAAGATTATCTTTTAATTTGTGGTTTTGAAACTTTTGATAATGTAATAATAAGAATAGATATTTTAGAAAGATTATTTTTAAAAATTATTGAACTAAGTAAACAGTATAAGTTTGAACTCAACAGTGAAATGCTTAATCTACTTGGCTGTACTAAAGATAATTTTAAAGAACTAATGAAAAAAATGAATTATAAGTGTATTGTGAAAGAAGAAAAAATGTTTTTTAAATACTATTTAAGTAAAAACGTTTCCAATGAAGGTAAATTAAAAAATACAGGCAGTCCTTTTGATGAACTTAAAAAATTAAAGATTATTTAATAATGAGCTGGTTTTCGAAAAATAAACAGGATGCTAAATCCGAATCCTTAGAAACATCTGTAACTACTTTATTAATACATGCAGCTAAGCTAGATGAAAACTACAGCGAAGATGAAAAAATAACTATAAATAAATGTTTAGTAGAGCTAGGTTTTGGAGAAAAAAACGAGATCGAAAAATTAATAGACCGTTGTGAAGTTCTAGAAAAAGAAAGTAATCAGATTCTACACCTTACCCAAGAAATTAAGAAACTAAAGTATACTGATAGGCTAAAAATAATTGAAGTGCTTATTCAAGTTGTGTACGCAGATGGAAAAATGGATGAATTTGAGGATAATTTAATAAGAAGAGTTTGTGGCCTAGTTTACGTTGAGAATGCTGATGTAGGTCCTATGAAAGAAAATATTAAAAAGAAATTAACGTTATGACCTACGTAGTGAATGATAAGTGCATTAAATGCAAACTTACTGATTGTGTAGAAGTCTGTCCTGTTGATTGCTTTTATGAAGGAGATAATATGTTAGTAATCAATCCTGATGAGTGCATTGATTGTGGTGTCTGCGAACCAGAATGTCCCATTGGTGCAATTGAACCTGACACAAATGATGGTGCAGAGAAACTTGTTTTGCTTAACAAAAAATTATCAGAAACTTGGCCTGTTATTACAAAAAAGAAGGATCCTTTACCTGATTGGGAAAAGTTCAAGGATATGGAAAATAAACTAGACAAGTATTACAGTGAAAAAGCTGGTCCCGGAGATAAAAATAATTAAATATATTGAAAAGACAATAAATATAAGGTAATTCCATCGCCTTACAAAAAACTCATGCTAAATAAATTAAAAAAAACTCTTTCCAAAGTATCTGGCAAAAAAACATCAAAACCAAAACCAACCAAATCTGTTACGGTTAAAAAAACTAAAGCTGCTAAGGTCAAGAAAGTTAAGATCGTTAAAGTTAAAGCTATTAAGGTTAAGAAAGTTAAAGCTGCTAAGGTTAAGAAAGTTAAAGCTGACAAAGTTAATCCTGTTAAAAAAGAAATTATAAATAAACCAGTTATTAAAACAGGTAGAGTATACACATCTCATTCTAGTCAAGATCCCTTAATAGAAATAAAAAAAATTAAAAAACAGGATAATGAAAAAAGAACTTATAAAATTAAAGATTACGTAATTTATCCAAAGCATGGAATTGGTCAAATCACAGCTGTTGAAAAAGACACTATAGCAGGAATTGATATTAACTTTTATAAAATTGAAATTACAAAAGATAAGTTGGTCTTAACTATTCCAACTAATCAGCAGGGTCATCTTAGATCTCTATCAAGTACAGGACAAGTTGCTAAAGCTATCTCTATTTTAAAAGGCAAAGCGAAAATAAAAAGAACTATGTGGAGTAGGAGAGCACAAGAGTATGAGCAAAAAATTAATTCAGGAGAAATTTACCAAATTGCTGAAGTGGTAAGAGATTTAAATAAAAATACTGATATGCCGGTTGATCAATCTTACAGTGAAAGACAACTTTTTGAAAAAGCTTTTGAAAGACTTTTGGGGGAAGTTACTGTGGTATTGGAAGCAACTGAAGAAGAGGCTAAAGAGAAACTAAATATAGCCCTTGGTAAAAAACTCGAACAAGCTCTTGTCACATAAAAAAAACGCCCCCTAATTAGAGAGCGTTTTTTTTGAAAACTAGATTAAAAACTATCTTTTTCTTTTCTTAGCAGTTTTCTTTTTAGCTGGTTTTCTTTTCTTAGCAGGTGCTTTTTTCTTAGCAGCTGGTTTTCTTTTTTTAGCAGCTGGTTTTTTCTTAGCTACTTTTCTTTTAGTCGTTTTTTTAGCAACTTTTTTCTTTGCTGCTTTTTTTCTTTTTTTAGCCATCTTTGCTCTCCTTTTTAGTTTGGAGTTTCACTTAAAATTTTTTTTAAGTGATTCGTTATTAGAATCATATAAAAATAAATAACCATCATTGTCAAACCTTAAATATTTTGAAAAATTCAAAAATAAAAAAAAAAAATTCAATTTAGGGTTTAAAAAAAATAAAATTGAGTTGCTATTAACGTTGATTTTAAAGGACTAAATGAAGATTCTTAAATCTATTTTTTTTTATAAAAACTATTTAAAAGGTTTTCGAAATTTTCTTTAATGATGTAGCGTTTCATTTTTAATGTGGGTGTAAGCATATTATTCTCTGCTGAAAAAGATTCTTCCAATATAGAAAAGTTTTTTATTTTTTCAATTGCTGCAAGATTTTCATTAGTTTTGTCGACAACTTTTTGAATTTTTTCTTTGGTAGGGTTTAATTCTTTATTTGCGACAATTAAAGATATTAAATAATTTTTATTATCTCCATAAACAAATGCTTGATCAATTTCTGGGTGATTGCATAACAAGTTTTCAATTTTAGCGGGAGAAATATTATCTCCACCCAAAGTTACAATGATATCTTTTTTTCTATCAGTAATTTTTAAATAACCATCTGAATCAATTTCTCCAATATCTCCTGTGTATAGCCACTCATCAATAATGGCTTTTTTAGTTGCCTCCTCATTGTTCCAATATCCAAGCATAACGTTTTCACCTTTGACTAAAATTTCTCCATCTTGTGCAATTTTTACCTTACAATTTTTTAGCACCTTCCCTACTGTTTCTACTTTAATAGAATTAATAGGATTGCAACTGACCACTGGTGACGTTTCCGTTAAACCATATCCTTGCATGGTCTTTAATCCAAGTGCATTTAGAAATAGTCCGATCTTTGGGTCTAAAGGTCCTCCTCCAGAAACAAATGTTTGAATATTTCCGCCTAGGCTTTGTTGGATTTTTTTTCTAACTAAAATGGTTAAGGCAAAATTTAATATTTTTTCCATAAAAGAAATTTTTTGTTTTAAAATTATCTTGGTCCCAATTTCAATAGTTTTGTTAAAAATGATTTTTTTTAGATAACTTTCTTTATTTAATTTTATAAGAATTTTATTGTAAAAATTATTGTAGAATCTTGGTACGGCTGTCATAATAGTTGGAGCCGCTTCTTTTAAATTAATTAGCAAATTTTCTAAACTTTCTGCATAAAATACTTTTGCACTAAGCGCTATTTGTACAAATTGAATAGTATGCTCATAGGAATGGGACAGCGGTAGCCACGTTAAAAAAACGTGATTTTTTATTTTAATATCACTAAGCAATTCTACTGCGCCTTCGCAATTACTTAAAATTCCTCCATGACTTAAAACTACTCCTTTGGGATTTCCCTCAGTTCCTGATGTATAAATAATGCAAGCAGGATCTTTTCTAGACAAAATATTTCTATCAAAAGAAAAACTATTTTCTTCGGAAGATATTTGTGTTGCCGATGAATATGAAGTCAACTTTTCTGTAGAAAGATCTATTGCAAAAGAATCTAAATGAATAATAAAATTAAATGCATAATTTAAATTATTTTTTGCTTCTATAATTTTTTTTAGCAAAACTTTATTAGAAACAATCAAACCAACGGGCTTGCAGTCATTGATGATATGCTCGAAGTCTTTAACGGAATAGGTAGTGTAGTTGGGGACTGTCACCAGACCGTGACACATAATTGCAATATCTGAAATTAACCACTCAGGTCTATTTTCAGATACGAGCATGACCCTGTCTCCTTTTTTTATGTTTTGCTGAGAAAGAAAGTTTGCGAATGCAAAAACTTCTTTTTTTGTTTTTGCCCAGCTATAAATAAAATCGTTACCTGTTTCTTTGTTTTTCCTAACTAGTTGTATTTTGTGACTGTTCTCTTCACTTTTTTTTAAAAAGAGTTCTGGTAGGCTTTTACAATTAGATATATTCATATTTTTAATGGTGCGGATGAACGGACTTGAACCGTTACACACTTGCGCGCATCAGATTTTGAGTCTGACGTGTCTACCATTCCACCACATCCGCAATAATTACTTGGGTAAACAATTTTTAATCAAAATTGCCATCAAAAGCCAGATTATAAAAGTATCACCATGCTCCATGGTGTATGTTGCTCCAAAAGCCCTGGCAATACCTAAGATAATATAGATAATGACTGGTGACAGGATAAGACTTATCAAGATATCTTTAATTGTTCTGAAATAATTCATAGTAGTTATTATAATGGTAAAGATATAAATAGTAAAATTACAATGTTCAAAAATCTTTTAAAAAAAACTGTAGCATTAGCGGCACACAGAAGTGCTAAAATTTATCTAGGGATTGTTTGTTTTTTCGAAAGTATTTTTTTCCCCATTCCTCCAGATGTCATGATTGTTCCAATGACAATCGCAAAAAGTAAAGAATGGATCAAAATAGCTTCAACGGCAACAATCACTTCTGTAATTGGTGGTTGCGCAGGATACGCAATTGGTAGTTTTTTTTACAAGGAAATTGGAATTCCTATTTTTGAATTTTATGGATTTGATGGATTTGTAGCTTTTAAAGATCAAATATCAATTGGAAAAGGCTTCTGGGCTTGGGTAGTGCTTCTAGCTATAGCAGGATTTACTCCTGTTCCTTTCAAGCTTTTAACAATTTCTAGTGGATTTATTCATTTTAATTTCTTTGTTTTTATTTTTGTTTCTGCGCTAACTAGAGGCTGTAGATTCTTTATTTTAGCCGGCGTTATTAGATTTTTTGGAAAAAAAATTGTTCCCTACATAGAAAAAAGATCTCTAAAAATCTTAATTATAATGTCAATTTTGCTCTTAATTGGATTTGCAATCGCCTATTTAATTTATCAAAACTATGCGTACTTTATAAAATAAATGACGACTTCAAGAACCCAAATAATATCTACTTTATTATTTATTAATATTTCTATTCTTTTATCGGCATACTACATTCAATATGTCTTAAGAGTTCCTCCTTGTCCTATGTGTCAATATCAAAGAATACCTTACTATCTAATAGTTATTACGCTGGGAGTATTTTTTTTTAATATCATGGATTTTAAAAAAATAATTTTAATTTTAATTTTTTTATCTTCCTTAAGTATTGCAATTAGTTTTTATCATATAGGTATAGAGCAGGGTTTTTTTAAAGAACTAAATAGTTGTAAAGACGATTTAGGTGCTAACAATACTCAAGATCTATTAAAAGAATTAAGCAATAAGGGTATAGTGTCTTGCAAAGAAGTTAGCTTTAGGATTTATGGCTTTTCCCTTGCGACATTAAACTTTCTTGCAAATATAGCTCTATTATTATTTTATTCTCTTATATTCAAATATGAAAAATAAAGTCGAAGAAATGATAAGGGTAGATCACGCTGGGGAACGTGGTGCGATTAAAATTTATGATGGTCAGTTACTGGCTTTGCAGTTTCTTAAAGGTGATCCTGATTTGGAAAAAAAAGTTGCAGAAATGAAAGAGCACGAAAAAGAACATTTAAAATACTTTGAACAACAGTTAGCGGATAGAAAAATTAGACCCACTCTACTTCTCCCTCTGTGGGATTTTCTTGGAACTGCCCTTGGATTTGGTACGGCAGTTTTGGGCAAAAAAGCAGCCATGCTTTGTACTGCTTCAGTAGAGGAAGTAATCGACAAACACTACCTAGAGCAAATTGACTATTTAAGTAAAAATGAAAAAAAAGAAAAAGATTTGTTGGCTAAAGTTAAAAAATTTAGACAAGATGAGCTGGATCATCGCGATATTGCCTATGAAGAAGGGGCAAGCAAAGAAGGTGCCTATGGATTGTTGGATATAATTATCAAAACAGGATCCAAAGTAGCGATAGAAATATCAAAAAAAATTTAAATCTTAAGGCTCCAAACCAACATCCCAATAGAGATAATCTAACCAACTTTGATGTAAAAAATTAGGTGGAAAGTTTCTTCCATTTTTATGTAATTGTTCGTCTTTAGGCCTATACGGCTTAATTTTAGGATACATCCCACATTCGCTACAAAGTTTGTTTCCTTTTTTAACATTGCAAGTTGTACAAGCTGTAACAACATTTTCCCAGGAAGTGATGCCACCTTTGGATTTTGGTATTAAGTGATCGAAAGTTAAATTTTTTACATCACCACAATAAAGACATGAAAACTTATCTCTTAAAAAAACATTAAACCTTGTAAAATTTGGATGTTCTGATGGTTTGATAAAAGTTTTAAGAGAGATGACACTTGGCAATTTCATAGAGAAGGAGGGGCTTCTGATCTCTCTATCATATTCAGAAACAATATTAACCCTATCTAAAAAAACATCTCGGACCACATCTTGCCAGCACCATAAAGATAAAGGGTAATAACTTAGGGGTCGGTAGTCCGCATTCAAGACTAACGCGGGACATTTTTCTAGAGGTAATTCATTAGTATGATTAATAATCATGAAATGAAAACTATCTAAGTTTTACAATATCTTCAAGAAAAAATTTTTATAAATCGACTTTTAATTTTAAAAAATCTAACCCCGCACTTAAACCTTCATGTGTTATAGAGTGGCCACAATTTTCAAAAATTTTATATTGAACATCTAAAGATTTTTTTTTTAAAAATTCATAACTTGCATACATTTCTTCTAATGTAATAATAGTATCTGTGTTTCCGTGTAATAATAAAATAGGACATTGAGAAAGAATATTTTTTTCAAGAAAATTAAAATCATATACTTTTCCTGAGTAACCCAAGATTCCTGCAATTGGATCCTTATAGGACAGGGCAAGCTGCAATGACATCATGGTTCCCTGACTAAATCCCATGAGATATAAATCTTTTTTTTCTAATCCTTGTTCTTTGAGTTGTGTATTAATAAATTGATCTAGTAATTTCAAAGAGGATTGAAATTCTTCAATTATTTTTTCTTGGGAGGTTTGCATTAAATCAAACCATTCAAAACCTGATGGACTAATTTGGCAAGGAGTAGGAGCATTAGGCGCAACAAAACAAAAGTCGGGAAGAAATCTTTGCCAATATTCTCCTATGGATAATAAATCACTACAGTCTGCTCCATACCCGTGAGACAAAATTACCATTTTTTTTGCTTGGGCAGAATTAGAGTTTAGTTTTTTAAAGTGTAGAGACATTAGATTTTATCTATCATTATAAAAATATTATGTTAATTATTACTTATGAGTCAAAATACACTGAGCTTCATAGCTATACTTGTTATTCTAGCAGTATTAATTGTTTTAATACGTGGTTTAAAATCTTTTTTTAAAGGTGGAGCTATTGAAGAAAAAAGAAAAAGTAACCAGTTAATGCAGCTAAGAGTCTTTCTGCAGTTTTGCGCCATAATAATATTAATGGCACTGGCATTTATATACGGTAAATAATTAAAAATTTTTAATCCAGCTAATAAATTTTTTGTCTGCAAAATCTATAGACCCAACAATCCTAGCAAATTCCTTACCTTCCTTGTTTATCAATAAAGTAGTGGGAACTCCCCTAAGTCTAAGTTTTTTAGTAACTTTTAAATCTTTGTCAAAATAGCTATCAAAATTTTTAATTTTTAAATCATCTAGAAACTGTTTAGATTTTTTGTACTCAACGGTTTCTACATTTACTGCAATAATTTCTACATATTTCGGACCTAAAATATCTACCAATCTATCCAGGGAGGGCATTTCTTCCTTGCAAGGAGCACACCAGGTAGCCCAAAAATTTATAACCGTGATTTGTTTATTAAAAATAACATCAATATCACTTACTGTTTTTTTATCTTCTAGAGTTATTTTTGGAAAATCTTTTGGTTTTTCGTGTAAAATTATATTTTTTGAAGGTACGGGGATATTTGGTTGAGATAAGCAATAATTAGTAATAAGTAATAATAAAGCGATTAAAATACTTAACTTTTTTGAAAAAATTGTAAGAATACTCATAGATAATAAATATAGTATTTCGAAATGAAAAAAACAAAAAAAAATTCTGTTTGGGGCACTAGAATGAAATCAGAAGTTTCTTCTGTTCTTCAGGCTGCCAATTCTTCCATCGAAATAGATAAAAGATTGTATCAAGAAGATATTCAAGGGTCTATTGCTCATTGCGCCATGTTAGCAAAAAGGAAAATTATTGATGTAAAAAAATCTAAAAATATTATTGCAGGATTAAAAAAAATAGAACAGGAAATTAATAAGAAAAAATTTAAATTTGAAATAAAAAATGAAGATATTCATTTAAATATTGAAAAGAGACTGTTTGAAATTATAGGTTCGGATGCTGGCTTCCTACATACTGCCAGATCAAGAAATGATCAAGTTACTACCGATTTTAAATTATGGATTAAAAAATCTTCTTACGAAATGAAAAGTCTAATTCACTTGCTAATAAAAGATTTTGCAAATCTTGCTAATAAAAATATTGACGTTGTCATGCCAGGATTTACTCATTTAAAAAATGCTCAGCCTGTTCTGCTCTCTCATTATCTTCTAGCTTATGTTGAGATGTTTAAGAGAGATCACACTAAATTTCAAAATGTCATAGACAATTTAGATGAAAACCCATTAGGATCCGGTGCTCTGGCTGGAACCTCATATAATATCGACAGAAACTTAACTACCAAGCTATTGGGATTTAAGTCTCCTACAAAAAATTCAATCGATTCCGTTTCGGATAGGGATTATGCTATAGAATTTTTATTTGTATCCAGCTTATGCGCCATGCATCTTTCTAGACTAGCTGAAGAAATTATTCTTTGGAATTCTGATTTGTTAAATTTTATTAAAATTAAAGATAGCTTACTGACAGGTTCTTCAATGATGCCTCAAAAAAAGAATCCGGATTCTGCAGAATTAATTAGAGGGAAGACGGGTGGTATTTATGGAAACTTAAATGCTCTGCTTATAACGATGAAAGGATTGCCGTTATCTTATTTCAAAGATATGCAAGAAGACAAGGTAGCTGTGTTTAATACTTATGATAATTTAAAATTAAATCTCAAACTTGCAAGCCAATTGATTAAGGGCATCGTACCCAACAAACAAAAGCTTTTTCATGCAGCACAAGATGGATTCACTACCGCCACTGATTTTGCAGATTATTTAGTTAAAAAAGGAATTTCTTTTAGAGATGCATACAAAAAATCGGCTGAACTGGTTAATATAGCTGAAAAAAAAGGCCTTAGATTAGATCAATTAGATTTTAAAACTGTAGCAAAAGTAGATAAATTAATTGAAAAAGATGTAATGAAAATTTTTGATATAAAAAATTCAATTGAAAAAAAAATTTCTTACGGTGGAACTGGAACTAAAAATGTTGTTAGTATGATAAAAAAAATTAAAAAAGAATTTAAATGAAAAAGTTATTGATCGTCATTATATCTAGTGTTGTTTTCTTTTCTTGTGGAAAAAAAGGACCTCCTGTATATGAGGAAAAAAAAACTACCTCTACTAATATAATTCAGAAATATTTTTCTTAAACAATGAATTTAATAAAATACAGAGGTAATGATCTCTATTTTGAGAATGTCTCTGTCAAAAAAATTGCCAATAAAAACATAACACCCTTTTACCTCTATTCTTTTGAGCAATTAGAATATAATTTTAATTTTTTTCATAAATCTTTTAAGTCTATTAATCCACTTATCTGCTTTGCCGTTAAATCAAATACCAATTTAGTTTTCTTGAAAAAACTAAAAAAACTTGGGTCTGGAGCGGATGTGGTATCTATTGGAGAGCTACAACTTGCTCTAAAAGCTGGAATCAATGCACGAAAAATAGTTTTTTCAGGAGTTGGAAAAACAACAGAAGAACTGTCCTACGCAGTATCTAAAAAAATTTTACTAATTAATACAGAATCTGAAAATGAGATTAATGAAATTATTAAAATTGCTAAATCAAAGAAAAAAATAGTTACAATTGGCATCAGATTAAATCCAAACATTTCAGCAAAAACTAATAAAAAAATATCTACTGGTAAAAAAAGTGATAAGTTTGGAATCGGCCTTGATAAGTGTTTTAAGATTCTTAAAAAAAATAGCAATAATAAGAATATTAAGATTGAAGGGTTAAGTGTTCACATTGGAAGCCAAATTAAAGAGTTAGCTCCTTTTAAAAAAACCTTGAATGTTATGCATAAATTTCTTTTGAAATTAAGAAATCAAGGAATTTTAATTTCATATTTGGACTTAGGTGGTGGCATGGGAATACCCTATTCAACATCAGAAACAGAATTTGATCTAAAAAAATATGCTAATCTTGTTCATGCATTTAACAAAAATCATAAATGTAAAATTATATTTGAGCCAGGAAGATATATGTCCGCCAATACAGCTCTTTTAGTTTCTAAAGTAACCTATATTAAAGAAATTCAAGATAGAAATTTTGTAATACTAGATGCGGCAATGAATGATTTAATGCGACCGGCATTGTATGGTGCAAAACATGATATTTTGCCTATCCAAAAAGATAAGAAAAAATTTAATAGAAAAATAGAATTTGTGGGCCCTATATGTGAAAGCACCGATAAATTTATTACTTACAATAACTACCCCAGGCTAAAAGAAGGTGGATATGTTTGTTTCACAAATGTTGGAGCTTATGGAAGATCTCTTTCATCTAACTACAACGTAAGACCATTGGCTGCAGAGATAGCTATTAATAAAAAATCTTACACTGTTATAAGACCTAGACAAAAGCTAAAAGATCTTATCAAATAAAGACATTGTGAATTTTTTACGCTCTTTAGTATTCAATTTTTTTACTTACGTGGGAATAGCCATTGTTTGTATTGTATCCCTTCCCACTCTTCTTCTTCCGAGAAAAAAATTTTTGAGTAAGATTTCTTATTTCTTAGGATATTACTTAATTTTTTTAACTAAATATATATTGGGAACCCAAATAGAATTTGTTGGAATGGAAAAAATACCGAAAGATAAAAAATTTTTTATAGCTTCGGCTCACCAATCGATGCTTGAAACTTTTTTATATAATTTCTTAGTACCAGATTGTACTTTTGTAATTAAAAAAGAATTACTTTCGATACCTTTGTATGGGCTGTATTTAAAAAAATTAGAATATATCTCAATCGATCGAGGAAAAACCACTAAAGATAACGTTAGTTCTTTTGGTCAAATTTTTGATCGAATTCAAGAAAGTAACCGAATATTAGTTATTTTTCCACAAGGGACCAGAGTCCATCCAGAAGAGCAGCCTATGTTAAAAAAGGGGGCTAGCCGCATTTATCAAGGTCTAAATATTAGCTGCATTCCCGTCAAATTAAATACAGGATCTGTTTGGCCTCGCAATAGTTTTTATAAATATCCTGGAAAAATTATATTTGAGTTTAAAGATTCTATAGAGCCAGGATTGGATAGTGCTACTTTTACAAAAGAATTAGAAAGAAAAATTTATAGCTAATTTTTTCTCCCAAAATTAGAAGCTTTTGTATCCTGTCCTGCCTTAACTACTTTTGCTCTAATGCTTCTAGTTTTCTGAAAAAAATTAAATAATTCTTTTTTATCGTTATTTTGGATAGCTGTTTCCAAGTGCTTGAGATCTTTGCTAAATCTTTTGAGCATAAATAAAATTTGTTTTTTGTTCCCTATCATTATGTCTCTCCACATAGTTGGGTCTGAAGAAGCTATCCTGGTAAAATCTCTAAATCCACTTGCACTAAATTTAATAACCTCAGACTTAATCTTGGCCTCTAACTTAGATGCGGTTCCTACAATATTGTAAGCAATTAAATGAGGGATATGACTAGTGATAGCCATAATATTGTCGTGACTTCGAGCATTCATTGAAGTTACTTTGCTGCCAAATTTGGTCCATAATTGTTCAATTTTTTTTTGATCTTTCTTTTTGCTTAACTTGCAAGGAGTAGTGATAAACCACCTGTTTTTAAATAAGTTTAAAAAACCTGATTTCGGACCACTCTCTTCAGTGCCGGCAATGGGGTGTCCTGGAATAAAGCTAGATTTTTTATTTAAAATTTTTTCTGATAATTTAATTATATTAGATTTTGAAGATCCCACATCTGTAATGATTGCACTGATAGGTGCATGATCACGAATAGTTTTAAAAATTCGCTCGTAGGCGCTAAGGGGCGTACAAATAAAAATAATATCCGTGTCTTTGCAACATGCTTTTAAATTAGAGGATATTTCATTTGCCAATTTAAGGGACTTTATATCCCTAAGTGCTTTAGAAGAAACATCACAAACGCTAATATTTTTAGCTAATTTTTTTTTTTTAATTTCTCTTGCTATAGAGGATCCAATCAAGCCACACCCAACGATGGTTATTTTATTAAACATTAAAAAATCCTATCCAACAGCTTAATAAACAGCCTGCACTCTTGCGCATTTCCAACTGTTACTCTTAAGCTATTTTTAATTTTGTAGTTATTCATTTTTCTTAAAATAATTTTTGATTGAGCAAATTTTTTAAAAACATTATTAGCATCACAAGATTTGTCAAATTGCATTAGAAAAAAATTAGCAGAAGGAAAATTACAATTTATTTTTTTTTCTTTTAATTTTTTATATATTTGTAAACTCCAAATATTGTTATGTTTTATATTTTTTTTAATCCACTTGGTATCTTTCAGTGCAGCCACACCTGCTGCCTCAGCTCCTGCTGTTACGTTAAAGGGAGGCTTTACATTCATTAAAGAAGAAATAACATCTTTAGATGCGTACCCCCACCCTAAGCGTAAGCTGGCTAATCCATAAATTTTTGAAAAAGTTCTCGTCACTAAAACATTTTTACTATTTTTAAAAAGCTCTAGTCCTGATGTATAATCTTTAGTTTGCATATATTCACAGTAAGCATCATCTATTAACAACAAAACTCGAGAAGGGAGCTTGTTGCGAAGAGTTTTTAGTTCCGACTTGTTTAAATATGTTCCTGTTGGATTGTTAGGGTTGGCTAAAAAAACAATTTTCGTTTTTTTAGTAACACACTTTAAAATTGCATATATGTCCGTTTTAAAATTTTTTTCTTTTGCAGCTACAACTTTGGCTCCATTGATCTGAGAATAAATTCTATACATTAGGAAACTAAATTGAGGAACAATTACTTCATCTTTTTTTTCTAGAAAAGCTTGGCATGCAAAACTTATAATCTCATCTGACCCACATCCCACAATTATTCTATCTTGGTTAAGTTTAAATTTGCTGGCAATTGTTTTTTTTAACAAACTACTCTTTGAGTCTGGGTACTTGGAAATTTTATTTTTTGTTTTGATAAAAGCTTGCAATGCTAAAGAAGAGCAGCCCAGAGCAGACTCATTAGAAGATAGCTTGATTGACTTGGTCACTCCAGATATTTTGGAAAGTCCGCCTTCATATCTCTGAGTTGTTATTTTTTTTGCTTTAGGAAAGTTCATTTCAAAATAATTAGTTAATTTTCTTCATACAATATGTATTACTGTTTATCAAAAAATCATTGATTGTTTGACAATAAATTTGCCTTTTAGTACAACTTCATTCGCTGATTTAACCGAATTGCGAGCCAAACTGCTAAAGAGGAAAGCCATCAATAAAATGGTTTTATTTGAAATGAATTTAAATTTTAACAATATTAAAAAAATTACCCTTGATAAGACCCTAGCTTTAGACTGCGGTGTAGAATTAAATGGGTTCGATATCGCCTACGAAACTTACGGAACTCTCAATGAAAATAAGAGTAATGCAATTCTTGTATTCCATGCTCTCTCTGGTGATCAATTTGCAACAGAAACAAATACTGTAACTGGAAAAGATGGTTGGTGGAATTATACAATTGGTAAGGGGAAAGCCATAGATACTAATAAATATTTTGTGATATGTGCAAATGTTTTAGGCGGATGTATGGGGAGTACTGGTCCAAAAGAAATTGACCCCTCCACAGGAAAACCTTATGGACTAAATTTTCCAGTAGTTACCATTAAAGATATGGTTTCTGCTCAAGTTCATTTACTTGATTACTTAGGTATCAAGAAAACTTTATCTGTCATTGGTGGTTCTATGGGTGGAATGCAAGCACTGCAGTTTTGTACTCTTTTTCCAGAACGTACTTTCTCATCAATTCCAATTGCATGTACAGCAAGTCATTCTGCTCAAAACATTGCATTTAATGAGCTAGCCAGGCAAGCTATTATGGCTGACCAAGAGTGGGATGGTGGAAACTATTTAACTTCAGGAAAAATACCTAGAAAAGGATTGGCGATTGCTAGAATGGCTGGACACATTAGTTATTTATCAGAGCAAGGATTACAGAATAAATTTGGAAGAAAGCTTCAAGAAAAAAGTGATCTCAAGTTTTCTTTTGATGCTGATTTTGAAGTAGAAAGTTATTTAAAATATCAGGGATATTCTTTTGTTGATAGGTTTGATGCAAATTCTTACATGTATATTACAAGAGCTATGGATTACTTTGATTTGTATAAAGCAAATAATGGTAATCTATCCAATGCATTTAAAAATTCAAAAATTAAATACTGTATTATTTCATTTTCAACTGATTGGCTCTATCCTACTTCTGAGAGCAAAAAAATTGTCATTGCCCTAAATGCAATTGGAGCAGAAGTTAGTTTTGTAGAAATTGTTACCAATAATGGTCACGATTCTTTTTTAGTCAATGAACCAGCTTTCTTCAATACCTTAAAGGGTTTTGTAGATTCTGCATATGAGGATTTTAAAAATGAAATTTGAAGATGATATTTTATCTGGATTAATAGATATTAACTCTAGAGTTCTTGATGTGGGATGTGGTGATGGAAGTTTATTGCTTCATCTTAAGAAAAATAAACGTGTAGATGGAAGAGGTTTGGAAATTAATCAAAAATTAGTTCAAGAAAGTGTGGCTAAAGGTCTTGCGGTTATAGAGGGTGATGCGGAAAAAGATTTAGTTGACTATCCTAGCAATTCATTTGATTTTGCAATCTTAAATCAATCTCTGCAGCAATTTTATGATCCCAGGAAAGTTGTTAATGAACTTTTGAGAATAGCAAAAAGTGCCATTATCACCATTCCTAATTTCGGATATTGGAAAGTTAGATTAAGCTTGTTAATGAAGGGCACTATGCCAGTTACTGAAAATCTTCCTAATTTTTGGTATAATACTCCAAACTTACACATGTGTACCATCAAGGATTTTCACAATTTGTGTGAATTGGACAATGTCAATATAGTAAAATCCATTTCAGTCTCCTCTGGTAAAATTGGAAACATTCAAAAAAGTAATTTAGAAATTAAAAATTTAACGTCCGAAATTGGAATTTTTTTAGTAAGAAGGGGTTAAGCTAAACCTGTTCAACACTACTTCTTTTTTTAATAAAAGAAAATTTTTTTGCCTCTGAGTTTGCATAAATTCTTTTTGTGGCAACACATAAATAGAATCCATTAAAAAACTTCCAAAAGTAAGAGCCTATTTTTTCTAAAAAGAATCTATTATTCAAAAGCAATCTACTATTCCAGCTTGGGAAATAGACCAGACGGTCAATAGATTGGATTTCAAAAAAGTTGTCTTCTAAAACTCGAGTAATCTGGTTTTTAGAAAAACCAAACCCTGATGAAAAAGGACTTTTAGATGAAAAGCTCCATGAAGATTTTTTATTGGGTAATACAATGTAAATTTTTCCTTCTGGCGCAAGAACTCTCCACAATTCTCTTAAGGTTTTTTTTAAGTTTTCTGAATGTTCCAGGCAATGAATACAGATAATATGATTCAAAAAAAAATCTTCAATAGGTAGCTGTTCCTCATCTAACAATACATTAAACAATCTTTCATTTGTAATATTTTTTTTAATTCCTATTTGTTGAGAAAAAAAATTAAACATAGATGCTTTTTTTTTAGGTAAAAGAGATAGGTAGGGCTCTCCAAAACCAAAGCTTCCTAGCTTCTCTTCATCGTGCAAATAGATGTATTTTTTTAATTTAGAATAAATTCTATCTTGAACGGCCTTGCCTAATTCGGACTGATAAAATTTCTCTAGTTTAATAATATCTTGATACATTGGGTCTTATATAATACAAAAAAAACTTAATGATTGTAAATGTAATTCCATGCCTAACTGACAACTACTCTTATTGCATTGTAGATCCAGAGACTAAAAAAGTAGCAATCGTTGATCCAGCAGAATTTAATGCTGTAGATTCCTTTTTAGAAAAAAATAATTTATCTTTGGATTTTATATTAAATACACATCATCATGGAGACCATGTGGATGGAAACCGGTCTTTGCAAAAAAAATATAACTGTAAAATTGTAGGATTTGCTCCTGACCACAATAGAATACCGGGAATTGATATACTGCTAGATGATGGTCAAGTTTGGAAATTTGCTAATACTGAAATAGAAGTGCATCATGTACCAGGACATACCTCTGGACATATTTTTTATTATTTCAAAAAAAATAATTTAGCTTTTGTTGGAGATGTTGTTTTTTCTTTGGGGTGTGGAAGAATTTTTGAAGGTACCTATGAAGAAATGTTTGCTTCTGTAGACCAGATAAGAAAACTGCCCCCAGAAACAAAAGTGTTTTGTGGCCATGAATATACAGAATCAAATCTAGCATTTTGTATGTCTGTTGATCCGGATAATGATGATTTAAAAAAAAGGGCCACTGAGATAGAGAGCTTAAGAAGGCAGAATAAGCCTACTATTCCAACTACTATTGGTATGGAGCTTAAAACTAATATTTTTTTCCGACTAGACGACCTTACGGTTAGAAAGTCCCTCTCATTAAACAATGCTACAGACCTAGAAGTCTTTACAAAACTGAGGGAATTAAAAGATAATTTCTAGTATTTACTGATCTAACGCCTTGACATGGTAAGCTTGCTGGATATATTGCCTCTACTTTAAAAAACTTACAATGACTTTTGCAGTAATACATACAGGTGGAAAACAATACAAAGTATCAGCTAATGATACGTTGCGTTTAGAAAAAATTTCTGGCGAAGCAGGAAACGTAGTTAACTTTGATCAAGTATTGCTAACTAACAAAGATGACAATATCGAAATTGGAGCTCCACTTTTAGAAGGAGCAAAAGTTGAAGGCGTTGTTGTTAAACAAACCAAAAATAAAACAGTTATATCTTTTACAAAAAGAAGAAGACAAAATTCAAGACGAAAAAAAGGACATAGACAGCAAGTTTCTGTAATCCAAATTATGAAGATATTTGGAAAGGATGGAAAAATTCTATCTGAAGCAGATAAGAAAGTTGAAGTTGGCATTATAGCCAAAACAAAAGCCTCTATTGCTAAGGAAAAAGAAACAAAAAAAAAAACTAAAGATACGGTTGAATCTAAAAAAAAATAAACTAAAATTATAATATTATGGCAACGAAAAAAGCAGGTGGTTCTACAAGAAACGGTCGAGATAGTGCTGGTAGAAGACTGGGAGTTAAAAAATATGGCGAACAATCAGTTATTCCTGGTAACATTATCCTACGACAGAGAGGCACTAAAATGCATCCTGGTCAAAATGTTGGAATGGGAAAAGATCACACAATTTTTGCAAAAGTAAGCGGTAGAGTTAAATTTCAAACTAAAAAGTTTGGAAAAAAATACATCTCTGTCATTCCTCACTAGATAAACACTTCTTTTTTTAAGAAGCAATTCCCCTATAATTCCCTAAATTATGAAATTTTTAGATCAAGCTAAAATTTATGTAAAAGCTGGAAATGGCGGAAGCGGTCTTTCAAGCTTTAGAAGAGAAAAGTTTGTTGAATTTGGAGGTCCTAATGGGGGTGATGGAGGATCGGGAGGATCTATTATTTTAAAATCTGTGAATGGTCTTAATACTTTAATAGATTTTAGATATGCCCAACATTTTAAAGCAGGTAATGGAGAAAAGGGAGGGTCTAGCAATAAAACAGGTCATGGAGGAAAAAATCTAATTTTACGAGTTCCTCTTGGAACACAAGTATATGCAGAAGATAAGAAAACTTTAATTTATGATTTTACTAAAGAAGATGAAGAATTTATTTTGGCCAAAGGAGGTTTTGGAGGAGTTGGAAATACAAAATTTAAAAGTTCTACTAATCGTGCACCCAGAAAATTTACCAAGGGCAAACTCGGTGAGGAAATTTCAATATGGCTGGAATTAAAGATTATTGCAGACGTTGGGTTGATTGGATTTCCTAATGCAGGAAAATCTAGTTTCTTGAACATATCAACTAGAGCTAGGCCAAAAATAGCCAATTATCCGTTCACTACAATAAATCCCAATTTAGGAGTAGTTCAAATTGATGATAAAGAAATTGTATTAGCCGATATCCCTGGGTTAATTGAAGGTGCTCACAAGGGTATAGGACTTGGAGATAAATTTTTAAAACACATTGAAAGATGCAAGAGTTTATTACACATTATAGATATAAATGAAGATGATTTGATTAGACAATACAAGGTAATCAGAGAAGAATTAAAACAATATAGTGAAAAGCTTATTAAAAAAAAAGAAATAGTAGTATTTAATAAAATTGATTTATTAGAAGAAAAAGAAAAAAATGAAAAACTTAAAGAATTTAAGAAATTTTTTAAAAAGAAGTTTTATGAAATTTCTATTCTCAAAAAAGAAAATATTAATACAATATTAAGAATTTTATAATGAATATTTTAAATTCAAAACTATTGATAATTAAAATTGGCTCTTCTACGTTGGTAGATAAGACAGACAGCTTTAAAAAAGATTGGATAAACAAGTTAATTGATGATGTCCATTTTTTGATCAAAAAAAAAATTAAAGTTATCATAGTAACTTCTGGAGCTATTGCCTTGGGTTGCAAGCTTCTAAAAAAAAATAAAAAAAAATTAAAGCTTAAAGAACATCAGGCTATTGCTGCAGTTGGACAAATAGAATTAATGAATTTATTTAAAAAATCATTTTTAAGAAAAAAAATAAAAATCGCACAGATTTTACTTACCCTGGAAGATACAGAAAACAGAAGAAGGTCTTTAAATGCGAGAGATACCATTTCTAACCTATTTGAAATGAATATTGTGCCTATTGTAAATGAAAACGATACTACAGCGACATCTGAAATTAGATATGGAGACAATGACAGACTTGCAGCAAGAGTTGCTCAAATAATTAATGCTGACACGCTCATTATGCTTTCTGATATTGACGGACTGTATTCTAAAAACCCAAATCAATTTAAGGATTCTGTCTATATAAAAAAAGTTACAGAAATTAATGAATCGGTAAAAAGAATAGCAACCAAAAGTATTAGCGATTATGGGTCGGGTGGAATGATTACTAAAATTGAAGCTGCAAAAATTTGTATGGATGCAGGCTGTAATATGCTTATTGGATCGGGGACGATAAACAATCCTATTCAAAAAATGATTAAGAGTAAAAAATTTACGTGGTTCGTTCCGAAGATAAATTCCCGTAATGCAAAAAAAAGATGGATTATGGGGACTATCAAGACAAAAGGATCTATTTTTGTAGATGAGGGAGCTGCTCGAGCTATCATTAATGGAAAAAGTTTATTGCCAGTAGGAATACTAGACACCAATGGTACCTTTCAAAGAGGGGATACCGTATCTATCTTTGGCGCTCACAAAAAAAAATTGGGAATAGGAGTAACCTCTTACTCTAATAATGATATTAAAAAAATTAAAGGTCTTAAAAGTGATCAGATAAATAAAATACTTGGATATTCTTCACGTGGAGAGGTAATTCATATAGATAATTTAGTAAGAGAAGAAAAGAATGAAAAAAAATAACTACTTAGAACAACTAGGTAAAAAAGCTGTAGTAGCATCTAATACGATAGTACACTTAACAGAAATCCGCAAAAATAAAGTGTTGAAAGATTATATTGTTGAAATTAAAAAAAATAAAAAAGCAATTCTTAAGGCTAATGAGTTAGATATTAAAAATGCTAAAATCAAAAAAATTAAAGCAAATATAATAGAACGGTCAATTTTAAATAATGATAGAATTGAAAGTATCATTCAGTCAATTAAAGAAATAATAAAACTTAAAGATCCTACTAATAAAATTATAAGCTCCACTAAACGACCTAATGGTCTTGTTATCCAAAAAATAACAATGCCAATTGGGGTAATTGGTGTCATTTATGAGGCAAGACCTAATGTGACTGCAGATGTTTCTATTCTTTGTTTTAAGTCTGGTAACTGCGCTATTCTTCGTGGCGGAACAGAAGCTTTTTATTCTAATACCATTTTATGCAATTTGTTTAGAAAAATATTAAAAAAAAATAAAATCAATCCTGATTGCATTCAGCTTATAAATAAAACTAATAGAGATTATGTGGATTATTTATTATCCAATATGAGATCATATATCGATGTAATAGTTCCAAGAGGTGGGAAAAGTCTTGTTAAAAAAGTATTAGATTTATCCAAAGTTCCCGTCATTGGTCACTTAGAGGGACTTTGTCATATATATGTTGATTCAAAGGCTAGCTTAGAAATGTCCAGGAAAGTTGTATTTAATGCAAAACTTAGAAGAACCAGTATATGCGGAGCAGTCGAAACTTTATTGATCCATAAAAAAGTTGTCGGCACCCACTTATTACCCATTCTAAATCTACTATATAAAAGTGGCTGCAAAATTATAGGTGATAAAATGGTCAAGAAGCACTTTGCTAAGGCTAGCCTTGCAAAAGAAATGGACTGGAAGACTGAATATTTAGACTCTATTATTTCAGTTAAAGTTGTAGATAATATGGATGAAGCCATTTCACATATTCACAAATATGGAACAAATCATACGGAATCTATTATTACTAATAGCAAACAAAATGCACAAAAATTTTTAAATGAAGTTACCAGTTCAATAGTCATGCATAATACTTCTACCCAATTTGCAGATGGATATGAATTCGGTCTTGGTGCTGAAGTGGGAATTTCCACAAACAAACTTCATCCAAGAGGGCCTGTTGGATTGGAACAGCTAACCTCATACAAATATATTGTTAAAGGCAAAGGCCAAATCAGAGCTTGAAACTAAGAATCCAAAATAACTTAGGAATTTTAGGGGGAACTTTTGACCCACCACACAAAGGTCATTTGCATATATCCAAACTAGTTATTAAAAAGTTGGATCTTAAGCTTTTGTATTGGGCTATCACCAAACAAAACCCTCTTAAAGAAACAAGCCCACATAATAATGAAAATAAAAGAAAAACACTATGTAGGCAGCTGACAAGGAGTGAAAAAAAAATAAAATTACTCAATACGGGTGATATTAAAAATTCTAACCTTACTATAAATATTCTACGAAAAATAAAAAAGAAAATTACTAAAGGAACAAATTTGTTTTTTATTATCGGAGCAGATAATTTGATTCAACTACATCAATGGAAAGATTATAAAAAAATATTTTCTCTATGTACTGTGGTAGTCATGAATAGAATTGGTTATAAAAAACCTGCACTAACTTCTCCCGCAGCTAAAAAATTTAGAAAAACAAAAATAAGCTTGGATACTTTGCTTAAAATAGGCCCTAAACAAAAGGAATGGGTGTATATTAACAACAAAGGTATAAATGTATCTTCTTCAAGACTTAGAATTAGTTTATATAAATAATTATTAAAATGGTAAGTGAAAAAAAAACAAATTTAGTATCAATAATTAAAAAAATACTAGATGACAACAAGGCAACAAATATTGTTACAATTGACTTGAAAGACAAAAGTTCAATTGCTGATTATATGATTGTAGCAAGCGGAACTTCCTCTAGACACATACAATCAATTACAGAAATAACTGCACAAGAGTTGAAAAATATTGGAATTAAAGGTTGTAATATTGAAGGGCAAGAAAGCGATGACTGGAAGCTACTAGATGCAATAGAAGTGGTGGTTCATATATTTCATCCAGAAAAACGATCTTTGTATAATCTTGAAAAAATGTGGGAAGACATACTCCCTCAGCAAAATATTACCATTTAAATGAAGGTCACAATTTTGTGCGAAGGACGAATTAATAAAGGTCCTGAGAAAGAATTATGTACGCTCTACCAACAAAGAATAAATTCTATAAAACAAAGTGGTTTTAGCAATTTTTCAATCAAACAGTCTACATCAAAAGAAATTATCAAAATAATTAACAATAAAAATAGCAACACTAAAATATTAATCCTAAGTGAAATTGGAAAAATATATTCTAGTATAGAATTCTCAAAATACATTCAGAAAACATTAAACAATGGCATTAAAGAGCTATATCTTCTCATAGGAAAACCAGAGGGAATTTCGGTCAGTACAGGAAAATGTGAAAAAATATCTTTAGGTAAAATGACTTTTCCACACTCTTTATCTAGAGTAATTTTGTGTGAACAATTTTACAGATGTGCTACAATTATAACTAATCATCCATATCATAAATATTAAAAAATATGAGATTCTTTATAAGATTAATTTTAATATTTCTAGTTTTGCTTGTTCCTAGCGCAAGTTCTAAAAATACACATCCTCTTTATGAAAAGTTAGATTTATTTAGTGATGTCTTGGAAAAAATTAACAAGGAATATGTAACAGACGTTGACCAAAGTAAGGTGATTGATGCTGCTATTAATGGAATGCTTCAATCGCTCGATCCTTATTCTGCATATATGAATCCTGAAAGTTACAGGAATATGAATATTGAAACAAAAGGAGAGTTTGGTGGCTTGGGCATTGAGATCACTATGGAATCAGGATTTATAAAAGTAATTACTCCTATTGAAGGATCTCCTGCAGATGAGGCTGGGGTAAAGCCCGGAGACTACATAATTAAAATTAATGAAACTCAAGTTAAGGGTCTAACTTTACAAGAAGCTGTAAACCTAATGCGTGGAAAAATAGGGACTTCCATTGATATTACGATTAGACGTCTAGATGAAGATGAAGATTGGAAATTTACCATCATTAGAGACAATGTAAAAGTAAGAGAAATTTCATCGTCCGTAATGAAAAATGTCGGCTACATAAGATTGCGAGCGTTTAACCAGCAGAGCTCTAAGCAACTAAGAAAAAAAATTAAAGATCTATCCAAAAAAAATCTAGATGGTTATATTTTAGACCTTCGTAACAATCCTGGAGGGCTCTTATCCCAAGCCATTAAGATAACAGACGCTTTCTTAGATGGCGGAGAAATAGTTTCTACTAGAGGAAGAGATAAAAATGACATTAAAATTTACACGGCCAAAAAAGGCGATATATTAAAAAGAAAACCTCTAATAGTATTGATTAACCGAGGCTCAGCATCGGCATCGGAAATTGTATCTGGAGCTCTAAAAGACCATAAAAGAGCAATATTGCTTGGTGAAAAAACCTTTGGAAAAGGTTCTGTTCAATCCATCATCCCCCTAAAAAAAAATGGAGCTTTGAGGCTTACTATAGCAAAATATTATTTACCTTCAGGACAATCTATCTCTGAAATTGGAGTAGAACCAGACATTACAATCCAAGAACAAAAAGAAAATTTTAAAATTAACGATGGCATAAATGATAATCAGCTTGTTTATGCTTTAAATCTTTTAAAAAAATAAGACGCATGAAACCAATTAAAGATTTACCTTATAGAAAAGGAGTTGGTATTATGCTCTTCAACAAAGAAAAGAAAATTTTTGTTGGTAAGAGATTAGATAATCAATCTGCATGGCAAATGCCTCAAGGTGGTGTTGATGGAGATGAGAACGTATTAGAAACTGCAAAAAGAGAATTGCAAGAAGAAACAGGCATAACTTCTATTCAAATAATTAAACAATCAAAAAAAAAATATACATATGACCTTCCTGAATCTATAAGGGGAAGAATTTGGAAAGGAAAATTTAAAGGTCAAGAGCAAACTTGGTTTTTAGTAAAATTTTTAGGTGAAGATAAAGAAATTAACTTACAGCAAAAACATCCGGAATTTAAAGACTGGAAGTGGGTATTAGTTGAAGAGCTAGAAAATTTGATAGTCCCTTTTAAAAAAGATCTTTACCAGGAAATAACAAAAGAATTTAAGCCTTTTATTTAACTGAAGACAATCGACTGACCTCTTCCTCAAATCTGCCAGATAAGTACGCTTCATTATCAGTCTGATTTTGTCTTTGAGATTTTTCTTTAGACTTATTTCTTAAGTAATCAAGAGTTGTGCTATCTATTGCCATAGTGTCAAATACCTCGGAAACCAGAATAGTTAACACGTTGCTATTAAATTCTAAGACTCCATCAGAAATAAAAAAAGATTTTTTGAATCCTTCTACTTCAATATTTATTCTTCCAGGTTTTAAAAAAGTAATAATAGGAATGTGATTGTTTAATATTTCTAAATCACCTTCAATTCCTGGAACATTAGCAGACAAAACATTTTTTTCTGAAAAAATTTTTTTTTCAGGTGTTACAATATCAACTTGGATTATCTCGCTCATTTATAATTATGCTGCAGATTCTTTTGCCATTTTATCAGCTTTTTCTAAGGCTTCTTCAATAGTACCTACCATGTAAAAAGCAGCTTCTGGTAAATGGTCATATTCACCCTTACAAATTGCTGCAAAACCTTTAATCGTTGAGTCTAAATCAACTAATTTTCCAGGCGATCCTGTAAATACCTCTGCAACAAAGAATGGTTGAGATAAAAATCTTTGTATTCTTCTAGCTCTAGCAACTACTAATTTGTCTTCTTCTGACAATTCGTCCATGCCTAAAATAGCAATAATATCTTGTAAAGATTTATACGTTTGTAAGATTTCTTGAACTTCTCTCGCCACCCTATAGTGCTCATCACCAACAATTCTAGGATCTAAAATTCTTGATGTAGAATCTAATGGATCCACAGCTGGGTAAATACCAAGCTCTGCAATCTGTCTAGATAAAACTGTAGTAGCATCCAAGTGAGCAAAAGATGTTGCTGGAGCAGGATCTGTAAGATCGTCTGCAGGAACATAAATAGCTTGCACAGAAGTAATTGATCCTTTGTTGGTAGTTGTAATTCTTTCTTGAAGATTACCCATGTCAGTAGCTAATGTAGGCTGATATCCCACTGCTGAAGGTATTCTTCCAAGTAATGCAGAAACTTCTGATCCTGCTTGCGTAAATCTAAAAATATTATCAACAAAAAACAAAACATCTTGTCCTTCTTGATCTCTAAAATATTCTGCTACAGTCAATCCTGACAGTGCAACTCTTGCTCTTGCTCCAGGAGGCTCATTCATTTGTCCATACACCAGTGCAGCTTTTGATCCAGGGCCATCTAATTTAATAACTCCCGATTCCATCATTTCATGATAAAGATCATTACCTTCTCTAGTTCGCTCTCCAACACCTGCAAATACTGAATATCCACCATGGGCTTTTGCAACGTTATTAATTAATTCCATAATTAAAACAGTCTTTCCAACTCCAGCTCCACCAAATAATCCAATTTTTCCACCTCTAGAATAAGGAGCTAATAAGTCAACCACCTTAATTCCTGTAACTAGCACTTCTGTTTCCGTTGATTGCTCAACAAAAGAAGGTGCGGCTCTATGAATTGGCCAATTTTCTTTTGTTTTAATGGGTCCTCTTTCATCGATAGGCTCTCCAATAACATTCATAATTCTTCCCAAAGTTTCGGGCCCTACTGGGACACGAATAGAAGACCCTGTGTTCGTCACCTTATCTCCTCTTTTCAAACCCTCTGTGGTATCCATAGCTATAGTTCTTACTGTATTCTCTCCAAGATGCTGAGCTACTTCCAAAACTAGTCTTATTCCTGAATTGTCACATTCCAAAGCCATTAAAATTTCAGGTAAATCTTTTTCAAATTTTACATCTACAACTGCTCCTATGACTTGAGTAATTGTTCCAAATTTATTTGTCATTTTTTCTCCTTAATTATCTACAAAGATTCAGCACCTGAAATGATCTCAATCAACTCTTTCGTGATCACTGCTTGTCTGCTTCTATTGTAGTTTATAGTTAACTTGTTAATTAAATCTCCTGCATTTCTTGTCGCGTTGTCCATTGCAGACATTCTTGAACCCTGTTCGCTAGCATCATTTTCTAAGAAACCTTTAAATATTTGAGTAGAAATGTTTTTTGGTAACAAATTCTCCAAAATCTCTTCCTCTTCTGGTTCATAGTCATACTGAGTTTGAGTGCTTACCTCCTCTTCTGAAGTATCTTCTGATGGGATAGGAATAATTTGTTGAGCCTGAGGGTCCTGAGAAATGACACTTTTAAACTTACTATAAAAAATAGTACATACGTCAAACTCTTCTTCTTTAAACATGTCTATAATTTTTGTGGTAATCTCATCCGATTCATTGATTGTAATTTTTTTTAGATCTTTAAAACTAATTTTTTCAACGATGTATTTTCCATACACTCTTTTTAGTTGATCATTACCTTTACTACCTACAGTAATAATTTTTAATTCTTTTCCTGAATTTATAATGTCATTAAAAAATATTCGAGCTCTTCGGCATATGTTAGTATTGAACCCACCACACAAACCTCTATCTGCAGTCATTACTACACATAAATGTTTATGACTTTTTGTATTGCCCACTAAAAGCTTAGGTGCAGAGGATGGATTTACTATTGATGCTTTTAAATTAGTAATGATACTATTCATTTTGTCTGAATACGGTCTTCCCTTTTCGGCTCTATCTTGAGCTTTTCTTAATTTAGCAGCAGCAACCATTTTCATTGCTTTGGTAATTTTCTGTGTAGATTTTACGCTTTTAATTCTATTACGTAAGTCTTTTAGAGTTGCCATTAATTTTAATTTTCGAATTTATTTTTGAAATTTTCTATAAAAGATTTTAATTTAGTTTCATTAGACTCATCTAATTTTCCTGTTTTATTTATATTTTCTAATATATCGGGAGAATCAGATTTTATTTGACTTAGTAAACCACTTTCAAAGTCTTTAATTTTTGAAGTCTCAATATTATCCAGATACCCTCTAACACCACAAAAAATAGAAATAACCTGCTCTTCAACTTTTAGTGGTGAGTATTGTCCTTGTTTTAAAAGTTCAGTTAACTTAGCTCCTCTGTTTAATAGCTGTTGAGTAGAAGCATCTAAATCAGAACCAAACTGGGCAAATGCTGCCATTTCTCTATATTGAGCTAGCTCTAATTTAATAGACCCTGCAACTTGCTTCATTGCTTTAATTTGTGCTGAAGATCCAACCCGGGATACAGAAATTCCAACGTTTACTGCTGGTCTAACACCTTTAAAAAATAACTCGGTTTCTAAAAATATCTGTCCATCTGTAATTGAAATAACATTTGTAGGAATGTAAGCAGAAACGTCACTTGCTTGCGTTTCAATGATCGGCAAGGCTGTAAGAGATCCACCACCTTGATCTTCACTTAGTTTTGCTGCTCTTTCCAATAGTCTACTATGTAAATAAAATACATCCCCTGGAAAAGCTTCACGTCCCGGAGGTCTTCTTAATAACAAAGACATTTGTCTATAAGCTACAGCTTGTTTTGAAAGGTCATCATACACAATCAATCCATGCATCCCATTATCTCGAAAATATTCTCCCATAGTACAGCCTATATATGGTGCTAAAAATTGAAGTGGTGCAGGATCTGAGGCAGTTGCAGCTACAACGATAGTGTATTCCAAGGCTCCCGATTCTTCCAAAGTTTTTACTATTTGAGCTACTGTTGATCTTTTTTGTCCGATAGCAACGTAAATACAATAAAGTTTTTTTGACTCATCGTCGGATTTGTTTATTTCTTTTTGGTTTATAATTGTGTCGATTGCAATAGCAGTTTTTCCTGTTTGTCTGTCTCCAATAATCAGCTCTCTTTGTCCTCTTCCAATTGGAATTAAACTATCAATTGCTTTAAGACCAGTCTGCATAGGCTCGTGAACTGATTTTCTTGCAATAATTCCTGGAGCCTTAACATCCACCCTTCTTCTTTCAGACTTGGGATCAATTGGGCCTTTTCCATCTATAGGATTTCCTAATCCATCTACAACTCTTCCTAAAAGTGATTTTCCAACTGCAACATCAACAATCTTTCCTGTTCTTTTAACAATATCTCCTTCTTTAATTTTAGAATCGTCTCCAAAAATAACCACCCCAACATTGTCATTTTCTAAATTTAAGGCCATGCCTTTAGTGCCTTCAGAGAATTCTACCATTTCTCCAGCTTCCACATTATCTAATCCAAAAATTCTTGCAATTCCATCACCAACTGAAAGAACTTGTCCTACCTCAGAAACTTCTGTTTCTGATCCAAAGTTTTCAATTTGCTCTTTAATTACTTTTGTTACTTCTGAAGGGTTTATGTCCATTATTTTCTCCTAAATATTGTTTAAAATTCTGTTAAATTTACTTTTTGCTGAACTGTCTATCATTTTACTACCTACTTTTAATATTGATCCTGAAATTAAGCTTGGATCAATTATAAAATTTAATTTCATATCTTTTTTATATATTAAAGAAAGATCTCTCTTGATATCATTTTTTATATCTTCAGAAATTTCATTGGCCACAATTAATTCCGCAGATATCTCTCCCTTGCTGATAGATAGGATTGAAAAAAAATCTTTTACTATTCTCTCTAAATAAAAAAAACGACCTTTTTCATTTATTAGCTTAAGAAAATTAGTAAAATAGCTGTTAAAATTTAATTTACTTGATAAGTTTTCAATGATTTTAAGCCTGGTATTTTTTTGAATAGTAGGGTTGGTAACAAATTTTACAAAGTCCTTAGAATCGCTAAGTAAAGAGCGGATCTGTAAAAAATTTTTTTCAACTTCATTCATTATTTCTTTCTCATTAGCCAATTGAAAGATAGATTTTGCGTATCTACCTGTTACGTTTGAAAATGAGTTAGCTTGATTTTCCAAGATTATCCTTAATTAATGCTGCGTTCGTAACACAATGAAAAATATCGATCAAGTGTGATATTTTGGCTAATTATAGGGATTAAAGGAAACTGACAGGGTCCACATCAACCTCAAGCTTTATATTCTTGCTGACAATATTCATATCAAGCCAATTTTTGATAAATTTCTGAGGAAACAGAGAAACATCGTATTTGAGCAGTAATCGCATTCTATATTTGCCTCGAATTTTATATATTGGAGCTGTTACTGGCCCATAAATTTTTATTTTTTCTTGCAATAAAAAAGATTGCTTCAGTTTCTTAGATATCTTTTCTACTTCAAACTGATTTACTCCAGATACGATTATAGAAACAAGTTTTGAAAATGGGGGCAAGTAAGCCCTTTCTCTAAACAAAAGCTCTTCTTCGTAAAACACTTTGGGGTCACTGTTAGACAGGGAGTGGAGAATTTTATTATTAGGATCGTTAGTTTGTAGAAAAACCTTAGCTTTATTTTCTTCTCTACCTGCTCTTCCAGAAAGCTGCTGCAATAACTGAAAATTTTTTTCAGAAGCTCTTATATCACTTCCTAGGAAATTGGTATCAGAATTAATAACAACTATATAATTTAAGCTTGGAAAGTGAAATCCTTTAGAAATTAGTTGTGTACCAACCAAAATTGGAATCTTATTTTTTTCTATGTCATTAATAATCTGTTCTGAATTTTTGTTATTATTTATAGAGTCAGAAGAAAAAATTTGTATTTTTGTTTCGGGAAAAATTAACTGAACTTCCTCAAATACTCTTTCAATTCCAAGACCATAAAAAGTAAATTCACAATCTTTATTATTAGTGCATTTCTGTTTTAAACTTGTTTTGTAATCACAGTAATGACATATCGCTTTTTTAGAAGTTTGGTGAAAAACTAGTCCTATTGAACAATTCGGGCAAACTAATCTTTTTTTACACTCATAACACATGATATATGTAGAATGCCCTCTTCTATTTAAAAAAAACAACACTTGTTTTTTTTCTTTAATAATTTTTTTTAACTTTGGAATAAGTTGATTGGAAATAAATTTTCCTTTATCAGCAGGAGCATTTACTAAATCAACTATTTCAATATTAGGTAATGAAATATTTTTATATCGCTCTGTTAAACTTACGTAGAAATATTTTTTATTTTTGCTATTATAATAACTTTCAATAGAGGGGGTAGCTGAAACAAGCAAGATAGGAAATTTATCAATCGAAGCTCTTAAAATTGACATGTCTCTAGCATTATACGAAACTCCTTCTTCCTGCTTGTAGGAAGAATCATGCTCTTCATCAATCACAATTAATTTTAAATTTTGAAAAGGTAAAAAAATAGATGATCTGGCTCCCAACACTAATTTAATTTTATTTTCAGATACACCTTTCCAAGTATTTTTTTTCTTTTTTTCACTTATGCTTGAGTGCCAAAGTGCGGGCTCTGCTTCAAAATAATCCTTAAACCGCTCAGCTATTTGCTTCGTTAATGCAATTTCCGGTAATAATACTAAGACTTGCTTGTTTTTCCTAAGCGCTTCCTTAATAATCTCAAAGTAAATTAAGGTTTTTCCGGACCCTGTAACACCATGAACAAGGGTAGTTGAATAGCTTGAAAAGTTTATATTTTGAGAGACTTCTTGATATGATTTTGTTTGTAAAGCACTTAAATTATCTTTTTTAAAATTTTGAATTTTATATTCGTTATAATCGCCACTAATTTTATTTTTTAATATCGCATCTAAACCTTTTTCATATAAAAAAAGCTTAAGGGTCATTCCTAGGCTAGAAATATTGTACTGAGAAAACTTATTAATAAAACTAATGTTGTTTCTGGTTAACTTGGGAAAATTAATTTTTTTGATAATTTTTTTAAGCTTTATTTTTTTAGGGTTAGGAACATTCTTCTCCCAGACAATCCCTACAATTTCTTTATTCCGAAAAGGGACCAAAACATAATCCCCCTGTTCAAGATTCAATGAAATATCACATAAATATGTAAATGCCTGATCAAACTTAATTGGTAATAAAATGTTAATATTCATATAAAAATTGATTTATATCTTTTTAGATAATAAGTTACAGTATTATGAAAATTTTTTTAGATTCATCTGATATAAGTGAAATAAAACTTATAAATAAAAGTGGTCTCATAGACGGTATTACCACAAACCCTTCTTTACTTGCCAAACAAGAAGGAAATTTTAAAAAAATTTTAAAGACTATAGCTACTGAAGTTAAAGGACCAATTAGTGCGGAGGTAACTGCCACACACGCCAACAGAATGATTGAGGAAGCTAAAATACTTCAAAAGATTGCAAAGAATATTGTTATTAAAATTCCTTTGACTTTAGATGGACTGATCGCGTGCAAATATTTAACTAGTAAAAAATTTAAAGTAAATGTCACTCTTTGCTTTTCACCATCTCAAGCATTACTTGCAGCAAAAGCAGGTGCAACTTTTATTTCTCCTTTTATTGGAAGGTTAGATGATGTTGGAGAAAACGGAGTGAAACTGATCCAGGATATAAAAACTATTTACAAAAACTATAATTTTAAAACAGAAATTTTAGCAGCTTCTATTCGATCATTAGACCACGTACGACAAGTAATGCAAATTGGAGCTGACGTAATAACGATACCTCCCAAAATATTTGGGGATCTATACCGTCACGAACTAACAGACAAGGGTTTAGAATCTTTTTTATCTGACTGGAAAAAAAGCGGAAAACAAATTAGTTAAAAGTGTATAGCTCTTTTATCTACTGCTAGAGCCGCTTCTCTTACGGCCTCTGAAAGGGTTGGGTGGGCGTGGCACGTTCTAGCTATATCTTCTGCACTTGCTCCAAATTCCATTGCTAAAACCACTTCTGCAATCATAGTACCGACGTCTGGCCCTATCATGTGAACACCCAAAATTTTATCTGTGCTTTTATCAGCTAAAATTTTAATAAATCCATCTGCATCATTATTAATTTTTGCTCGAGAATTTGCCATAAAAGGAAACTTTCCAACATTATATTCTATTCCGGATTCTTTTAATTGCTCTTCTGTCTTGCCCACAGCTGCAACTTCTGGAGAGGTATAGACAACTCCAGGTATTGCATCATAGTTTACATGTCCATATTTTCCTGAAATGAACTCAGCTACAGCCATGCCTTCGTCTTCTGCTTTATGCGCCAACATAGGACCTTCTATAACGTCACCTATTGCAAACACATTGTCTACATTTGTTTTAAGATTTTTTTCTACTAAAATTCTATTTTTTTGATCTTTTTTAATTCCTACAGCTTCCAAATTTAAACCATCCGTATTCGGTTTCCTACCAACTGACATTAAGACAACATCGCTTGTCATTTCTAATGTTTCTCCATTATGCTCAACTGAAATTGTTACTCCACTTGAATTTTTTTTCACATTCAATACTTTGGTTGATAAGTGAAATTTCATTCCTTGTTTTTTTAAAATTTTTAAAAAATTATCACTGACTTCTCTATCCATGCCTGCTGCAATGTGATCCATGTACTCAATAACTTCTACTTCCGAACCTAACCTTAACCACACAGAGCCCATTTCTAGACCAATATAGCCTCCTCCAATAATAATTAGTTTTTTGGGAACTTGCTTTAAAGACAAGGCACCTGTTGAGGATACAATTGAACTTTCATCAATTTCTATATTAGGTAAAGAAAGTACGGAGGAGCCTGTGGCAATCACAATATTCTTTGCTTTAATTTCTTGCGTTGAACCAGAAGCGTCTTTGACAGTTAAGGTATTTTTATCTTTAAAACTTCCATGTCCTTTTAAGTAAGTAACTTTGTTTTTTTTAAATAAAAATTCTATTCCCTTGGTTAGGCCATCAACTGATTTTGCCTTATGTCCCATCATTGTATCAAGATCCAAAGAGAGGTCTCCAGTATTAATACCTATAGTTTTAAATTCATTTTTAGCTTTGTGATACATTTCGGAAGCATGTAACAATGACTTTGAAGGAATGCATCCAACATTCAAACAGGTACCTCCCAAAGCTCCACGCGATTCTATACAAGCTGTTTTATTCCCAAGTTGTGCAGATCTTATAGCGCAGACATATCCTCCGGGACCTCCACCAATAACTACAACATCAAATTCTTCCATATCAATTTATAAGTTTAAAAATAATCTTCTAGGATCTTCTAATATTTCTTTTACTCTTACTAAAAAAGACACCGCCTCTTTACCATCTATAATTCTATGATCATATGAAAGAGCAAGATACATAATGGGTCTAATTTCAATTTTTCCATTTATTACTACCGCCCTTTGTACGATATTGTGCATGCCCAAAACTCCAGATTGGGGAGGATTAATTATTGGAGTAGAAAGCATGGATCCATATATGCCTCCATTGGTGATAGTAAATGTTCCACCTTGTAGCTCTTCAATAGACAATTGATTGTTTTTAGCCCTTGTACCAAGGGTAATAATTTCTTTTTCAATTTCAGCAAATGAAAGTTCATCTGCATTACCCAAAACAGGTACGACCAGACCCTTATCTGTACCTACCGCAACACCAATGTTATAGTAGTTTTTATAAACAATTTCTTCTCCTTGAACCTCAGCATTTACCGAAGGATACGTTTGCAAAGCATTAACACATGCTTTTACAAAAAAAGACATAAAACCAAGTTTGGTTCCATATCTTTTTTCAAACTCTTCTTTGTTATCTTTTCTGATTTGAATGATCATGGACATGTCAATTTCATTAAAGGTAGTTAAAATTGCTGCATTATTTTGAGCTTCCTTCAATCTTTTTGCAATTGTCGATCTAAGACGAGTCATCTTAACTCTTTCCTCTTCTCCGATTTCAATCTTTTTTGTGTTTGGTGCAGGACTAAATCCCATAAGTCCTATCAAATCACCTTTTAAAATTCTTCCATCTTTTCCTGTTCCATCAACGCTTTCTACATTAATGTTTTTTTCATTAATTATACGTTTTACAGATGGGGATAATTCTTTCTTTTTGTTTTGATTGTCTATTTTTTTCTCAGAAATATTTTCTTCTTTTTTAATTTCAACCACTTTCGTTTCTTGTTTATCTTGCTGCTCTTCTTTCTTTTTAGTGGATGAGGCTGAAGTATCTATGGAGCCAAGATGTGCACCTACCTCAACTGTAGCTCCATCTTTAGCAATAATTTCTGATAAAATTCCAGATTTTGGAGCTGTAACATCAATGCTTACTTTGTCCGTTTCTAAAGAGACAATCTCCTCGTCTTCTTGAACACTATCACCTACTTTTTTCAACCACTTTGCAACAGTTGCTTCGGTTAAAGACTCTCCTAATGTGGGTACGGTAATTTTATCAGCCATTTATAGTTAACGCTTTTGTAACAATTTCCTGTTGTTGGGCAACATGTTTTTTTAAATACCCGGTTGCTGTTGAGGCCATTGGACCTCTACCAATGTACTTTATGTTTTTTGCTTTTGATTTAATGTGATTTAATGTCCAATTAATATATCTTTCAACTGTATTCCAACAGCCCATATTTTGTGGTTCTTCCTGACACCAAATATATTCCTCCGCATTTACAAACCTTTTTATAAGCTTGGCTAAAGTTTTTGCAGGAAAAGGATATATTTGTTCAATTCTGATAATCTGTACTCTTTTTTCTTTCATTTCTTGTCTTTTTTCCAAAAGATCAAAATAAATTTTACCTGAACAAATAACAATTCTCTTAATTTCTTTGTCTGGAGCTAGTTTAATTAACTTATACTGAGGATCCTCTGCATGATCAGGTAATACCCTATGAAAAGAATTTTTGTTTGAAAAGTCTTCTATTTCTGAAACGCACTTTTTATGTCTTAATAAAGACTTGGGAGTAAAAATAATCAGCGGTTTTCTAAATGATCTATGAATTTGTCTTCTCAAAACATGAAAATAATTTGCTGGGGTTGTACAATTAACCACTTGTAAATTTTCTTGGGCACAAGCTTGGAGATATCTTTCAATTCTTGCTGACGAATGTTCTGGACCTTGACCTTCGTAACCGTGGGGCAGCAACATAATTAGCCCACTTGCTCGTGTCCATTTTTTCTCTCCAGAACTTATAAATTGATCAAATATAATTTGAGCGCCATTTGCAAAGTCTCCAAATTGAGCTTCCCATGCTACTAGGGCATTAGGTTCCACTAATGAATACCCATATTCAAATCCCAAAACTCCCATTTCAGAAAGTAAACTATCTACGATTTCTACATTGGCTTGCTCTTTACTTAGGCTTTTTAAAGGAAAATATTTTTCACCTGTTTTTTGATCCGTAAGCCCGGCGTGTCTTTGGCTAAAAGTTCCTCGAACAGAATCTTGTCCAACTAATCTTACTGGATAACCCTCTTCTGCCAATGTTGCAAAAGCTAAACTTTCGGCTGTGCTCCAATCAAAACCTTTTCCACTTTCAAACATTTTTTTCTTTGCTTCAAAAATTCTACTTATAGTAGGATGGGCATTAAAATTATTGGGAAGTGAAGTAAGCTTTGTTCCAATTTTTTTAATTATCTTTTTGTCTACTGCTGTCGTCCCTCTTCTGTCTGATCCTTTTTCAGTAGAAAATTTAGACCAAGTTCCTGTAAACCAATCCTGCTCATTAGAAATATATTTTTTAGAATCTTCAAACTCCTTATCTAATTTTTTTTTATAATCAGATTTTTGTTTTTCAATTTCTTCTTTAGTAAACAATCCTTCTTCTATTAGTTGTTTCGAATAAACAGTCAGAATAGAAGGGTGGTTTTTAATTTTTTGGTACATTAAAGGCTGTGTAAATGAAGGTTCATCTCCTTCATTATGACCAAACCTTCGGTAACAAAAAATATCTATTACAACATCTCTTTTAAACTTTTGTCTATACTCGGTCGCAACCTTTGTTGCATAAACAACCGCTTCTACATCATCTCCATTTACGTGAAAGATGGGAGCTTGAACCATCTTTGCTACTTCAGACGGATAGGGTGAAGATCTTGCAAAAGAGGGTATGGTGGTAAATCCAATTTGATTATTAACAATGATATGTATGGTTCCACCTATATTATGACCAGGAACGCCAGACATGGCAAAGCACTCTGCGACTACTCCCTGCCCTGCAAAAGCTGCATCTCCATGAAGTAATATTGGAATGACTTTATCTCTTTTTGTATCTTTATGAAAAAATTGCTTAGCTCTAGTTTGTCCCAATACAACAGGATTAACTGCCTCTAAGTGGGAAGGGTTAGCAGTCAAACTGACGTGCACTAAGTTACCATCAAATTCTCTGTCTGCAGATGCACCTAAATGATATTTTACATCTCCAGAAACTCCACCCTCAGCAGGTCCTGGTTCTCCTGCAAATTCTTTAAATATTTTTTTTAAAGGCTTTTGTATTACATTGGTTAAAATATTAAGTCTTCCTCTATGGGGCATTCCAATCTTAACCTCTTTTGCTCCTAGTGAGCCACCTAATTTAATAATTTGTTCCATTGCTGGTATTAAAGATTCACATCCATCTAAACCAAATCTTTTTGTACCCACATACTTTGTGTGCAAATATTTTTCGAAGCCTTCTGCTTCTAATACTCGATTTAACATGGCTTTTTTTCCTTCTGGAGTAAAAGAAATTTCTTTTTCTTTTCCTTCAATTCTTTCTTGGACCCAGCTCTTTTCTTCTGGATCTTCCATGTGCATAAATTCTACACCTACTTTAGAGCAATAAGTTCTTTTTAAGATCTCTAAAATTTCATCTACCGTTGCATATTTAAGTCCAAGAACATTATCTAAAAATATTTTTTTATTTGTATCTTTTTGCGTAAATCCGTATGTTTCTGGATTTAATTCAGGATGATCTTTATTTTCAAACAACTTGAGGGGATCTAAATCTGCAATCAAATGACCTCTAATTCTAAAGGCCCTAATCATCATAATTGCTCTTACTGAATCTTTGGTTGCTGTTTCTATGTCTTCGGTAGATTCTTTTTTTATGACTTTTGGAATTTCTTTAACAATTTTATTCTGCTCGTCCAAAACATTATTTTTAGGCAAAAGTTTTTCATAAGAATCTAAGTCTTCTTTATGCTTGTTTTTTAATTTTTGAGGTGACCAAGAAGCACCCTCTGTTTCTTTTTGAATTAACTCTTTATTTTCTGCCAAACCAGAAAAAAAATCTCTCCAGCTTTCCTGAATAGATTGTGGATCTTTTGCATATTTTTCATATAGCTCGTCTATATAAGACGAATTCATACCAGATAAGAAAGATGTTGTTTGGAATATTTTGTTTTTAGAAGATGACATTTTGTAGTCTAAATATATCTTAACCTTGTAATTTAGTCTTTAATGTTTTTCCAATATCGGCTGGTGAATCAGTAACAATAATTCCACAAGATTTCATTTTTTCTATTTTATCTTGTGCTCCACCTTTTCCGCCGGCAATAATAGCTCCTGCATGACCCATTCTTCTTCCTGGGGGTGCTGTTAATCCTGCAATAAAACCCACTGTTGGCTTTTTAATCTTAGAATCTTTAATAAATTGAGCTGCTTGCTCTTCATCGTCTCCACCTATTTCACCAATCATGATTATAGATTCTGTTTTTTCATCATTTAAAAATAGCTCCAAACAGTCTATAAAATTTGTTCCATTTACTGGATCGCCGCCTATACCAATACATGTGGATTGTCCTAAACCAATTGCAGTGGTCTGGGCAACGGCCTCATATGTAAGAGTTCCAGATCGAGAAACAATACCAACCGAACCTTTTTTGTGAATATGACCTGGCATAATACCAATTTTACATTCTTTAGGAGTAATGATTCCGGGGCAATTTGGCCCTATCAATCTTGATTTTGATCCTTTTAATTTTTCTTTAACTTTAATCATGTCTAGAATTGGAATTCCTTCAGTAATACAAGCAATCAAAGGCATTTCACATTCTATAGCTTCTATGATGGCTGCAGCAGCAAATTTAGCTGGCACATAAATCATTGTTGCATCAGCTTTCGTCTGGTTAACTGCCTCTTCTACAGTATTAAAAACTGGTTTTCCTAAATGAGTTTGTCCACCCTTATTAGGGGTAACACCACCTACTAGATTAGTTCCGTATTCAATAGCCTGTTCTGAATGGAACGTACCGTGAGTGCCTGTGAAACCTTGGCAGATAACTTTTGTATCTTTATTAATTAAAACAGACATATTTATTTTATTGCCTCAACTATTTTTTGAGCAGCCTCTGACAAGTCATTTGCAGGAATAATTTTTAATCCTGACTGTTCTAATATTTTTTTTCCTTCTTCAAATTTAGTTCCGGCAAGTCTAACAACTAAAGGTACAGAAAGATTTGTTTCTTTTGCGGCTGCAATGACACCTTCGGCAATTACATCACACCTCATTATTCCTCCAAAAATATTAATCAAAATACCTTTAACGTTTTTATCAGATAAAATAATATTAAAAGCTGCCGACACTTTTTCTTTAGTTGCTCCTCCTCCTACATCTAAAAAGTTTGCAGGCTCTGAACCATAAAGCTTAATAATATCCATAGTAGCCATGGCAAGTCCTGCGCCATTTACCATACAACCAATTTCTCCATCTAATTTGATGTAGGCCAAATCATATTTACTTGCTTCTATTTCTGCAGGATCTTCTTCATCAAAATCTCTTAATTCCAAAATGTCTGGATGACGATATAATGCATTTGCATCAAAATTAATTTTTGCATCAAGACACAATACTTGATTTTCTTTTGTTAGAATTAAAGGATTTACTTCAATTAAGTTTGCGTCTGTATTTAGCAAAGCCTTAAAAATAGATTGAATAAGTTTTTCAGCTTGCTCGATAGATTCTGAAGGAAGCTGATATGGCTTTAATACTTGTGTTATGTCTTCTTTTGTTAATCCTTTAGAAAGACTAACACGAGTAGTGGTAATTTTTTCTGGAGTTTTGTTAGCAACTTCTTCTATATCCATTCCTCCCTCAGCGCTTGAAATAAAAGCAATTTTAGAACTTGCACGATCTACAAGACAAGATAGGTAGAATTCTTTTGAAATATCTGAAGCCTCTTCAATATACAGTCTTTTTACTTCTCTACCCTGGGGCCCTGTTTGATGAGTGACAAGAACTTTCCCTAGTAAATTTTTAGCCTCTTCCTTTAATTGTTCAAGATTATCAACAATTTTAACCCCACCTGCTTTACCTCTTCCTCCAGCATGGATTTGGGCTTTAAGGACAACTTTATCTGTTTTTATTTTTTTAAACTTTTCATCTATTTCGTCTAGTGAAAAAATGGGCTCTCCATTGGGAACTTCTGCTCCAAATTTTTTTAGAATGTCCTTGGCTTGATGCTCGTGAATGTTCATAAGAAATCTGAAACTACAACTTGGTTTCTAAGCTGTCAATTTTAATAGTTTTAATTAATTTTTTTTTACCAATACTAAACATTCTTTATTTATGACAGGCTAGGATCAATTTTTTTAGCTGCCTCGAAGAGATCTTTAACGGCTGCAATAGAAATATCAAAATATTTTTTTTCTTCTTCATCAAGCTCTAGTTCAATTACTTTTTCTATACCTTGTGATCCAATCACTACGGGAACTCCAACATATAATTCTTTGATGCCATATTCTCCATCTAAATATGCAGCACAAGGAAGGGTTTTCTTTTCATTCTTTAAATAAGACTCTGCCATTTGAACTCCTGCCGCAGCTGGGGCGTAAAATGCAGATCCAGTTTTTAAAAATTTTACAATCTCTGCTCCACCATTTCTCGTTCTGTCTACTATTTCATTTAACTTTTCTTGAGATATTTTTCCATTAGAGACTAGATCTGATAATTTTTCTTTACCAACCATGGTCCTGTTAGGCATGGGAACCATAGTATCTCCGTGACCACCCAGAACAAAAGAATCGATATCTTTAATTGAAACCTTTAGTTCTTGAGATAAAAATCTTTTAAATCGTGATGTGTCTAATATTCCAGCCATTCCAATTACTTTATTCTTTGGGAGCCCTGAATATTTTTGCAATGCCATTACAATAACATCTAAAGGATTAGTGATACAAATCACAAAGGCTTCTGGAGAAGTTTTTTTTATTCCTTCTGCAACTTGTTTAATAATTTTTAAGTTGATGCCTAAAAGATCGTCACGAGTCATTCCTGGCTTTCTAGGAACACCAGCAGTAATAATAATTACATCTGAATTTTTAGTATCTTCATAATTGTCTGTCCCAATTAAATTTACACTTGATCCATCGACCGCAAGAGATTGAGCAATATCCAATGCTTTTCCTTTTGCAACTCCTTCTGCTACATCAAAAAGAACCACATCTGCCAGTTCTTTGGTTGCAATTAAGTGTGCTAATGTTCCACCAATTTGTCCTGCACCGATTAATGATATTTTTTTTCTACTCATAGTTACTTCATAGTTGGCATTGTAAATTCTGGGTTGCTCCTTATACCCGAAGGCCAACGAGATGTAACTGTTTTTAACTTGGTATAAAACCGAACACCTTCCATGCCATGCATGTGATGATCTCCAAATAAAGATCTTTTCCAGCCTCCAAAGCTATGGAATGCCATAGGAACTGGAATGGGTATATTGATACCTACCATTCCTACCTGTATTTTATTCACAAAAGTTCTAGCAGAATCTCCATCTCTTGTGAATAAACTAACACCATTTCCATATTCGTGATTATTAACTAGCTTTACAGCACTCTCGAAATCTTTAACCCTAACAACAGAAAGAACAGGTCCGAAAATCTCTTCTTTATAAATTCTCATTTGATCGGTCACATGATCAAATAAACAACCCCCTATATAAAACCCCTTTTCATAACCCTGTAATTTCAAATTTCTTCCATCTACAGCTAGTTTTGCTCCTTCTTTTACTCCAATATCAACATAGTTTTTTACTTTTTCTAAATGTTCCTTGGTTACAAGTGGTCCCATTTCTGAATTCGAATCCATCCCAGGACCTACTTTTAATGCATTAACTTTTTCAGATAGTTTTTGAACAAGTTTATCTCCAATGTCCCCTACTGCTACTGCAACGGATTGAGCCATACATCTTTCTCCTGCAGATCCGTATGCAGCTCCCATTAATCCATTAACTGCCTGATCTAAATCAGAATCTGGCATAACCACACAATGATTTTTAGCTCCTCCTAATGCCTGAACTCTTTTTTCATTTTTGGCAGCATTCTCATAAATATATTTTGCAATTGGCGTAGATCCTACAAAGCTAATTGCGCTAATTTTTTTGTTTTCTAGCAATGCGTCTACTGCCTCCTTGTCTCCATTGACAACGTTAAAAACCCCATCGGGCAAACCAGCTTCAGTCAGTAGCTTAGCTAACATCAGTGCACATGAAGGATCTTTTTCGGATGGTTTCAATATAAATGTATTTCCACATGCAATTGCAATAGGGAACATCCACATTGGTACCATTGCAGGAAAATTAAAAGGTGTTATTCCAGCACATACTCCAAGTGATTGTCGAATAGACCAGCTATCAACATCTCTTCCAACGTTTTCTGTAAATTCTCCTTTTAATAAGTGAGGTATGCCGCAGGCAAATTCAACAACTTCTAAACCCCTGGTAAGAGATCCTTTTGCATCGTCATAAACTTTTCCGTGCTCTGCAACTATTATTTTGGTTAATTCATCAGAATTTTTTTCAATTAGCTCTTTAAACTTAAATAAAATTCTAGCTCTTTGTAATGCCGGCGTGCTAGACCAGGAGTGAAATGCGCTATGAGCAATATCAACAACTTTATCTACATCTTGTTTTGTGGCTAGAGTGACTTTGGCACTTACTTCTCCAATTGAAGGGTCATAAACATCGGAAGTTTTTTTAGAATCTCCTTCAAATGCTTTGCCATTAACAAAATGGTGAATTTTTTTCATAAGAAAAAAGAAAGTATAGCTTGGTTTTTAAACTGTCAATTTAATAAGAAAAGTTAAGATTTGTTGATTTTTGCTAGTTACCACTATGCAGAAACTAACATTTTTTTAATGGAGCCAATGGCTTTTGCTGGGTTTAGTCCTTTTGGGCACGCATTGGTGCAATTCATAATGGTATGACATCTAAATAGTTTTAATTCATCCGCTACTTTTTTTAATCTTTTTTTTCTTTCGTCGTCTCTACTATCAACAATCCATCTATAAGCTTGCAAGAGGACTGCGGGTCCCAAATATTTATCCCCATTCCACCAATAGCTAGGGCAAGATGTTGAGCAGCAAGCACATAGTATACATTCATACAAACCATCTATTTTGGATCGATCTTCAATAGATTGTAATTTTTCAGCTTCTTTTCCAGTGGTCTCTGATTGCATCCATGGCTCAATAGATTCATATTGCTTATATAGTTGCTTTAAATCTGGAACCAAATCTTTGATAACTGGCATGTGTGGCAATGGATAAATATTTATATCCCCACTAATCTCTTCTGCTGGTTTTAAACAAGCTAGTGTATTAGAGCCATCAATATTCATCGCACAACTTCCACAAATTCCTTCTCTACAAGATCTTCTAAAGGTTACAGTAGAATCAATTTCATTTTTAATTTTTATCAAAACGTCTAAAACCATTGGACCACATTCGTCCATAGCAACTTCGTAAGAATCTACTCTAGGATTTTTAGTATCTTCTGGATTCCATCGATATACATTAATTTTTTTCAAATTTTTTGATTTAGAATCGGAAGAGAAATGCTTACCTTTTTCTATCGTTGAATTTTTTGGTAAAGCAAATTGTACCATAGTTTAGTAAACTCTTTTTTTAGGGGGAAAATATTGAACGTCTGTACTTAACGTGTAAGTATGGACATCTCTATAATCAATTTCAACTTTTCCGTCTGATTTTTGCCAAGCTAGTGTATGTTTCATCCATTCTTGGTCGTCTCTATCTTTAAAGTCTTCTCTTGAATGTGCCCCTCTACTTTCTTTTCTATTTTCTGCAGAAGAAACTGTAACCATTGATTGTCTAATTAAATTATCAAACTCTAAAGCTTCTACTAAGTCCGTGTTAAATATTAAGGATTTATCCTGAACGCGAATATCCTTCATTCCATCCCAAGGCTGCTGTATGTCATGAAGCCCTTCTTTTAAGGTCTTGTCTGTTCTAAAAACGGCACATTTGCTTTGCATAGTTCTTTGCATTTTATCTCTCAAAACTGCCGTAGGAGTACTTCCATTAGCATTTCTTAATTTATCAAATCGGTCTAGGGATTTTTGTGTCTCTGATTCTGGAATAGTTTCATGCTTAGAATTGGGTTTAACAACTTGGGCTGTACGAACTGAAGCAGCTTTTCCAAAAACGACTAAGTCAATTAATGAGTTGGATCCCAATCTATTTGCTCCATGAACCGAGACACATGCTGCCTCACCAATTGCCATTAAACCGTCTACTATTGTTTCAGATCCATCTGCGTCTTTTGTTAAAACTTCTCCATGATAATTAGTTGGAATTCCTCCCATGTTATAATGAACTGTTGGCATGACTGGTATTGGCTCTTTAGTAACATCCACTCCAGCAAATACTTTTGCCGACTCTGAAATTCCCGGAAGTCGTTCATGTAAAGTTTTTGGATCTATATGATTTAAATGAAGATAAATATGATCTTTATCTTTTCCAACTCCTCTTCCTTCATTAATTTCTACAGTCATTGATCGTGAAACAACATCTCGCGAAGCAAGATCTTTTGCGGAAGGTGCATACCTTTCCATAAATCTTTCCCCTTCAGAGTTAACTAAAAAACCACCCTCACCTCTACTTCCTTCGGTAATCAAGCAGCCTGCACCGTAAATTCCTGTGGGATGAAATTGTATAAACTCCATATCTTGCAATGGTAATCCTGCTCTCAAAACCATTCCTCCGCCGTCTCCAGTACAAGTGTGGGCTGAAGTAGCTGAAAAATAAGCTCGACCATATCCTCCTGTAGCAAGAATAGTCATGTTTGATCTGAATCTGTGAATTTTTCCATCTTGCAACGACCATGCTAAAACACCATGGCACTTACCATTGTGCATTAATAAATCTAAAGCAAAGTACTCAATAAAAAACTCCGTATTCTTTTTTAAAGCCTGTCCATAAAGAGTGTGCAATATTGCATGACCAGTTCTATCTGCTGCTGCGCATGTTCTTTGGATAACACCATTTCCATAATTTTTAGTCATACCACCAAAAGGTCTTTGATAAATTTTTCCTTCTTCTGTTCTGCTAAAAGCCACACCATACTTTTCTAATTCAATAACCGCTTTGGGTGCTTCTTTACATAAAAATTCAATCGAATCTTGATCTCCAAGCCAATCTGCACCTTTAACTGTATCGTACATGTGCCATCGCCAATCGTCTTCACCCATATTTCCTAATGCAGCAGATATTCCTCCTTGAGCTGCAGCTGTGTGACTTCTAGTTGGAAAAACTTTTGATATGCATGCAGTTTTTAAACCTGCCTCAGACAGTCCAACAGCTGCTCTTAAGCCTGAGCCACCTGCGCCAACTACAATAGCGTCATATTCATGGTCAATAATTTCGTATTTGCTCATAATTTAATTAAATTTAATTAAGATTAAAGATACAATAGTTATTAAAGGAAGAACAGTAGCGAAGATAGAAATTATTAAATTTGCGACACTTTTGTATCGGCTATCTTGTATATAATCTTCAAATATTTCTCCCATTCCAATCTTCATATGAGAAAACACTAAAACTAAAAAAACTACTGAAAAAGAAAAATTAATATTGTTTTCAAAAAAAATTATAACCGTTGTGAAATCTTTTTGAACTAAACCGATAAAGACTGATAAAAACCAAATAAGCAAAGGCAAAAGGATAACTGCTGTAACTCTTTGTAAAATCCACTTGGTAACTGCAATATTTCTCATGATACAACCCATAATATTATAGTTAATAAGAAAGAACTTGTTAAAACAAAAATTCCTGAGAAGTTCGCAGTCTTAATTTCATATCCATAGCCCATATCCCAAAACAAATGCCTTAAACCATTTAGCAAATGGTAGCAAAATGACCAGGTAAAACCGACTAAAATAAATTTCCCTACGATGCTTGAAGAAAACATTGTAAAATATTTATAACAATTCTCACCCATGGATAACGAGAGTATCCAAAAACAAATAAGGGTTATGCCAGCTGTGTTTATGATTGATGTTAAGCGGTGAGTAATAGAAAGAAGAGAAGATAATTGCCACTTATAAACCTGCAGATGAGGCGATAGCGGTCTATTTTTGTTTAAATCATCCATTTAGATTAATTGTTTATCTACTAATGTTTCTGCGATTTGAACTGCATTTAATGCCGCTCCTTTTAATAAATTATCTGACACAACCCACATATTCAAACAATTTTTTTGGGTTGAATCTATTCTAATCCTAGAGATGTAAGTATCAAACTGACCTTCGGCTTCAATAGGAGTAATATACCCTCCGTTTTTCCTTTCATCTATAACTTTGCAACCCTTGGCAGATGATAAAGTTGAGTAAATTTGATCTAAAGTAAATGATCTTTCGAATTGAATATTTACAGATTCGCAGTGAGAGACTAAAACTGGAACGCGAACGCAGGTTGCTGTCAATTTAATTTTATCGCTTAGAATTTTTTGGGTTTCATTTACCATTTTCAATTCTTCTTTTGTATAGCCCTCATCTGTGAATTCATCTATGTGGGGAATGACATTAAATGCTATTTGTTTTGTAAAAATTTCTGAAATAATTTTTTCCTTATTTAAAAATTGTTTGGTCTGCTTTGCTAATTCATTCATAGGGTCTTTGCCAGCTCCAGATACAGACTGATAAGTTGAGACAACCACTCTTTCAATACTTAGCAAATCATGCAGTGGTTTCAGCGCAACCACCAATTGGGCTGTAGAACAATTTGGATTCGCAATTATATTTTTATTTTTAAACTGCATAATATCATCAGCATTCACCTCTGGAACTATCAGGGGTATCTCCTGATCCATTCTAAATAAGCTAGAATTATCAATAACTATAGATTTTTTTGCAGCTATAGGAGCCCACTCTTTGCTCATTTCCGATCCACAACAAAAAAAAGTAATGGAAGCTTTGGAAAAATCAAAATTAGTTAAATCTTCTACTACAATTTCTTTCTTAAAAAATTTGACTTTTTTACCTTCACTATTTTTGGATGCCAATAGATAAAGATTATCAACAGGGAAATTTTTTTTTTCTAAAACTTCTATTATTTTCCTACCAACGTTTCCCGTTGCTCCAGCAATTGCTATATTTAATTTCATTTTTGAAGTTCTAATTTTGCAACTATCGCATCACCCATATCTGAAGTTGATACATTTTTTTTTCCGTCTTCCATAATATCAGCTGTTCTTAAACCATCTTTTAATACAAGTTTAATAGCAGATTCTAATAACTCAGATTCTTTATCAAAATTTAATGAATATTTTAAAGCCATAGCAAAACTTAATATCATTGCGATTGGATTGGCTATTCCTTTACCAGCAATATCAGGTGCCGATCCATGACAGGGTTCATACATTGATCGAATTCTTCCATTTTTGTCTTTTTCGCTAAGAGATGCAGATGGCAACATACCCAGAGACCCTGTTAACATTGCAGCTTCATCGGATAGCATGTCTCCAAACAAATTATCTGTTACGATAACATCAAATTGTTTTGGATTTCTTACTAATTGCATAGCACAATTATCTGCTAGCATATGACTTAACTCAATCTCTTTATAGGCTTTATTTTCATCATAAAGAGCCTGAACTTCCTCTTTCCACAGCTGTCCTGCTTCCATTACATTAGATTTGTCAGCTGAAGTAACTTTTTTACCTCTCTTTAGGGCCAAATCAAAAGCAACTTTGGCGACTCTTTTAATTTCTTTAGTAGTGTACGTGTGGGTATTCACACCTTTTCTTTCTCCATTTTCAATTGGCTCGATTCCCCTTGGTTCTCCAAAGTAAATTCCTCCTGTAAGCTCTCTGACTATCAGGATGTCCAGGTCGGATATAATTTCTGCTTTTAAACTAGATGCGCTTACGAGTTCAGAAAAACAAATAGCTGGTCTTAAATTCGCAAATAATCTCATTTCTTTTCTCAATCTAAGAAGTGCTCTTTCTGGTTTTTTTGAAAATTCAAGATTATCCCATTTAGGGCCACCTACAGCTCCCAAAAGGACTGCGTCGCTATCCATGGCTTTATACAAAACCTGATCTGTTAGAGGAGTCCCATTTTCATCATAAGAAATTCCTCCAGCTAATTCTTCTGATATTTCAATCTCCAATTTTTTATTTTTATTGAACCAGCTAATTATTTTTTTAGCTTCTTTCATTATTTCAGGTCCAATGCCGTCACCGGCTAATAACAAAATATCTTTTTTAGCCATTTAAAAATGCCAAGGTGTTTTGGATTTTTGTTTTTCTATGAAACTATCTATGTGAGTTTGTTTTTTTAAAGTTAAAGCAATATCATCATAGCCATTGATTAGGCACTCTTTTCTAAATGGTTCTACTTCAAATTCAATAGGTTGGTTGTCACCTTTTGTAATTTTTTGTTCTTCTAAATTAACTTCTATTTCTTTTTTTTCTAATGAAAATTTTGACAATTCCTTTATCTTTTCTTCTGGCAAAGAAATTGGTAAGATTCCATTTTTAAAACAATTGTTATAAAAAATATCTGCAAAGCTTGGGGCTACAATTACTTTAATTCCAAAATCTAACAGCGCCCACGGAGCATGCTCCCTTGAAGATCCACATCCAAAATTATTTTCTCCAATAAGAATTTTTGAACTATTGTACGGGTCAACATTTAAAACAAAATCTTTAATAGGCTCGTGTGTTTGTTTGTCATATCTCATTTCAAAAAACAGACTTACACCAAGTCCTGTTCTTTTAATTGTTTTGAGAAATTGTTTTGGAATAATCATGTCTGTATCCACATTAACAATAGGTAAGTACGCTGGTATACTTTTTATATTTTTAAACTTTTCCATTATAAAAACTTTCTAACATCTGCAAGTTTTCCTTCAATTGCAGCTGCAGCTGCCATAGCAGGACTCATTAAATGAGTTCTACCATCCATGCCTTGCCTTCCTTCAAAATTTCTATTTGAAGTAGATGCGCATCTTTCTTTTGGTTTAAGCTGGTCCGGATTCATTCCTAAACACATAGAACATCCTGCCTCTCTCCACTCCAAACCTGCATCAATAAACACTTTATCCAAACCCTCTTCTTCAGCTTGCTTTTTTACTAATCCTGATCCTGGAACAACATAACCAGTAACATTTTTTGAAACCTTGTTGCCTTTTAGTATGCTTGCTGCTGCTCTTAAATCTTCAATTCTTCCATTGGTGCAGGATCCAATAAATACTTTATCAATAGAAATATCTTCTAATTTATCCTTGGGATTGAGACCCATGTATTCTAAGGATCTTATTACAGCTTGTTTTTTATCTTTATCATGAATTTCATCTAGACTGGGGATGCTTGCGTTAATTGGCAAAACATCTTCGGGACTTGTACCCCATGTAACTGAAGGAACAATTTCTTCGCCTTTTAATGTAATAGTTTTATCATATTTTGCATCTGGGTCTGATTTCAAAGTAACCCAATGTTCCATCGCTTTGTCCCATTGTTCACCTTTTGGGGCCATAGGTTTTCCTTTTAAAAATTCAAATGTTTTTTCATCGGGTTCTATAATCCCAACTCTTGAACCGGCTTCAATTGCCATATTGCAAACCGTCATTCTTTCTTCCATAGTAAGACTTTTTATAACTTCTCCAGAAAATTCAAGGGCATATCCTCCTCCTCCAGCTGTTCCTAAAATTCCAATAACTGTCAAAATAATATCTTTAGCGGTTACTCCGGTAGATAGTTTTCCATTAACCTCAATTTTCATATTTTTAAGCTTACTTTGTAATAGCGTTTGAGTAGCTAAAACGTGCTCAACTTCTGAAGTGCCTATGCCAGCTGCTATGGCTCCGAAAGCTCCGTGGGTAGCTGTATGACTATCACCACATACAATGGTCATTCCAGGCTGTGTAAAACCCTGTTCAGGACCAATAACATGAACAATGCCCTGTCTAATATCATTAAGAGCAAAAAAATTAAGACCAAAATCTTTACAATTTTTTTCTAAAGTTTCGTATTGTAATTTAGAATCTTTATTCTCAATTGGTTTTGAACGGTCTGTAGTAGGGACGTTATGATCCGCAACTGCCAAAGTTGATTCTGGAGAAAAAACTTTTCTGTTGTTCATTCTCAGTCCCTCGAAAGCTTGGGGGCTTGTGACTTCATGCACAAGATGTCTATCTATATAAATTAAACAAGTACCGTCATCTTGTTTGTGGACTAGATGACTTTCAAAAATTTTATCGTATAGGGTTTGGGGCATTAGACCTTATTTTTTTAAATCTTCTTTTTTATCTTGAGACTTTTCGCTAATACTCGCTTCAATTTTTACACTATCTTCCTTCTTAGGAAGATCTAAACCAATTTTTTTTTTAATTTTCTCATTAATTCTAGCAGATTTACCTTTTCTATCCCTTAAGTAGTAAAGCTTTGCTCTTCTAACTTTTCCAGAACGAATTAATTCAATAGAGTCTAAGTTTGGACTGTAAAGCTGGAATACTCTTTCCACACCCTCTCCAAATGAAATTTTTCTAACTGTGAAAGCTGAATTTATTCCTCTATTTTTTTTTGCTATACAAACACCTTCATAAGCCTGAATCCTTTGTTTTTTACCTTCAATTATCCTAACATTTACTTTTACTGTATCTCCAGGATTGAAGTCTGTAATTGATTTATTAGCTAATAATTTTTTAATCTCTTCTTTGTTTATGTCTTCAATATTTTTCATGTCTAAACTCATTTTAATTTTTATCTTTGTTATACTTTTGCCATAAATCCGGCCTTAGGCGCTGTGTTATACCCCTGGACTGTTCTAAACGCCAGTGCTTTATTTCCGCATGATTTCCCGATAATAGAACGTCTGGAACTTTTTGACCCCCCCATTCTCTAGGTTGGGTATACTGAGGATATTCTAATAAATGTCCATTAAAACTTTCTTCTTGTAAGGAAGATTCCCCACCTAAAACACCTGGCAATAATCTTAAAATACTATCTAGCAAAACAACTGATGCTGTTTCGCCCCCTGACAGGATATAGTCTCCAATGCTTATTTCTTCTATATTATTTTTATCAATCACCCTCTGATCCACACCCTCAAAATGACCACATAAAATATTTAATCCTTTTTCCAAAGAAAAATTTTTTGCCATTTGTTGTGTTAGTTTTTTACCTTTGGGAGATAGATAAATAGTTGAGTTGGTGTTTAGATTTTTTTCCAAACAGTTGTTAATAACATCTGCTCGCATTATCATACCGCTACCTCCACCAAAAGGTTTGTCATCGACAGACCCATGTTTATCTATGGCGTAGTCCCTTATATTTACAGTTTCTAAATTCCAAATATTTTTTTCCCTAGCTTTCTTGTACATGCCCATATCAAGTAAGCCTGGGAAAAAATCTGGATAAAGCGTAAATATTTTAGCTGACCACATTATATCTTTATTTTTTTTCCTCCTCGGCTGCTGGTGCTGCTTCTGCTGCTGGAGTCTCTGCTGGTGCTGCTTCTGCTGCTGGAGTCTCTGCTGGTGCTGCTTCTGCTGCTGGAGTCTCTGCTGGTGCTGCTTCTGCTGCTGGAGTCTCTGCTGGTGCTGCTTCTGCTGCTTTTTTTGCTTCAGCTGCTGCTTTTAATTTTTCTTGAGCTTTCTTTTTTGGCTTAGCTTTAATCGGATTATTTCTTTGAGCCGGCATAGGTATTACTTCTGCTTGACCTAAAAATCTCGCTATTCTTTCCGACGGTTGTGCGCCTTGTGCTAACCAATACTTTATTCTCTCGATATCAAGATTTAGTCTTTCCTTTTTGTCCTTGGGAAGTAATGGATTAAAAAAACCAACTTTCTCGATAAATTTACCGTCTCTTGGTCTTCGAGAATCGGCTACTACAATTTTATAGAAGGGTCTTTTTTTAGCTCCTCCTCTGGACATTCTTATTTTTAACATACGTTTCCTTTCTATTTTAGATTATTGAATAACTCAGGAGGAACATTATCCATTCCCTCAAGAGCACCTCTTCCGCCTTTTGACATTTTTTTCATCATAGTTGTCATCATTTTATGTTGCTTTAGAAGCTTATTTACCATTGAAATGTCTGTGCCAGATCCATTTGCAATTCTTTTTTTTCTTGAACCATCTATAACTCTTGGGTTGTCTCTTTCCTTTTCTGTCATAGATAAAATAATAGCTTCTTGTTTTGCAAGCAAACTTTCATCCAGATCAGAGTCTTCCATTTGTTTTTTAATTTTAGAAACACCGGGCAACATACTCAATATCCCACTCATACCCCCTGCTTTTTTCATTTGTTGAATTTGTTTTAGGTAGTCACTAAAAGTAAAAGATCCTTTTTTAAAATTTTCTTCAAGTTCTTCGATTTTTTCTTTTTCCAATCCCTCTGAAACTTTTTCTACAAGGGAAACGACATCCCCCATACCCAAAATTCGATTGGCTATTCTATCTGGATGAAACACTTCCATTTCATCAATACCCTCTCCAGTTCCAAGAAATTTTATTGGACATCCGGTTGTTGATTTCATACTTAATGCAGCACCACCTTTTCCATCTCCATCAATTCTGGTCAATATAATTGAACTTAGGGAGACAGTTTTTTTAAACTCAGAAGCAATATTGACTGCATCTTGACCTGTTAAAGAGTCGGCCACTAATATAATTTCACTTGGCTGAATATCGTTTTCTAATTGTTTTAACTCCATCATCATTTGTTGATCGATTTGAGTTCTACCTGCAGTATCAAAAATGATTACATCTTCTCCGGATAGAGAGGCTGCATTAATAGCTCTTTTAGATATTTCTAGAGGAAACTGTCCGTCCATTATTGGAAGTGTTTTAATAGAATTGCTATTTCCGAGTACCTCCAGCTGTCTTTGTGCTGCTGGTCGATAAATATCCAAACTTACTAACATACTTTTTTTTGAATACTGTTTTTCTAAATATTTAGCTAACTTTGCAGATGTCGTGGTTTTTCCAGACCCTTGCAAACCAACTACTAGAATTTTAATTGGGGGCACTGCTTTTAAATTAAGTTCTTTTTTTTCGTCTCCAAGAACTTTTACCAATTCATCAAAAACTATTTTGACGATCATTTGTCCAGGCGTTACAGATTTTAAAACTTCTTGCCCGACAATTTTAGGCTTAATATTATTAATAAATTCTTTAGCTACAGAAAGAGAAACATCTGACTCCAGTAAAGCTTGCCTAATCTTACGCAATCCTTCGTCAGCCTGCTTTTCGTCTAGTCGTGTTATTCGGTTAAAAAACGAAAAAGCACTTTCAATCTTATCTGTTAAACTCTCAAACATAATTTTCTTTCTTTCTCCCAACAAAAAAGGCACTAGTGGGCGAATCCTCGCTGACTAGTGTTGATCTCCTCTAAAGAGGACACCACAAAATTGTAATAATTTGTGGAAGTGATTAGAAGTTATATAGTAACAATTTAAATGTCAAGAAAACTGGAGTAATACCTAAAGTTATGGATTTTAAAGGTTATACAATGAATGGCTTAGGCAATGATTTCCTAATTTTGGATAATAGAACCAAGCCTACCATTCTATCTAATGTGCAGATTAGGCATTTGGCCAATAGAAATAATATTGGTTTTGATCAACTAATCATAATTGAATCTGGGAATGATTCTGCTCATAATATTTTATTTTATAATTCCGACGGTGAAGAAGCTGAGGCCTGCGGAAATGGGAGTAGGTGTGTGGCGCACTTTCTAATGGAAGAAAAAAAAATAAAGAAAATTTCTATAAATACCAAAAGTGGTATTTTAAATTCTATTGATAATGGAAACAAAAATATAACTATAGATATGGGTGAGCCAATATTTGATTGGAAAAAAATTCCATTATCTGAAGAAATGGATCCTTCCAACGTTTGTATAACACTTAAAGACAATTCTAGTTTTGAAGGTTATGCTCTAAGTGTGGGAAATCCACACATAATTTTCTTTAATGATATTGAAACAGATAAATTAAAAATAATTGGTCCTGAAATTGAAAATCATAAAACTTTTCCCAAAAAGTGTAATGTTACATTCGCTAAAATCATAGATCAAAATAATATTAAAGTGAATGTGTGGGAACGTGGTGCAGGGCTAACAAAAGCATGTGGAACTGGCGCATGTGCTACTGCTGTGGCTTCTGCTAAAAAAAATCTTACTGAAAGACTTGTTAATATACATTTTCAAACTGGAAAGTTATCTATTGATTGGAAAAAAAACAATCGCATACACATGTCTGGGCCCGTTTCTGATATCCAGGAAGTTAATATTAGTATCTAAAAATGGGATTCTTAAAAAATTTAAAAGAAGGGTTGTTTAAATCTTCATCAAACATATCTGAGGGTGTCTCTAATATTTTTCTAAAGTCTAAGCCTAATGAAAAAATATTAGAAGAGATTGAAGATTTTATGATTCAATGTGATTTTGGAATTGATGTTGCAAGTAAGTTTAAATTAATTTTAGCGAATAAAAAATTTTCTGAAGAAGAGCTAAAAAAAGAAAATTTTTATAATATTTTTTCAGAAGAAGTGATAAAAATTTTACAACCTCTCGAAAAAAAAATTGTAAACACTGAATCGGACTTTAAGACAATTATTGTATGTGGTGTTAATGGTACTGGAAAAACAACCACCATTGGAAAGTTATCTAAACTATTTAAAAATCATAATAAAAAAGTTGTTATTGGAGCTGCAGATACTTTTAGAGCTGCTGCAATAGACCAGCTAAAGGTCTGGTGTGACAAAAATAATACAGAGATGATTCGGTCGGAAGTTGGTGCAGATCCTGCCTCTGTAGCATTTAAGACTCTTGAATACGCAAAAAATAATAATAAAGATTTATGCATAATTGATACTGCTGGACGCCTTCAAAATAAAAAGAATTTGATGGAAGAATTTGCAAAGATTGTAAGGGTTCTAAAAAAAATTGACCCTGATGCTCCGCAAGAAACATGGATTGTCTTAGATGCGACGACAGGACAAAATGCTATTACGCAAATTGAAGAATTTCAAAAGATTACTCCTTTAACTGGAATTGTTATGACCAAGCTAGACGGTACTGCCAAAGGTGGTATTTTGGTTGCCATAGCAGATCGATTTAAAATTCCAATTGTTGCTATTGGTGTTGGAGAAAAAGAAGAAGATTTGAATCAATTTATTGCTTCAGAATATAGCCAGGCCCTGATAAAATAAATCTAAAGAGCGCTAATAAAATCTCTCAATACGGATACTAATTTTATATCGTATTTCATCATATGATCATCAGAATTTGGAAAATAAGAATACTTTGGATTATTTGCTTCTTGAAATAATGTTTTCCCCATATGAGCTGGAACAAGTGTGTCCATTTCTCCATGCATGATTAGAATAGGAGACACATTTTTTTTAATTTTAGAAAGAGATTCAAACCGATCTTTTACAAGGATGGACGCTGGAAGAAATGGATAAATCTTTTTCGCCATTGCCACCATGGAAGTGTAGGGAGATTCCAAGATTATTCCTGCATATTTAGAATCTTTAGCAAGCTCTAAAGCTACGCCTGTTCCTAAAGATTCTCCATAAAGAATAATATTTGTTTTTATGATACCCTTCTGCTCTAACCAATGTATTGAACTTTTGGCATCTTGATATAATCCATCTTCTGTTGGTTTTCCTTGGTTACCGCTAAATCCCCTCCAAGAAATAATTAAAAAATTTAAGTTTAATTGATTAATTTTGTTAAGTTTATAAATTCTATTATTAAGATTTCCAGCATTGCCGTGAAAAAAAACTAGTGTCTTGTAGTTTGAATTTTTAAAAGAATACCAAGAATTTAGAACAATATTTTCTGTTGAAGAGATTTCAACTTTTTTAAACTCAAACTGAATACCTGTGTCGTCATAGCTATTAATATCTGGATGGTACATAAAAGTTCTCTGAAACAAAAACATAAATAGACAGATAGCAAAATAAGAAATGAGTAGTAAAATTAGAATTTTTTTATAAAAAATCATTTAGAGTATTTTTTATTTGCGAGATAAATTCCCACTAACACCAGCAAAGCTCCATAAAAATGATAAACTTCTAGCTTTTCCCCAAATAAAATCATGCCATATATTGATCCATAAATTGGCATTAAATATACCGTTAGTCCCGCAAGAGAAGCTCCAATTAATTGTTGTAATTTAGTGTACATAGTAAATGCTATTACGCCTGGAAATACTGCTGCTAGTAATACAAAAAAAAGAAATCCTAAATCGTAAGTTGTAGGAATAAAATAAATATTTTCTATTATAAGAAAAGGTAAAAGAAATACAGCTCCCATAAAGCTCATTAAAGTAAACCTTGCAAGAATAGAAAATTGACTCTTGCGATGAATTAGACTGATAGAGAAAACTGCCCAACTGGTTGCAGATATAAGCATCCACAAATCTCCATAGGTAAAGACTAAACTTAATAAATTTTCAATATCAGCCTTAAATATCACAAAGGCTACTCCTCCAAAACTAATCCATATACCGAAATGCTGAATTAACTTTAACCTTTCCTTAAAATACACCGAAGACAACAGGACAATTATAATTGGAGCTAATGCATAAATAATACTCATATTGGTTACGGTAGTTGTGAATCCTGAAATGTATGGAAATGCACCACAAATTGAAAAACCTGTGAACCCAAGAATTGCCAGATTGGGAAGTTCGCTTTTTAGGCAATCCCTTTTCTTTTTTATTTCCTTAAGTACAAATGGAAGCATAAACAAAAAAACTATAAACCAGCGCCAAAATGCCAATGAGATAGGAGGAATAAAACCAAGAGCTCCTTTACCAATAGCAATATTGCTAGTCATAAAGATTGGTTGAATAAATAGTAAAGAGAAATGTAAAAAGTTGTTTTTAAGATTAGACACAACGGTAAAGAAAATAATTATTTTTTATCGAAGAAAGCCTCGTAGACCATCATGCCAATAGCGATAGCCATTAAAATAAAAACAGGTAAAACATCGAAAAAACCAATCATGGAAGATCTCTGCAATGTAGTAGCCAAGCCAACTAGGAAGGCAATTGCTAGACCTACTCCTAAAGTTGTTGTTATTTTATTAATCATTTTGTTTGCAATTTTTTTCTACCCAACTAGCAACACCCAAAAACCTTAAATCATCATACTTGTCGCCGATTAATTGGATGCCTAATGGTAGATCATTTTTTCCGGTAAGTAAAGGTAATGAAATTGATGGAAGACCCAAGTAAGTCCACACTGTACTAAATTCTGGACTACCAGTATTTCCCAATCCCTTAGGAGCGACCCCAGAAGAAGCTGGTGTTAAAACTCCATGGTAATCTTCAAATACCTCTTTGTAAGAATCATAACTTCTCTTCATAAAATCAATTGCTTCTGCATATTCTGTTGCAGAATTTTTAAGACCTCGCTCAATTGCGCTTACCATCTCTTTGGAAAGTTTTTTTTTATATTTTTTATAATATAGTTGGAAATTATTAGCCATATCCGTCTCATGAATTATTTTATGATATTTTGGAATGTCATCAAAATAAGAAGGGGTATCAAATACTTCAATATTTTTTTTAAAAGTCTTTATAAAAATTTCAAAAGATTCTTGGGATTCTTTATCAAGATTTTTCCAGTTCTTAGTTTTGTAAAAAATAAATTTGGGATCAAAAAGTGGACCTTTTCTGCACACATCCATCATATCCTCCGCGGAATAATAAATTGTTGATGGATCAAATAAATCTTTTTTAATTAACACCTTTGCTAATAGCGCCACATCTTCTACAGATTTTCCAAAAATACCCACTTGATCTAATTTATCTGATTGTTTTAAAATTCCGTATCTAGAGATTAGGCCATATGATGGTTTGTACCCAACAACACCGCAGTAAGATGCAGGTCTAATAGTTGAGCCATTAGTTTGCGAACCAATAGACAGGGGTGCCATATAGGCTGCCACTGCTGCTGCAGATCCACTTGAAGAACCTCCGGGAGTCCTTTTGTAGTCATGAGGATTGGTAGTTTTTCCTGGATGAAAATAGGCAAGTTCTGTTGTCTCTGTTTTTCCCATAATAATAGCACCCGCTACTTTAAGAAGATTAACGACTTCCGAGTCTTGAGAGGCTGTCATTTTTTTTCTTATGGTAGTGCCGCATTCTGTCGGCATATCTAAAGTTCCAATTATGTCTTTAACAGCTACAGGCAATCCATGTAATAATCCCAATGGTTTTCCTGAAATTCTATGCTCATCTGCTTCTGTAGCCTTTTCTAAAAGTAGTTTTTTATTAAAGTGTGACCAAGCTTTCACATCTTTTTCAAACTTACCTATTCTTTCAATATACTGCGAGCAAACTTCGACAGAGGAAATTTCGCCTTCTCTTAGTTGTGCAGCTAATTCATTGGCCGAAAGAGATAAAATGTCTGGCATAATATATTATTTAATTTGGAAATAATGTTTCTGGTAACCACAAAGCTATGCCAGGGAACATGTACATGAGCACCATTGCAAAAATAACAATTCCAAGGAATGGCATAATGCCAGCAAAAATTTCCATTAGCTCAACATTGCTTTTTTGGACACCTTTCAAGTAGTAGGCGGACATGGCCATGGGGGGTGTTAAGAAGGATGTCTGCAAGTTTAAAGCGATGAGCATAGCAAAGAAGTAAGGATCCACTCCAAACACTTCTAACAGTGGTAGAAAGATAGGAACAAAAATAATTAAAATTTCTGTCCATTCTAATGGCCAACCTAAAAGAAAAATAATTATTTGTGTAATGACCAAAAACTGCCAAGGAGCTATGTCTATGGATTTAAAAAAATACTCAAATATTTCATGTCCTCCAAGATAAGAAAATACTGAAGAAAATGTCCATGAACCAATAAACAGCCACATAATCATTGCTGTAGTTTTAGCTGTTAAAAAAACCGATTCTTTAAAACTTTTCCACTTCAATGTTTTGTAAAAATAAGACAACACAAGTGCACCGAATGCTCCAGCTGCTGCAGCTTCTGCAGGGGTCGCAATACCTGCTAATATTGTTCCAAGCACTAACATGATCAAACCAAAGAGGGGTAAAAATGAAACTAGCACTTCTTTTAAAATTTCAGATTGTGGAGGTATGTCCTCTGCTTTAGGCTTGGGAGCGATAGAAGGATCTAACCACCCTCTAGTAATAGCGTAAGTCACATACAAGCCTGCAAGCAACAATCCAGGGAAAATTGCAGCTGCAAATAATCTTAGTGGAGATAGTTGAGCAATAACAGAGTAAACAATTAACATAATGCTAGGTGGTATTAAAATTCCTAAACATCCCCCCGCACAAATTATTCCTGAAGCAAATTTTTTATCGTACCCAGCTTTTATCATTGCTGGCCAAGCAAGCAGACCCATTAGAGTTACAACAGCACCAATAATTCCAGTTGCTGTAGAAAATAAAGTACAAGTTATTAACGCAGCCACTGCCATGGAAGCTGGCAATTTGTGAGCAGCTAGCCTTATTGCAAAAAATAATTTTGCTACAATCCCAGCTCTTTCTACCAAATATCCCATAAACAAAAATAGTGGCACAGCCGTTAAAACATTGTTGTCCATAACCGTATAAGTATTCTGAACAAATAAAGAAAAAATCCTATTATCAAATAAATGCTCCATTAAAGCTGGATCATAATAAGCATAGTATCCAAAGCCAATTCCCATTGCCATTAATGTAAATGCAATTGGAAAGCCAAGCAGAACTGTAAATAGGAATATACCCATCATCAAGATAGCCACTTCTGGATTGGTTAAACTAAATAACATCTTTTACGTTTCCTTCTTCAGCTGCTTTCATTAAAATTTTTTCTGTTTCTTCCGCAACAACCATTCTTGCAGGCCACTGTCCTGTGCGGATACAAATAATACATCTAAATAGCTCGCTAAGTCCTTGAATTGTTAATAAAACGCCCGCGCATGGTATCATTGCCTTTACCATATAAATTTGAATTTGCGCAGGACTGCTCCAGCTTGTTTCTTTTATTTTCCATGCTAACGCAGCATACTCATACCCATAAAATGCAAGAGCTATTACTCCTGGAAAAAAGAAAATAAAATAAAGTACGAAATCAATAGAAGCTTGAACTCTATTGCTAAATAATCTGTAAATAACGTCTCCTCGTACATGAGCTTCCTGGGCTAAAGTATAAGCTCCAGACATCATAAGAATTGCTCCATACATTTGCATACTAAAATCGAAATTCCAAAGTGTGGGAGCATTAAATACATACGCCATAACCACCTCATACACGGTTCCACCCATTAATATTACTATGCACCATGCAAATGCTTTTCCCATTGAGGTGCTCAAAGCATCTGCAAACTTAATATAATGTTCCATCAATTTTATAAAAAATATTTTGTAGTGAGTTTAAAGGGGAGGTTGGTATCTCCCCTTTTTAACTTTGTAAAGTTAATTAGATTTTAACTTTTCCAATAGGTCCAAACTCATTTTCATATGCTAACTTGTAGTTCGGCTGATTCATCAGCAAATAGTTC
>Ga0307986_10000003_pt1 | contig 156631 bp, 166 predicted proteins | sample EllFjometageno82_FD_203170 | JGI IMG/M metagenome (GOLD analysis project Ga0307986, IMG submission 203170) | Marine microbial communities from Ellis Fjord, Antarctic Ocean - #82 | ecosystem: Environmental > Aquatic > Marine > Unclassified | place: Southern Ocean | collected 2014-10-09 | reverse complement strand
CATATGGCAAAAGTAGAGAAAAATGTTTTGCCTGGTATCTTTAAAAACCTAGAAGCAAAGACTGGTTATAAAATTATCGGTGTTTGGGAAAATGGTTTTAGACACATTACTAACAATGTAAGAGCAATCAACGTTCCTAGCGATCTAAAAGGAATTAAGTTGAGAACTCCTAAGTCTAAGTGGAGAGTAAAAATGTTCCAATCGTACGGAGCAAACCCTACTCCAATGTCTTTTTCTGAAGTGTTTACAGCATTACAAACTGGAACTATGGATGGACAAGAAAATCCTTACGCACAAATTACTAGTGCTAAATTTCAGGAAGTTCAAAAATATCTTTCAATCACAGGTCACGTATACACACCAGCGTACGTAGCAGTTCACAAAAACAGCTACAGCAAGCTACCTGCGGATGTAAGAAAGATTTTAGAATCTGCTGCAAAAGAAAACCAAAAGTTCGTTTATAAAACGGCTGCTTCATATGAAAAGTCTATGTTAGGCATTATCAAAAAAGCTGGCGTAAAAGTAAACACTGCAAACAAAGATGCATTTATTAAAGGTAGTAAAGGTATCTATGAAGAATTTACAAAAGACGTTCCTTCTGGTGGAGCTTTAATTAAAGCAGTTTCATCTTTAGCAAAATAAATTAATTATAAATCTTGGCCCTTAAGTAATTAAGGGCCAATTTTTTTCAAATTTAAAACTTTTAAAAAATACAAAACTACTCTACAAATCTTAAAAAAATTTATTTAAAAAAAATGTTCTCCTCTAATTTTAAAAATTCATATGATACATTTCTTCAATATGTAATGTTTGTCATGATGATAGCCATGGCTGTTACGGTCGTTGTTGGCGTCATTTTTCGCTGGTCTGGCCACGCTTTAGTTTGGTATGATGAAGTAGCATCGGTACAGCTTGCTTGGCTTACCTATTATGGATCTGCTTATGCGGCTTTAAAAGGCGCTCATATTGGAGTTCCTAATATAATTAAATCATTTCCTTTAGGTCTTAGAAAAATTTTATGGGTTGTTTCCAAGATTATTATTTACGGGTTTTTCATCTTATTAGCTTATTACGGCTTTAAAGTATTAACGCTCATTCGAGGAGAAACACTGGTAACTTTAGAGTGGGTTCCGCAAATACTTGTGCAATCGGTAATTCCAATCGGTTCTTTGCTTTTTATGCTCTCGGAAACTTTAAGATTAAGAGAAGATTACGAAGATGTAATGTCTGGCAAAAAAAGAGACCCGGAAGCAATTATTGTAGAGGAGCAAAACTAATATGGTTGTTTTAGTTATGTTTCTAGTTCTCTTAACGCTATTAGCAATTAACGTTCCTATTGCGATAGCCCTTGCGGTTACCACTATCATTGCCATGGTCTCGGCCAATGGAACTAATTTTTTAATTGATGCAGCCATTGTTATGTTTGATGGGTCTATGAATTTCCCACTAATTGCTATTCCTTTATTTATTTTGGCAGGTGCAATTATGAATACTTCAGGAATTTCTAGACGTTTAATTAATTTTGCTTCTGCTTTAGTTGGGTTTGTCAGAGGTGGATTGAGCATGGTTAATATTGCAACTTCGATGTTTTTTGCTGAAATTTCTGGTTCTGCAGTTGCTGACGTTGCTGCACTTGGATCTATTTTAATTCCTGCTATGAAGAAAAAGGGTTACACAGGAGCTTTTGCGGCTGCTGTTACATCTTCATCCGCTTCATTAGCGGTTATTATACCGCCTTCGATTCCAATGATTTTGTATGCTGTAATGGCACAAACATCCGTAGTTCAATTATTTGTCGCTGGTATAATTCCAGGTATCATTGGTGGTTTTGGATTAATGTTTGTTTCTTATATTTATGCAATAAGAAAAAAACTTCCAATTGAGGAGACTTTTAATTTATCAAATTTAAGGAGAACTGGAAAAGAAGCATCTTTGGCATTTGTGCTTCCTGTAATTATATTGGGAGGTATTTTTGGAGGCTTTGTTACTGCAACAGAAGGAGCCGGTTTGGCGGTTGTTGCTGCTTGTATAATTGGAGCAGTTTATAGAGAGCTCAATTTCAAGCAATTTTTTGATGCAACAATTGAGGGAGCCTCATCAACAGCAATTGTAATGTTATTGGTTGCAGCATCTGTTTTAATTGGAGAGTTTTTAACAATTGAGCAAGTGCCTCAAACAGTAGCAACTTCCATTACAGGATTTACAGACAATAAATTTGTTATTTTGGCAATTTTAAATGTTTTCTTATTAATTATTGGACTTTTTCTTCACTCAGCAGCAGCTATTATTGTAGTTGTTCCTATTGTTATGCCTTTAGTCGCTACAGCTGGAATTGATCCAGTTCATTTTGGAATTATTGTAACATTAAACTTAGCCATAGGTCAGCAAACTCCACCTGTAGCCAGCGTGTTAGTTACCGCCTGCTCAGTAGCAAAAGCAGACATTTGGGAAGTTTCTAAAATTAACGTTATGTTTGTTGCTGTATTATTTGCTGTATTGCTTTTAGTGACCTACGTTCCATTTGTCCCGATGGGATTAGTAGAACATTTTTATAGGTAGTCATGACTGACTTAGTTCAGACGAAACAAATAAACGAATACATTCTTGAAGTTTCATTAAATAGACCTGAAAAGCTAAACGCATTAACCAAGCCTATGTGGAAAAAGCTTGGCTCTATCTTTAGAGATTTAGCTAAGAAAAAAAATAAAGATATTCGATGTGTGGTGATTAGAGGAAAGGGTGGAAAGTCTTTTTCTCCAGGAAATGATATTGGCGAGTTTGCAAAAACTAGATCGAACAGCAAACTTGCAAAAGAGTATGGTAAGCACTTACATGGAACTTTGGCCGCTATACAAGAGTGTCCCATCCCGACAGTTGCTTTGATCGAAGGAATTTGTGTGGGTGGTGGTTTTGAGATTGCAGCCTGCTGTGACCTGAGAATTTGTGGAACCTCTTCTCGTTTTGGTGTTCCTATTAAACGATTAGGACTTACGATGGCTCCAAGAGAAATTCAGGCACTTCTCCAACTGGTAGGAAGATCTGTTACTATGGAGATATTGTTAGAAGGTAAAATCTTTAATTCTAATGAAGCTTACGAAAAAGGAATGGTCAACAGAGTCATGCCAGATCAAGATGTAGAAAAAGAAGCTTACGCAACAGCAGAAAGAATTTGTGATGGTGCACCTATGGTTGCTAGATGGCACAAGGCTTTTGCTGAGGAATTGTTATACAAAGGAAAAATATCTAATAAGCTAAATGATCTTGGTTACAAATGTTATGACACCAAAGATTTTCAAATTGGTTACAAGTCCTTCTTAACCAAAACTAAACCCAAATTTAAAAATAAATAAAATGCCAGGCCCAATACATGGAGTGAAAGTATTGGAGCTTGCACAAATTATGGCAGGCCCTACTTGCGGATTGATGCTAGCTGATCTTGGTGCAGAGGTTATTAAAATAGAAAAAATTCCAGGAGGAGATGATACGAGAAGATTTTTACCTCCCGATGTAAATGGAGAAGCCGCAGCGTTTATGATGATGAATCGTAACAAAAGAGGCATGGCTTTAGATTTAAAAACAAAAGAAGGGGTTGAAGTTTTTAAACGACTGGTCAAACAAGCAGATGTAGTCGTTGAAAATTTTAGAAAAGGAACGTTAGAAAAATTGGGAGTGGGGTACGAGGAATTAAAAAAAATAAATCCAAAAATTATACTTTGTGAAATATCAGGCTATGGAAGAACAGGACCTTACGCAGATAAAGGTGGCTTTGATTTAATTGCTCAAGGTATGAGTGGTTTAATGAGTATTACTGGGGAGAGCAAAGGAAAGCCTCCCATGAAAGTAGGTGCTCCGGTTACAGATATCACGGCAGGAATTTTAGCAGCCACAGGAGTGTTGGCCGCATTAGTTTCAAGAGCGACTACAGGAGTAGGGCAACGAGTAGATACCTCTTTGTATGAAGCGGGAATTGTTCATACCTACTGGCAATCTGCTATTGCTTCAGCCACAGGAATAGCACCAGGCCCATTAGGATCTGCTCATCCTTTGACTGCACCTTACCAAGCTTTTCAAACCAAAGACAAATGGATTACGGTAGGAGCATCCAATCAAAACACATGGTTAAAACTGATTGATGCATTAGAAGTAAAAGAACTTCAAGAGAATGAAAAGTTTAATAGCAATGCTAATAGAATGCAAAATGTTACAGAGTTAACGGAATTATTAAAAAAAGAACTAGCAAAAAAAACATCCGTAGAATGGCTAAAGTTATTTGATGAAAAGGGCTTACCTTGTGGACCGATTAATACTGTCACAGAAATGTTTGAAGATCCTCAAACAATTGAAAGAAAGATGATTGTAGATGTTAAAAATGAGAAAGCAGGATCTTTTAAAGGAATTGGTATGCCTATTAAATTTTCAGAGACGAAAGTAGAAGATACTAAAGAGTCTCCAACGTTTGGTCAGCATACCAAACAAATATTGCTAGACCACGGTTTTAAAAGTGAAGAGATAGATTCTTTGATGAAACAAGGGGTTGTCAGTTAATATCTTTTATCTGATTTTCCTTTAGACAGTTTTACAGGATATTTTTTAATATTTTTGATCATTTTTTTATGAAAACTTTTTTCAATATCAATGTTCATTTTTTGAGAAATTCTTACTAGATAGAAAAAGATATCAGCAATCTCATCTGCTACTTTTTCCTTATCTACTTTTTTCAAATCACTTTCTTTTAGCCATTGAAAAATTTCGACTAACTCAGAAGCTTCAACCGATAAAGCCATAGATAAGTTTTTGGGAGAGTGAAATTGTTCCCAATCTCTAGCTTTCACGAAGCTTTTGATCTTTTGGTTAATTTTCTTTAAATCCATACAAAGTTTTATTTAATAATATGCTTTTATAATATAGCTTTTAATAAAATGGGTTATTTTTTTTTTTAAAAAATAAAATCTAGAAGTATTGTATTTTGTGCCATAGGTTCCAGAAACACCTAGTATGATTGGTTTTTGGGAAACAAGATAATGACCAACTTTTTTATTTATACTAACAAGAGATTTAAAAAATTCATGCTCTATAAAGTTCCACTCTTTGTCTCTAACATTTTTATAAACATTCAAAAAATGCTTTAAATAAAAATTTTTATTAACAATATAAAATTTTGTATCCACATAATAAGGAATTATTGGCACTCTTAAATTATTTCGTTTTAACCCAAGATCACACTCAAAAATACCGTTCCAAGAAATTAGTATTTTATTGAAGTTTTTTACCCAAATTCTGGCACTGCATTTAATAAAAAAATTTTCATGCTTCAGAAAAGATGAATTTTTTAAAGCAAATTCAATAATTTCTCCTTCGCCATAACCTTTGCCGTATTCGCTCACTAACGAGGTATTGTTTTCAAAAAACAAACATTCAATATCAGCATTTGGAAAACTTTTTTTACAATCATTAGAAAAATTGTAATTAGAACCATCACAAATTACTATTTTGTAAGTAGGTGCAATTGCTAGCCATTTTTTTAAAGCCTCTAAAGTTAATTTTGCTCTCTCTTCTTCATTTGTTAATGAAGTGTAAGGAGCCGAAACTTTAACAGAGGAGGTAATTAATATTGTGGTCATTATATTGTAATTTTCTTATAATAGTTTTAGAAATTTTTTTATATTAGTTATAAATTCATTAAATAAATTATTTACATGTTTAAAATACATAAAAAATTCGAGAAGACCACTTATTACATTACTGATCTAAAATTGCGCCAAGTAAGACTTCAAGATAATAGAAAGTTTTCCTGGATTATGCTGATACCCAAAAGAAAAGGGGTAGGGCAGATTTTAGATTTAAATAGAAAAGATCAAATTCAATTGATGGATGAAATTCAATATTGTAGCAAGATTATGAAAAAAAATTTTAAATGTGTAAATTTAAACGTAGAAAAAGTAGGTAATGTTGTACCTCAATTACACATCCACATTGTGCCAAGACATAAAAAAGATCCTACCTGGCCTTTGTCGATTTGGGTTATTAAAGGCAAACCTTATACCAAAGTAGCCCTAGCTAGCATGCTAGATAAGTTAAAAAAAATTATCTAAATGCTTAGTTATAGACACGGCTTTCATGCTGGAAACTTTGCAGATGTGTTTAAGCATTTTCTTCTGACCTATCTTTTAAAACAACTAAAACAGAATAAGCCCTTTTCTTTTATTGATCCTTTTGCAGCAGCAGGAAAATATGCCTTGGAAGATCCTTTTATGGAAAAAAATAAAGAATATTTAAATGGAATTTCTAAAGTGCTGTCTTCTAAAATTAACGACCCTTTTATTCAGGATTATTTAGACCTCGTGAGTCAAACGAACCCAAATAAGCATGGAAATAAGCTATCCATTTATCCAGGATCGTGTTTTTTGTCCCTCTTGGCCTTGGATAGTGAAGATAAAATTTATCTATCAGAACTGCACAATAATGAATTTGAGATTTTAAAGAACAATTTTGATCTGGATAAAAGAGTAACCATTGAAAAGAAAGATGCTTATGCATCGTTAGATCAAATGATTACTTCTTATCAAGGAACTAGATTAGTTCTAATTGATCCTTCTTATGAAGTTAAAAATGAATATGAAAAAGTAGCCAAATTAATTAGACATAATTCTAAACAGTTTCCTGATGTCTGTTATATGGTTTGGTATCCAGTGTTAGAATCGGAGAAGACAGATCGTTTTGTTAATCAACTTTTAGATGCAAAGATTAACAACACCACTCATATTCATATTGAATTGAATAATTCTTTCTTACGTATGCAGGGCACAGGTTTTTTTATTATTAATGCTCCAATCAACATGAAAAGAGACGTTTCAAATGGGCTTGATATTTTGTTAGAAATTCTTAAAGATCCCATTCAAGCAGCCAAAATAAATTATAATGTTTTTTAAACGATTGTTTTCTAGCAGCAATTTAGAACTTCAAGTGAATGATGGCGGTAGAGCTGCGGCAGGATACAAAGGAAAAGCAGGGGATTGTGTAGTTAGATCTATTGCGATTGCAACCGGCATTGCTTACTCTGAAGTATATGAGGATTTGTATAAAGAAAATGAAGAGTTTCGAAATACTTCCAGAACTAAACTTGCAAAAAGCTTAAAACAAAAAAATGATAGCCCTAGATCGGGAACACATAGAGTAGTATTAAAAAAATATTTACAAAAATTAGGTTGGAACTGGACCCCCACCATGTTTATAGGCCAGGGTTGTAAAATTCATTTGAAAAAAGAAGAGTTACCCATGGGAACTTTGATCGTTTCATGCTCAAAGCATATTACTGTTGTCAAAGATGGAGTGCTTCATGACACTTATGATTGCTCGAGGAATGGAACTCGTTGTGTTTACGGATATTGGACCCAAGGACAGATTTCATAAGATAAGTGTAAAAAATCAATATTTATGAGATTTTTTAATATCTTTTTATATTTTTTTATATTTTTTTATAATATGTCTTTTTTAAAATAATAATCATGAATAAAATTTTAAAATACCTGGCATTTTTTTTGCTGCTTTCCAATTATTCCTTTGCTGATGTTATGGGCAAAACTTTATCGAAGGTTTCAGAAAAAATTTCAGAAAAAGTTTTAAGTATAATTCCTGGAGAGGGAGTGACTGAATTTGATATTGAGCTATCTGATCAAGACAACAATGACCCTCGATTTAATTTCTTGTTGCTAAGAAATTTAAACAAACAACAAGATTCTAACTTGTTCACACAGTTTAGCTTGCATACTCAAGATGTGGGAGCTGCAGATCTTAGGTATATTGCCAATCTTGGTTTAGGGTATCGTTTTTTAAGCGATGATCAATCTTTTATGTTTGGGGGGAATATATTTTATGACAGAGACCTCAGGGAAGAGCATGAAAGAGGTAGCATTGGTTTAGAAGCGAAAGCTGGAATTTTAGAATTTAATTTGAATAAATATGAAGACATCAGTCTTCAAAAAATAGTTGATGGAAATAAAGAGCAAGTTTTAGGTGGGGTTGATTATATAGTTTCTTCACAAGTTCCTTATCTTCCTTGGGCTAAATTTAATTTTACTGGTTATGAGCACAAAAAAGATTTGGCTGCAGTAGATACCAAAGGAAATATTTATGCTTTAGAGATGGCTTTAACTCCTTCTCTTACTTTTGAGGCTGGCTACGATGATAGCGGAAATACCGGAGGAGACGACACATCTTCTGCCAAACTTATCTTTAGCTATCCACCTAAAACTAATCAGGCAACTTTAGCTGATGGATTTTCAAGTAATGAAGCTTTTTACAAAAAAGATATGACTTCTACTTTAACTGAAAAAGTAAGAAGAAATAATAACATCGTTGTGGAGACACAAGGAGCAATAATAATAACTAGCCAATAATAATGAGGAAAATTTTTTTTATTTTTTTTGTAATGCTTTTGTTTACCCAAAAATCTTTTGCTGGTACGGGAAAAGCTGACATATACAAGATTACAATTAGACAAATAGCAATGTGCGAAACTGGTAGCACAATTTCTAGCTGCCTTAATCCAGTAATTATATTCACAGGAAATTCTGCAGATATTGATATTGCCTCAACTACAGCAGGAGCAACAGCTGCTAGTCTTGGATCTGCTACAGCAGCCACTATTGGAACCGCTTATACTCATATGCAAATTGTAATGAACAGAGGAATGAAAATTGCAGCTGGTACAGCTGAAACCATTTCTGATGGCACTCGTAATTGTAAAACTAATTCTGGTGGTACAGCAGGTACTAAAACTTCAGAGGCAGCTGGATCGGCTACTGGAGACGCTGGAGAGCAAGCTTTATTTGCAGGAGTAGACGGTGCTGTGACCGGATCAAATGCTTTTAGTCCGGTATCAACTATTACCTCTGTAAGCGGTACAGCCAATGGAAGTATTGATGAAGAAGAGTTTTTCCAATGGAGAGTAGCTTTAACAACACCTTTTGTTTACGATGGAATTAGAAACCCTAATGTCCAAATTGCATTTTCAACAGAAGAAGCTGTTGGTGCGACAGGCACTTGTGCAATGTTTGGAGCAGCTCCAAACGTCCTAATAACAATTAATTAATCTTTTATATTTTTTGGTCGTATTCGCCAATTTTGCCGGTCTTTTGCAATAGATCATCGATAAAATCAAAGATCTTTTTCTTTCTCTCATCCGAAGTTGGGCTCTCCGTTACCACTACCAAAGAAGGTTTGTTTGATGAGGCTCTAATAAGGCCCCAGGATCCATCTTCTAGCGAAAATCTAACCCCATTAACCGTCAATACATCTGTTATAGCTTGACCATCTATCTTGGTAGTTATTTTTAATTCTTCTACTTGTTTTACCAAGTCTTCAACTACTTTGTATTTTTCTTCATCTTTACAAAAAGGTGCCATAGTGGGTGTCTGATATGTTTTGGGTAATTCATTTATAAGATCATTCATTTTTTTATTTTGATGGTCCAGTAAGTGACAAACTTGAATAGCAGAATTAATTCCATCATCATAACCAAAACCTAACGGCTGATTAAAAAAGAAGTGACCACTTTTTTCAAATCCAGCTAATGCTTTTTCTTTATTCACTTTTCTTTTGATATGAGAGTGCCCCGTTTTCCAATAAACGGTTTCACAATTGTTTTCTTGTAACACCTTATCATGAGCAAATAATCCTGTTGATTTAACATCGACTATAAACTTTGATCCTTTATGTTTCGGGGCAAGGTTTCTTGCAATCAGAAGCCCAATTTTATCTGAGAATATTTCTTCACCCAAATTATCAATAATACCGACACGGTCTCCATCGCCATCAAAACCAAATCCTACGTCTGCATTATTTTCTTTCACTGCTTTTGCTATCGCATGCAGCATTTCTAAATCTTCTGGATTGGGATTGTATTTTGGAAAAGTAAAATCTAAATTACAATCCAGTTCTACTACTTCGCAACCAATACCTCGTAAAATATCGGGTGCAAATATTCCTGCGGTCCCATTTCCACAAGCAACTACTGCTTTAATCTTTTTTTTAATTTTATTTTTAGAAACTAAATCGTTTGTATAAATTTCTTTAAACCCTTTTATTTCTTTGTAGCTTCCTTTGTCTAATTTAAATTTTTGATTAAGAACAATATCTTTTAATTCTGCCATTTCTTGTGGCGCATGAGTTAATGCTTTTTCAATTCCCATTTTAACACCAGTCCAACCATTTTCATTATGACTTGCGGTAACCATCGCAACTGCATCCGCATCCAATTCAAATTGCGCAAAGTAAACCATAGGGGAGAGCGACAGACCCACATCTTCCACAGCACATCCTGCTTGCATCAAACCTTCAATTAATGCTTTTTTAATGTCCTCACTGTATGATCGGTAGTCGTGTCCAACGACCACTCTTGGATTTTTTTTGGTTCGACTTACAATTTGAGTTCCAAGACCCATACCCAGGTGTTTGATTCCCTCTAAATTGATGTCATCTGGATAAAGCCATCTAGCATCGTATTCTCGAAAGCCATTTTGATTCACAATAAGGTTGAAATTGTTCATAAGATAATTTTCAATGTTTATAGTAATTTATTTAAGTAGGGTAATTTTCTTGTAGATTTTTTACTTTGTTCATTATATGTTCTCTTGATCAGCTATAATTAATGGTATATCAGTGATTTATAACCACAACATGTAGTTGTTTTAATTAATAAATGTAATAATTGGGAGATTATGCAAGAAAATTTAGCTCTGGCAATACAAAATGCTGTTGAAAACGATACTTCAAACATCATTAAGAAGTCAAATGAGAACCTTCAGGACCTAAAAAGACCTGATTTATTCTCGTTATCCAATGATACAGAACTTTTTCAAAATGAAAAAGGAATCACCATTCGAATCGATAGAAGTAGAGATTCGAAATTAACAGATTTCGGTAAAGCTACCTTAGTAGATAGATATTTAAACGAGGGAGAATCGTACCAAGATTTATTTGCAAGAGTGGCAAGTACCTATGCGGACGATAATCTTCATGGACAAAGAATTTATAATTACATGAGTAACTTATGGTTTATGCCATCTACTCCTGTTCTTTCTAATGCTGGAACAGAAAGAGGTCTTCCTATTTCTTGTTTCTTAAACGAAGCATCTGATTCATTAAATGGAATCGTAGATCTTTGGAGCGAGAATGTATGGCTTGCTGCTAAAGGTGGTGGAATTGGAAGTTACTGGGGAAACCTACGTTCAATTGGTGAGCAAGTTGGAAGAGTAGGAAAAACTTCTGGCATCATGCCTTTCATTAAGGTGATGGACTCTTTAACTCTTGCAATTAGTCAAGGATCATTAAGAAGAGGATCTGCTGCTTGTTATTTGCCTATTGATCATCCTGAAATTGAAGAATTTATTGAAATGAGAAGACCAACTGGTGGAGATCCAAACCGTAGAGCTTTAAACTTACATCATGGAGTTTTAGTGACTGATGCTTTCATGAGAGCAGTGGAGCTTGATGAGCAGTGGCCTTTAAAAAGTCCTCACGACGGAACCGTTCAGTCTTCTATGTCTGCAAGAAATTTATGGATTAGACTTCTTACTGCAAGAGTAGAAACAGGAGAACCTTACATTGTATTTATCGACACGGTGAATAGAATGATCCCACAGCATCATAAACTTGCAGGTCTTACTGTAAAAACTTCAAACCTATGCAGCGAAATTACTCTTCCTACAGGAATTGATAAGTCGGGTAGAGATAGAACAGCGGTTTGTTGCTTGTCTTCTTTGAATCTAGAAACTTACGACGAGTGGAAAGATGAAAAAACAATGCTTGAAGACATCATGAAATTTTTAGACAATGTATTGACTGATTTTATTACAAGAGCTCCAGAATCATTCTCTGATGCAACGTATGCGGCGATGAGAGAACGAAGTGTTGGTCTTGGTGTGATGGGCTTTCATTCCTTCTTGCAAAAAAATTCTATTCCGATTGAATCAGTAATGGCAAAAGTTTGGAATAATAAAATGTTCAAACAAATTGATAAGGAAGTGAATGCTGCTTCTGTAAAACTTGCAGAAGAAAGAGGCCCCTGTCCTGACGCGGCGGACTATGGAATTATGGAGCGTTTTTCTAATAAAACGGCCATAGCACCAACCGCTTCCATTTCTATTATTTGTGGTGGAGCATCACCTGGAATTGAGCCTGTAGCTGCAAACAGCTATACGCACAAAACTCTTTCTGGATCATTCAACGTGCGAAACAAGTATTTAAAACAAATTCTTGCAAAGTATGAAAAAGATACAGATGAAGTATGGTCTTCTATTACAACGAACCAAGGTTCTATTTCACATTTAGATTTTTTATCTGATTTAGAAAAAGATGTGTTTAAAACTGCTTTTGAAATTGATCAGCGTTGGTTGATTGATCACTCAGCAGACAGAACTCCTTATGTGTCTCAAGCACAATCTTTAAATGTGTTTTTGCCAGCAGATGTTCATAAGAAAGATCTTCACCAAATCCATTTTCAAGCTTGGAAAAAGGGTTTGAAAAGCATGTATTATTGTAGATCTAAATCTATTCAACGTGCAGAAGTAATCAACCAAACCGTGGCAAATGCCGCTAAAAATCAACCAGCAGAAGCCTCTAATGGCGAAGCAGCAAATTATGAGGAGTGTTTATCATGTCAGTAGCCCCAAAAGTACCAGAAGTTCAAGCAAAAACAATCATCGGAGCAAATTATTGCGAAGAAGAAGGCTTGTTAAAAGAAAAGATTGTTTACAAACCATTTAGATATCCTTGGTGTTACGATGCATGGTTAACTCAACAGAGAATTCACTGGTTACCAGAAGAAGTTCCTTTAGCAGAAGATGTTAGAGATTGGCAAAAAAAATTATTACCACATGAAAAAAATCTTCTTACTCAAATTTTTAGATTTTTTACTCAAGCCGATGTGGAAGTAAATAACTGTTACTTAAGACATTACACAACTGTATTTAAACCAACAGAAGTTCTAATGATGATGACAGCATTTGCTTCTATGGAAACAGTTCACGTTGCTGCGTACTCTCACTTACTTGATACGATCGGAATGCCAGAGACAGAATATTCTGCATTCTTAAAGTACAAAGAAATGAAAGATAAGTATGACTACATGCAAAACTTTAACATGGGTGATAAAAGAGAAATCGCTAAAACAGTTGCTGTATTCAGTGCATTCACTGAAGGACTTCAGTTGTTTGCTAGTTTTGCAATCCTACTTAACTTCCCAAGATTTAACAAAATGAAGGGAATGGGCCAAATTGTTACTTGGTCAGTTAGAGATGAAACACTTCATTGTAATTCTATGATCAAGATCTTCAATACATTCTGTGATGAAAATCCTGGATTGTTGGATGACAGTTTGAAAAAAGAAATTTATGATGCATGTTCTACGATCATTGAGCACGAAGACGCTTTTATCGATCTTGCCTTTGAGATGGGTGATATTGAAGGTTTAAAAGCTTCAGAGGTAAAAACATACATTAGATGGATTGCTAACAGAAGATTAGCGCAACTTAGATTGAACGATCTTTATGATGTTAAGGAAAATCCACTAACTTGGTTAGATGATATGTTGAATGGAGTAGAACACATGAACTTCTTTGAAGGTAGAGCTACAGAATACTCTAAAGCTTCTACTAAAGGTTCTTGGGTTGAGGCATTCGACTTTACCAAGTAATTTTTTTTGATCACATATAAGAATTATTGGAGAAAAACTGGACTTAAAAAACCATTTGGAGATTTTGTTTTAAACCACATCGGTCAATTTGAAGTCCAGAATTTTCTAGAAGTAGGAGTTTTTTGCGGAGTGACCGCTAGAAATGTTTGTGAGCTTTTAAATAAAAAAAATAATGGAAGCTTTAAATATTTTGGAATTGATTTGTTTGGCTCTGAAAAAAAAAGCCATGATGATGAAATCGAACCTAATTTTTTAGAAAGTCAAACATTTTCCAATCCGTTAAAAAATATTTACTACAACTTTATTAAAAAGGAGAATTTAAACTCATTGGAAAGTGTTAGTAAATTATTAGATAGTTTTACTCAGCAAGTTACATTGTTAAAAGGAGATTCTAGAGAACATTTAACCAAAGTTCCTTTGGCTGAAATTGATTATGTTTTTTTAGATGGTGGTCATAGTTATGGAACTGTTATTAGTGACTTAACCTTACTGTTTCAGGGACTTAAAAAAAATTCTACAATTCTATGTGATGACTATTCTGAGAATTTTTGCATTCCAGAAGTAAAAAAAGCAATCGATGACTTTTCTAACCAAAACTCTCTTAAAATTGACATTTTAGCAAATCGTTTTGCTCAAATATCTATTTAAACAATACTTGTAAACTCAATAGATCTGTTAATATGTTTTTTATGCATAAACTAGTTTTTCTATTAGTTTTTATTTGTACTTCAGTTATTGCTGAGCCTATTTATCACGAAAAAAAATACCCTGATGGCAAGGGTCCTTTTCCAACTGTTTTAATATTACACACTAGTGGTGGATTCAGAGTTAATGAAATAGAAAACTGGTCATCTTTTTTTTTAAAGGAAGGTTATGCTATTTATGCACCAAATTTTTTTGAACGTCATGGAATAACACCTAAAAAAAGAAAGTTAACTTTTACAAAATTTAGAAAACCTATTGAAAAAGATCTCACAGAAATAGTCGAGATTATGAAAAAAGATCCAAAAGTAGATTCGAAAAATATATTTGCAGTAGGATTTTCTAATGGAGGTTTTTGGGCAACTTTTATGGCTGGCACCAAGCAAGTAAGTGCATCTTCAAGTCATTATGGTGTATGGCAATTTGGTCCAAGTGCTACAGCTGATTTAAAAGGATATCCTGTAAAATATATAAAAAAAGACACAAACCCTTTGTTGATACTACATCCGAAGAAAGACCAAGTACAAAAATATAAATGGGTAAAATCTTATATAACCAAAGTTGCCAAAAAAAGTTCGAAAGTAGAAGTTCATTATTACAAAAAAGGCGGCCATGCATGGCATAATAAAAAATACAAAAAAGGCGTCGGGTATAATAGGGAAATTTACGAAGATGCCATGGCCAGAACCATTACTTTTTTTAATAAATATAAAAAATAATTTTTAATTGTTTCAATTATAAAATTCTGAAATAACCCTCTAATCAAATTTGTTATTTTTTTTAAGATTATTTTCCAATGAATAAAAAGCTATTTTCTTTTATTTGTGCTATCTCTTGCTCTTTTATATGGGGAAGTGCTTTTGTAGCACAAGATATGGGGATGGATCATATTGGTCCTTTTACTTTTACCGGAGTAAGAATGGTGATTGCTTTTTTATGTCTTTTACCATTTTTTTTTATTTATGAGTTTAATGATATTAAAAAAACAAAAACTAATTCTAAAATTATTGTTTCTTATATAGTTCTGTTGGGTTTTTTGCTTTCCGTTGGAATGTGTCTCCAGCAATTTGCATTGTTACGCACCGATGTTGCGAACACTGCTGTTTTTACTATTCTGTATGTGGTGCTAGTTCCCTTTGTTGCTTATTTTCTTTTTTCTAAAAATATACACTGGTCTATATGGCCTTCAGTCCTAATGTGTTTATTGGGTGGTTTTTTGTTAACCGAACTTGATAATGTTACTATTAGAGTAGGAGACACGTTATCCGTAATTAATGCTTTCTTTTGGGCATTTCATATAGTTTTTATTTCAAAATTTTTAAGAATATTTAATTATCCTATTACTATTGCAGCATTCCAATGCTTGGTTGGTGCGATAGTTGCTCTGGTACCGTCATATATTTTTGAAGAGATAGTTTTTTCCAATATCTTATTAGAATGGAAGGAATTGTTTTATGTAGGAGTAATATCTAGTGGTATAGCTTTTTTGCTTCAAATTTACGCACAACAAAATTTAAACCCAGCACCAGTTGCAATCATACTTTCTCTAGAAGGAGCTATTGCAGCAATTTTTGGTTGGATATTATTAGATCAGTTTTTAAATGAAATAAAAATTCTTGGAATAATAGTAATTTTGATAGCGGTTATTTTTGCACAAATAGCACCGTTGAGAAATAATAATAGCAAAACTAAAATTTTATAATTAAAATGTTCTTATCTATTCGAAGTATTCCTAAGGTTTCATGGAGTTCAAGCAATCCATTAAATTTTAAACCAAAACTTTCTACATTTGTTTTTTTGTGTATTGGACTTTCGCTCTTTGGTTTGGGGGAGGGTTTGATAATGATTTCTTATATAGGAAATTCACCTTGGCAAGTATTGGCTCAAGGTATTTCTTTACACGCTGATTTCTCTATAGGTTTCATAACTTTCTTAATTAGCTTTGCGGTATTATCTCTTTGGATTTTCTTAGGACAAAAACCTGGTATGGGAACTTTTTTAAATGCCATTATTATTGCAGCAATGATTGATCTTTCTATTGCTTTCATACCAACTCCAGAAATCTATATGTCTAAATTTATTATGTTAGTTTGTGGAATATTACTCGTTGGTTTTGGCAGTGGATTGTATTTAATTGCTAACTTAGGACCAGGACCAAGAGATGGATTGATGACCGGTCTTCAGAGAAAAACTAAGTTACCTATTGCTGCAGTAAGAGCCTTTATTGAAATAACAGTAGCCTCTGTGGGTTGGTATTTGGGAGGAACTTTAGGTGAAGGCACCCTTTTTTTTGCTTTTGGAATTGGACCTGCTGTCGCTTTAGGATTATTTTTAGTTTCAAGATTTTACGCTAAAAATTAGCCATAGGCATAGTTGAAATTAGAGTAAAGATTTTTTTTAAATCAAGTTCTTGAGATTTAAGTTTGATCAATCCATCCAATCCAATCAAAACAACATTTGCGGTTGGAATTTCCCTAGGTTTATTGAGAGAATTAAAACAAATAACTTCTATTTTACTCTTTTTAATTTCTATTCTTGATTTTTCCAAAATAGACTTTGCTTGAACGGCACTAAAAGTATTCTCCTCTATAAGAAGAATTCTTTTTTTCCACAAAAATTGATCTAAATCCAAAATGTTATCAGCTAATTTTTCTGTGCACACTTCCAGCATATTTAGAAAGGGGTCTTATCAGTTTGTTGCTAGATAGTTGTTCCATGATATGGGCACACCAACCAGTTATTCTTGAAACAACAAAAATAGGAGTAAAAAAATCTATATCAAATCCCATTAATTGATAAGCTGGTCCTGCTGGAAAATCTAAATTAGGTTTAATGTTTTTTTCTCTTAACATCGTATCCTCTAAAATCTTTGAAATTTTTGGTAACTCTCTGTTTTGATAAAACTCAGCTGTTTTGTAATAATACTCAGTCATAGTAGGAACTCTCGAGTCACCATCTCTATAAACTCTGTGACCAAAGCCCATAATTAGCTCTTTGTTTTTAATTTTATTTAAAATGAATTCTTCAGCCTTGTCAGCAGAACCAACTTCATTTAGCATATGTGCCACCGCTTCATTTGCACCACCATGTAATGGGCCTTTTAGACTAGCAATTCCACCCACTACCGCTCCATGCATATCAGAAAGACTGCTCGTGATAACGCGCGATGTAAATGTAGATGCGTTAAAGCTGTGTTCTGCATAAAGAATCATAGAAACATCAAAAGCTTTTACCACTTCAGGGCTTGGAACTTTTCCAAAAGACATATGAAAGAAGTTTTCGCTAAAACTTAAACTAAGATCTGGGTTAATTATTTCTTGACCCTTTCTAATTCTAAAATTTGCTGCTACCGCAGTTGAAATTTGAGCAAATAATCTCATTGATTTCCTCATATTAGATTCTGAAGAATTGTCCGCAGTATCAGGATCTTCTAACCCCATGTGACTTACCGTGGTCCTCGTTGTATCCATAGGATGGGCATTATTAGGGAAATTTTTTATAGTATTTTTTAGAGTATCGCTAATTTTTCTATTAGATCTTTCATGTTCTTCAAAAGCTTTCAATTCATCTGAATTTGGCAATTCACCATGAAGAAGTAGATATGCTACTTGTTCAAAATTACATTTTGCACACAATTCTTGCACAGCATAACCTCTGTACGTGAGAGAGTTAATTTCAGGCATAACTTCAGAAATTTTTGTTTCGTCAGAAACAACTCCTACTAAACCTTTTTTAATTTCATCACTCATTTATTCGTGCTCCTTGGTACCAAAGTTAAAGACCGATTGATCAAACTCACCATACTTTTCATAATCAACTAGTTCATATAATCTTTTTCTAGTTTGCATCTTACCAATAACATTATTTTGATGACCTTCTTCAAAAATTTGTTTTAAACCATCTTCAACATTCTTGAGTGCTAAACGTTGTGTTGTTACTGGATAAATAACTATATTATACCCTAAGTTTTCAAGCTGCTCTTTGGTTAGTAGTTTAGACTTTCCAAACTCAGTCATATTTGAAAGTAAGTAAACTTTTATTTTTTTTCTAAATTCTTCAAATTCTTTTTCATCCTTTAATGCTTCGGGAAAAACAATGTCAGCACCAGCATCCACGTATGCTTGAGCTCTTGCAATAGTTTTTTCTAATCCTTCAGCAGCATTGGCGTCCGTTCTTGCAATAATTTGAAAATTATTATCTTTTCTTGCTTTTACAGCAGCTTTGATTTTCTTGACCATTCCCTCAGTAGAAACTAGTTCTTTATTATCAAGGTGACCGCATCGTTTAGGATTCATTTGGTCTTCTATGTGACAACCAGATACTCCTAATCCTTCTATAGTTTCAATAGTTCTTGAAACATTCATAGCCTCACCAAACCCTGTATCAATATCTATAATAGTTGGAAGATTAGTTACTCTAGCAATCTGATGAGATTTAGTAGAGACATCATGTAAAGTCGTAAGTCCAATATCTGGCATGCCAAGATCATTAGCCATTACTCCACCAGAGACATAAACTCCATCATAGCCAATTTCTTCAATTAGTTTTGCAACCAAAGCATTATAAGCTCCAGGAAATCTTAACAAATTTCCAGTTTTTAATTTACTAACCAGATCTTCTTTTTTTTGCTTAGAATCTTTTTTAACAAAATGCATAAGAAGTACTTATAAGGGTTTTTTTTAGGATTCCCAAAAACTTTTTTAAATATTAAGGATTTTTTTAGATAAAGCTTTTATTTCTATAAAACTATCAACCAAATGATCATGAAAAATCTGATCATAGTTTTTTTCTGTATAGCCACCCTTTACCAAAATAAACTTAACCTTGGCAGATTTTGAAGCTTCAGCATCAGTTTCACTATCACCTATCATAATAGAGTTTTCAATTGGTATATTTAAGATTTCCAAAATAGAAGTTATGTGTTGTGGATCGGGCTTTCTGTAATTAAATGTATTAGCGCCAGCTATAAAATCAAAATAATCATAGAGCTTGATTTCTTTTAAAAGCTTGATGGTAAGGTGCTCCATTTTATTAGTGCAAACTGCTAAATGAATTTTTTGATCTTTGCACCACTTTAAATAATCTATTACTCCAGGATTAATAATAGAACCTTTGCAAATATTTTTGCTATAAAAGTCTATAAACTCACTAGTCATTTCTTTTTGTGTCTTTTCATCAATTTTATTTTCAGTCTTTATGTTACGAGAGTTTGCCGAGCGCATAAGCATAGTTGCAGCACCTCTTCCTGCTAAATATCTAATGTCACTCAATGGTTTTTTTTCAAATCCATATTTTTCCATAACATGATTGTGGGCTGACATTAAATCTGGAGCAGTTTCAACTAACGTTCCGTCGAGATCAAAAAGAATGGCTTTATTTATCATTTATTAAAGTTTTAGTAGGCAATAATTAGTGAGTTAAGATACTTTTTTCATTATTATATGAAGCAAGTGAAAATGGCAAACAATCTACATATTCTTATATTGGCGGCAGGAAAGGGAACTAGAATGAACTCCGACACCCCCAAAGTTATGCATACTCTAGGAGGAGCTCCTATGATTGATCATGTTATTGCCAAAGCAAAACTACTAAAGCCCTTTCAGATTTCTATTATGATTAATAAGAGTTTATCAGGATTAAAAAAAAAGTATCCTGATGTACAAATGCTTCTGCAGGAGCCACAGCTAGGAACGGGTCATGCTGTCCAAATTTTTCAAAAAAAAAATAAATTAAAAAATATAAAATTAATAGTTTTGTATGCAGACAATCCCTTAATTGATTTGCATGATCTAAAAAATATGAATGAGCAGTTAGTCAAAAATGACGTTGTTATAATGGGTTTTAAACCAAAAATTAATATTGGCTATGGAATTGTAGTTGAGAAGAAAGGAAAAGTTTCAGAGATTGTTGAGTTTAAAGATGCTTCCACAATTCAGAAAAAAATAAAAACTTGCAACTCTGGAATTGTGGCCTTCAGCTCAAAAGCCTTGCAATTAGTCACTCAAATTAAAAATAATAACGCTAAAAAAGAGTTTTATTTGACCGATATTGTAAAACTATCAAAAAAGTATAATCATAAAATAAAGCTCATTGATGCAAAAGATGTCAAAACTGCATTAGGAATTAATGACATGAATGAACTTGGAGTAGCAGAAACAATTATGCAAAATCAATTACGCAAAAAAGCTATGAAGGATGGAGTTCAAATGATTGCTCCTGAAACTGTTTTTTTATCTAAGGATACAACTTTTGGAAAAAATGTTAAAATTGAACCATATGTTGTAATTGCATCCAAAGTTAAAATTGGAAATGATGTTGTTATTCGTTCCTTTTCTCACATTGAAGGCGCTATCATTAAAAATAAAGTTTCCATAGGACCTTACGCCAGAATTAGACCTGGAACAGTACTAGAAAATAATTCAAAGATTGGTAATTTTGTAGAAACCAAAAACTCTACAATCAATAAAAATTCTAAAATTAATCATCTCTCCTATGTTGGAGACGCTACGATCGAAGAGGATGTTAATGTTGGTGCTGGCACTATCACTTGTAATTATAACGGAGTTAAAAAAAGCAAAACGTTGATTAAAAAAGGATCTTTTATAGGATCCAATAGTTCTTTGGTGGCTCCGGTAATTGTCGGTAAAAATTCTATTATTGGAGCAGGGTCAGTCATTACGAAGAATGTTCCAGACGATACCTTGGCACTTACCAGAGCTAAGCAGAAAAAAGTAAAACTAAACAAGAAAAAGAGCAAAAAAAATAAATGTGTGGAATTGTAGGAATTGCTAGTTCAAAGCCTGTTGTAAGTAATATTATTAGCTCGCTAAAAAAATTAGAGTATAGAGGTTACGATTCAGCAGGTATTGCCACATTTTCAAATAATTTTATTGATGAAATTAAGTGTGAAGGAAGAGTGGATAAATTAGAACAAATCTGTTCTAAAAAAACATTTGCTGGAATAGTTGGCATTGGTCATGTTCGATGGGCCACTCATGGCGTTCCCAATGAGATTAATGCCCATCCACATTCTAACGAAAGTGTCTCTGTCGTTCATAATGGTATCATTGAAAACTCAACTATTTTAAAAAAATTATTAGAAAAAAAAGGTTACAAATTTAAATCACAAACAGACACAGAGGTTATTACTGCTTTACTTTCAGAGAATTTAAAAAAAAACACACCGCTTGTAGCTATTCAAAAAACATTAAAAAAGTTGCATGGAAGCTACGCTTTGGGGATTTTGTTTAAAGATAATCCCGATTTAATTGTAGGAGCTAGAAGAGGCTCGCCCTTAGCGGTGGGTTATGGGCACAATGAAAACTATTTAGGTTCGGATTCTTACGCTTTAAAATCGATGACCAATAAGATTTCTTATTTAGAGGATGGTGAAATTTGTTTGTTAACAAAAGACAATGCTGAATTTTACAACTCTAAAGGAAAAAAAATTAATAAAAAAATATTAATTCTATCAGAAGATTCAAAAAGTTATGAAAAAGGTGACTTTAAAACTTTCATGCAAAAAGAAATTTTTGAACAACCCGACACAGCCAAATCTTGTATTAATGAATATGTAGATCATTTGAGAGATGATATTAATATCTATAATCTTCCTTGGGATATTCAAAAAATAGATTCGATTACGTTAATTGGTTGCGGTACTGCTTACCATGCTTGTATGATTGCTAAATATTGGTTAGAGGAACTAACTTCTTTAGATGTGGCAATCGATATAGCTTCTGAATTTCGTTACAAAACTAACAAATTTAAAAAAAATAACTTATATATTTTTGTTTCTCAATCGGGAGAAACAGCAGATACTTTTGCTGCTTTAGAGCTTTGTAAAAAAAATAAAATGAAAACATTGAGTATTGTCAATGTAGTGGAAAGCTCTATTGCAAGAAATTCTGATCTTGTGCTGCCCATTCATTGTGGTGCAGAAATCGGGGTAGCATCCACAAAAGCTTTTACTGGTCAAATGCTAGTTTTATATATTCTTACTTTAAAAATTTCTTTTTTAAAAAAAGATATGAATAAAAAAACGTTCGAGAAGAAAATAAAAGAACTAAAAAAACTACCTAAACTTATTAAGTCAACCTTATCGGTAGAGTCAGAAATTGAAAATATTAGCAATACCTTTGCTAACGCAAAGGGCTCTATGTTTCTTGGCAGGGGGTTTGCTTATCCTATAGCAATGGAAGGAGCCCTTAAGTTAAAAGAATTATGTTACGTTCATGCAGAAGGCTATCCTGCTGGTGAAATGAAGCACGGTCCTTTAGCCCTTATAGAAGAAGGAATACCAGTCGTGGTTCTTGCACCTAGAGATAAATATTATGAAAAAACACTATCTAATATGCAGGAAGTTATATCGAGAGGTGCAAAAGTTTTATTGATAAGCAATAAAAGCAAAGATGAAATTAGTAGTGAAAATGTTTGGAAGACAATTGAAGTAGAAAAAACATCGGATGATCTATTACCTTTCTTACTAACAATCCCTTTACAGATTCTTGCCTTTCACTGCGCCAAGACCAAGGGCTATGATATTGACAAGCCTAGAAATCTAGCAAAATCAGTTACAGTTGAATAAGTTTAAATGAACTTGTATTTTTATGCTTCTAAAATTTTAGGTCCATTAATAATTCCTAGCAACTTTCTTATTCTTGGTCTTGTTATTTTTTTTTATCTAGGTGTTTGGAAGAATAAAGACAATTTTAAAAAAATATTTTCTATATTTTTTGTAATTTTTTCAATGATATCTTTATTACCAATAGGGAATAAATTAATTTATTATGTATTAGAAAAAAATTACAAAAATAACAAACTTCCTAAAAATATCGATTATATTTTTGTTCCTAGCGGAGATATAAAAAGAATAGTTCAGGCTATAAAAATTAAAAATCATTATTTACCTGACAAAGTAAAAATTCTTTACTCTAGTGGAAATGTATATTTAGATCCAAAAAATGAAGAAGATTCAGAAGCTATATTTGTCCAAACAATCATATTAAACTCAAATATAGACAAGGAGGACATTATTTTTTTGCCCAGCGCAAGAAATACCATTGAAAATTTTAAACAACTCAAACTTTATTTAGCAAAAGAAAGTAATAAAAAAGTTTTGTTAATAACAAGCACCTATCACATGAAGAGGTCTTTAATAATCGCCAGAAAATACGATCTCAAATTAGTAGGCTTTACTCCCATCACTTCTAAAAAAAATAATTCTTTTAGTTTAATTAATTTTTATCAACATATAAATTTTAAACAAAACCTGTCTTCTTTTGATCTTTTTTTGAGAGAACTGTTAGGTATATTCGTTGTAAAAATTATGTTTTAATTAAAAAAAGGAGAACTAAATGTTAAATGTATATTTGGCTGGAGAAATTCATAGTAATTGGAGAGAAGAAATTATTCAACTCTGTAAAAAAGAAAAACTGAATATTGTTTTTTCTTCACCTGTAACAAATCATGAGGCCTCAGATAATTGTGGTATTGAGATACTGGGGGCAGAGGAAAAGAACTTCTGGAAAGATAGCAAAGGTGCCAATATCAATTCTATTAAAACTAAAAAATCCATTAAAGATTGCGATGTGGTGATTGTCAAATTTGGAGAAAAATACAAACAATGGAATGCAGCTTTTGATACTGGTTATGCTGCAGCATTAAACAAATCAATTATTGTTATTCATAATGATGAGCACCAGCATGCCCTGAAAGAAGTAGATGCATCTGCAGCAGCTGTTGCAAAAGACCAAAATCAAGCGTTCCGTATATTAAAGTATATATTAGAAGGGTCCTTGCAGTAGGTGTGTCTAATATTTAAATAAAGGACTTGTTGAGATAGCAAACTCGGTTTATATACTTCTAGTTGTATGAGCACCTGGAAGCCAAATAGCTGGAAAAGCAAACCGTCTAAACATTTACCTGAATACAAAGATCAGGATAAGCTTAATAATGTCTTAAAGGAATTATCTAACTTTCCTCCCTTGGTATTTGCAGGGGAGTCTAGATCTTTAAAAGAACATTTGGCAAAGGTAAGCCAAGGTAAAGCTTTTTTATTACAAGGTGGAGATTGTGCTGAAAGTTTTGCTGAGTTTCATCCAAATAACATAAGAGATTTTTTTAAATTGTTTTTGCAGATGTCATTAGTTTTGACGGTCTCTTCTGGTTTGCCTATTGTGAAATTAGGAAGAATTGCAGGTCAATTTTCAAAACCAAGAAGTGCTCCTACAGAAACTAAAGATGGGGTGGAGTTACCTAGCTACTTAGGAGATAATATTAACTCTATGGCTTTTGATGCTAAAGGAAGAGAGCCAGATCCAGAACGACTATTAAAAGCATATTCTCAGTCAGCATCTACATTAAATCTATTGAGAGCTTTTTCCCAAGGAGGATTTGCAGATTTAAATAAAGTTCATTTGTGGAATATGTCTTTTGTTAAAGATAAGGCTAAAGAAAAGTACAATGAAATTGAACAAAAGGTTTCTGACGCTCTAGACTTTATGAGCGCTTGCGGAATTACTTCAGAAAACAATCGAAGACTTCGTACTGTTAATCTTTTTACTAGTCACGAAGCATTATTACTTCCTGTTGAAGAGGCTATGACAAGAGTAGATTCTACTACAGGTGAATATCATGATACGTCGGCACATTTTTTATGGATTGGTGACAGAACTAGACAATTAGATGGTGGACATGTTGAATTTTGCAAAGGAATTAAAAATCCACTGGGAATTAAATGTGGTCCTACTTCAGACCCAGAAGAAATTGTAAAATTAACAGAAGTTTTAAACCCTGATAATGAAGCAGGAAGAATTACTTTAATTGCAAGATTTGGGCATGATAAAGTTCAAAAATTTTTACCAAAATTAATACAGGCCATTAAAAAAGCTGGTAGAAACGTAATTTGGTCATGTGACCCTATGCATGGAAATACAGTAAAAGCATCCACGGGATTTAAGACTAGGCCTTTTGAAAATGTAATTTCTGAAACCAAAAGTTTTTTTGAAGTTCATCAATCTGAAGGAACGTTTGCAGGGGGTTTGCATATTGAAATGACAGGTCAGGATGTCACAGAATGTATTGGAGGAGCCCAGAATATTACAGATAAAGATCTGTCTGATAGGTACCACACTCATTGTGATCCTAGACTTAATGCAAGTCAAGCATTGGAATTAGCATTTTTAATTTCAGGAGAAATTAAAAAAAACTCTAACTTTTCCAAAAATTCTATTAAAGCAGCGTCATAATTATCTTAGATTTTTTAAGATATTTAAGTTAAAAAATAGCATGGAACCTAAAGAACGTATTTTATTTATCACTGGCTGGATTTTAGATTATTGCTCTAAAATGCCAAAAAAACCAGATAGTTTAGTGGTAGGAGTGTCTGGTGGAATTGATTCAGCTGTAGTTAGTACTGTCTGTGCTGCTTCTGGATTTAAAACTTTTGTGGTGTCTATGCCTATCAAGCAAATTAAAGAGCAAGATGATTTAAGCAAAGTTCATTGTGATTGGCTTTTTGATAATTTTAAAAATGTGGAAGTTTTAAATATTAATTTAGATTCAACATTTGGAGAATTTGAAAAAACTCTAGGAAAAAATAACAACGAGCATGCTTTTGCAAATACAAGAGCTAGATTAAGAATGAGTACACTTTATCAAGTGGCAGGATCAAATAGTGGAATAGTAGTTGGCACGGGGAATAAAGTAGAGGATTTCGGAGTTGGTTTTTACACTAAGTATGGAGATGGAGGAGTTGACATTTCTCCAATAGCTGATTGTACCAAAACACAAGTGTGGAATATGGGTAAAGAGCTTAGTATCAATCCATCCATTATTAATGCAGCTCCCACAGACGGACTTTGGTCTGATGGAAGAAATGATGAGCAGCAATTGGGTATGACCTATCAAGAGCTAGAAGAGGCTATGAGCAATCCCAATTCAGCTAATCGATCTAAATATTTAAAAATTAGAGAAATGAATTTACACAAAATGAATCCCATACCAGTTTGTAAATTTGATGAGTAGTGAATTAAAGCTATATAATACTCTTAATAGATCCAAACAGACATTTGTTCCTTTGAATTTAAATAACGTACGCGTGTATGTTTGTGGACCTACTGTGTATGACTATCCTCACGTTGGTAATGCTAGACCTTTAATTATATTTGATTTACTTTTTAGATTGTTAAATCAAATTTTTGGAAAAGAAAAAGTTCAATACGTCAGAAACATTACTGATGTGGATGATAAAATTTTAGAGTCTGCAAAAAGTAAAAATATTTCTATTCAAGATCTTACAAAAAAAGTTATTAAAGATTTTCACGAGGATTGTAGTTATTTAAACTGTCTAACTCCGACGAAAGAACCTAAGGCTACAGATCACATACAAGAAATGATTGAGTTAACGACAAAGTTAATTGAGAAAAAATTTGCTTATATCGAAAAGGGACATGTCTATTTTGAGGTATCGAAATATAAGGATTATGGCAGTCTTTCTAATAAAAAAATTGATGAATTGATTTCTGGATCTAGGGTAGAAATTTCGACATCTAAAAAAAGTCCAGTAGACTTTGTTTTGTGGAAACCATCTCTTGAAGATGAGCTAGGATGGAATTCTCCTTGGGGCAAAGGTAGACCTGGGTGGCATTTGGAATGTTCTGCTATGTCTGAAAAGTATTTAGGTAAAGAATTTGATATTCACGGAGGAGGATTGGATTTAATTTTTCCACATCACGAAAATGAAATAGCTCAATCTACTTGTGCTAATGAAACTAATGTTCTTGCAAAATTTTGGATGCACAATGGGTATGTGACTGTAAATAAAGAAAAAATGTCCAAATCAGATGGAAATTTTGTTACCATTAATGAGCTCAAAGATAAATTTGATGGACAGATTATCAGACTGGCTATGTTAAGCACTCACTATACACAACCCTTTGATTGGAATGATCAGATTTTAGAGAATTCTTATAAAACGCTAAATAAATGGTATGATTTTTATTCAAACGAAAGCGAAATAATTGATCCTACTTTATTAAATTCATTAAAAGATGATCTAAACACGCCTCTGTTTATTTCCCAGTTGCACAAATTGTACCAAGAGGCAATGGATGGAAATATTAAATCAGGAAAGAAATTGTCTACAGCTTGTAAATTTATTGGTCTGTTTAATGTTAATGCAGAAGCATGGAAAGATCAAAAAAGCAAAAAATCACTATCAGAAGATGAGATTAATGCATTAATTAAAGAGAGAAACCTTGCTAGAGATAATAAAAATTTTAAACGTTCAGATGAAATAAGAGATTTATTAAATGACAAGGGTGTTTTAATAGAAGATAAAGAAAATTCAACTACTTGGAAGTACTTATAATGAGTAAGGAAAAAATTTATCTTTTTGACACAACTCTGAGAGATGGTTCACAAACCCAAGGAGTGGATTTTAGCTTGCAAGATAAAATAAAAATTTCTAAAGCTTTAGCCATGTTAGGCTTAGACTATATCGAGGCTGGATGGCCAGGAGCGAATCCATTGGATACTAGTTTTTTTAACCACCAGCCAGATGTTAAAGATTCTACTTTCGTAGCTTTTGGGATGACTAAAAAAAGTGGACGAAGTGCAGAAAATGACCCTGGATTATCGTCTTTATTAAATGCTAGCACCAAGTCAGTTTGTATTGTTGGAAAAACTTGGGATTTTCATGTTGATATCGTTTTAAATATTACTAATGAAGAAAATTTAGAAAATATTAAAGAGACTGCCAAGCACTTTGTCAAAAACGATAAAGAATTTATATTTGATGCTGAGCATTTCTTTGATGGTTATAAAAATAACAAAGAGTACGCCCTTAGTTGTATTAAAACTGCCTATGATCAAGGAGCGAGGTGGATTGTAATGTGCGATACAAATGGTGGAACACTGCCTTATGAGGTAAGTAATATAGTTTCCGAAGTTAGCAAAATTATACCTGGTACTAATCTTGGCATTCATACTCACAATGATACAGAAAATGCTGTAGCAAATTCTTTGGCTGCAATTATTTCTGGTGTGAGACATGTACAGGGAACATTAAATGGTTTAGGAGAACGATGTGGAAATGCTAATTTAGTATCTATTATTCCAACTTTGCTTTTTAAAAAATATTTTAAAGATCGTTTTGTAACCTCCGTAAGTGAAGAAAAAATATCTTATTTAACTGATTGCTCAAGATTGCTAGATGAAATTTTGAATAAAAAACCCAACAATAGAGCCGCATATGTTGGTTCTTCTGCATTTGCCCATAAGGGTGGTTTGCATGTGTCTGCTGTTCAAAAAAACCCAAAAACATACGAACATATAGATCCCAAACTTGTCGGAAACAACAGAACTGTAGTAATTTCTGATCAAGCTGGAAGATCTAATATTATTTCTAGGTTAGAGAAACTAAAAATTGTTGTAGATCCAAAAGATCCGAAAATCCAAAAAATTTTAGATGAGGTAAAAGATAGGGAATTTTCAGGCTATTCCTACGATGGAGCAGATGCATCATTTGAATTGCTTACTAGAAGATTGTTAGGGCAGGTTCCCAAATATATTGAAATTAAAAATTACGAAGTAAGTGTTGTAAAAAACAAGGACACTTCTGATGATTTCAATTCTAAAGCAAAAGCCACTTTAATTGTTGATGGGAAAGAAATTGTTTGTGAGGGAATAGGAAACGGACCTGTAAATGCATTGGATCAGGCCATTAGAAATAATTTAGAAAATATTGGAAAATATTCTGAATATTTAAATGACCTAAGGCTAATTGATTACAAGGTCAGAATTTTAAACACAGGAACTAATGCAATGACAAGAGTTTCAATTGAAAGTTCAGATAAGAGTAATAATAGTTGGTTTACAATTGGAGTGTCTCCAAATATAATTGAAGCATCTTTTCGTGCTTTAATTGATAGCATTGATTATAAGCTTTACAAATCTCAAGCTCCTGCAAATTCAAAATGAGTTTGAAAAATATTTCTATTGTTTTAATCAAGCCACAAATAGGAGAGAATATTGGAGCTACAGCAAGGGCTATGAAAAATTTTGGACTATCTAATTTGTCCATAGTAAACCCAAAAGAGAAGTGGCCAAACACCAAAGCCGTATACACTTCTGTTAAAGCAGTAGACATTATTCATAAGGCAAAAGTATTTAAATCCACATCAGACGCATTACGCAAAAGCGATATTGTTTTTGCCACCACTGCAAGAATTAGAAATATGAATAAAAAAATATATTCTTTAGATGAGGCGGTAAAAATTATTAAAAAAAGTAAAAAAAAAATAGCTATTTTATTCGGTCCAGAAAATGCAGGTCTAAGCAATGAAGATTTAATTAGTGCTAATTATTTATTAAAAATACCATCCGATTCTAACTACGAATCTTTAAATTTATCGCATGCGGTGTCTGTAGTTGCTTACAATTTGTACACATCCAAGCAAAAAAAAGTTGTTTATAACAATACAGACAAGAGTGAGGTTGCTGGCAAAAGTGATCTCTTTAAATTTTATGATTTTCTGATTGGAAATCTGGAAAAAACACGTTTTTTTAGGCCAATAGAGAAAAAAGAGTTCATGGTCAAAAGCATTAAGAATATATTCTCTCAACAGCCCTTAACTAAGCGAGAACTGAAGACTTTAATGGGTATTTTCAGTTCTCTTAAGAAGTATTGATTTTAAAGCCTTATTGACAAAAAACCTTTGTTGTTTATAAGTGCCTATCTTAAATAATGACAAAACGTATACAAGCAAAACATAAAGTGGACAGACGACTAGGAGTTAATCTCTGGGGCCGTCCAAAAAGTCCATTTAACACAAGAGCATTTGGTCCTGGTCAACACGGACAAACAAGAGCTAGAGGAAAGCCTTCGGATTACAAAATTCAATTACAAGCAAAACAAAAATTAAAAGGTTATTACGGCAATCTTAACGAGCGACAGTTTAGAAATGTATTTCAAGAAGCCGAAAGAGTTAGAGGAAATACTGGTGAAAATTTAGTAGGTATTTTAGAATCTAGATTAGATGCAGTAGTGTATAGAGCCAAATTTGCTTTAACTGTATTTCAAGCAAGACAGATCATTAATCATGGACACATTAAAGTAAATGGAAAAAAAGTTAATGTTGGAAGTTATTCATTAAAAGAAAATGACGAAATTGAAGTTAGAGATTCCTCTAAACAGTTAACAACTATTTTAAGTTCAGTAGCTAGTAAGGAAAGAGAAGTTCCGGAATATGTTGTGGTAGACCATAAGCAGTTAACTGCCAAATATACTAGAGTTCCTAAAATGGAAGAAATTCCATATCCTGCAATCATGGAACCGAATCTAGTAGTAGAATATTATTCTAGATAAATTTGTTATTTTTTAGAAATTTTATTCTAAAGGCCAAATACAATAAAGAAATTTTTAGATCAAAATTTAATATAAGTGGTAGCGATAGATTTTCTAAAATTATCTTAAAAAAAATTAAAAAAGGTTTTTATCTCGACTGCGGTTGTTATCACCCATTTAAATACTCCTTAACTAAAGCATTGTACGATAGTGGCTGGAAAGGTATTTGCTTGGACATATCCAAAGACACAATTGATTTGTTTAGAATGTACAGACCTAGGGACATTTCTTTGAATGTTGGTCTATTCACAAAAACTGGAAAGCAGACAGCTTATTTTGAAAAAAAAATTTCACAAGTTACTTCTTTGGATAAAAATTTTTTAAAAGAGCTCGGTAGAAAAATTAAGTTTAAAAAAACAATCAACACTATAACTTTAAAAGATCTAAGAAAAGAATACGGAATTAAAAAAATTGATTTTTTAAAAATTGATTGTGAAAATATTGATGAAAAAATTATAATTAATTCTAGTTATTTAGAGCTTGATGCTGAGTATCTATCAATTGAATATTTGCCAAAGTTAAAAAAAGATATATTAAAATTAACAAATAATGATTTTCTTAAAATTTTAAAAAAAAGCAGAGTTTATAAAAAGTTAATAAAAAGATACAGCCTTATAGACAACCATGAGTATACTTTTTTATTTCAAAAAAAATTCTCGCATGATTAAAGCGTAAAAAATTTAGTAATTGGAAATTATTTTTTTTAGATTATTTTTTAAATGAGATTCCCTTGTCCTCAAAAAGTTTTTGCAATTCGCTTTTTTCAAACATTTCTTTAATAATATCGCAACCTCCAACAAACTCACCTTTAACATATAGCTGAGGAATAGTAGGCCAGTCACTAAATGTTTTAATTCCATTTCTTAACTCTTCATCTTCTAAAACATTAATGCCATCAAACGGAACTTCTAAATGTTTTAAGACATTGCAGACAGCCATTGAAAAGCCACACTGAGGCATATCCGGAGTTCCTTTTAAAAATAGTACTACGTCGTTCTTAGAAATTTTTTCTTGTATCTTTTCATTTATATTCATTATTTTTCCTCCGTTGTTAATGCTAAAGCATGTAAGTCAGTACCCATTTTTCCTTTGAGAGAGCTATATACCATTTGATGTTGTTGAACTCTACTTTTGCCTTTAAAGGCTGAAGATATTATTTTTGCAGAAAAATGATTGTCATCTCCAGCAAGATCCTGAATTTGAATATCTGCATCAGGAAAACCTTCTTTTAGTAATTGTTCTATTTCTTCTTGTTTAATTGCCATTTAATTTGAATTGTAATTATAAAACCAATTATTATTTAATTTAATCATTTCATCAACTGAAATCTTAATTTCATCTATAGCAAATTGCTCTAGATTAGTAGAACCAAGTTGAGTGATACTTATCTCTTGTTCTTTTGCCATTTGAACTAAACTATTTAAATCGTCCTTTTTTATTTCGATGATATATCTAGCCTGATCTTCACCAAATAAATATTTCACTCTTTCCGCTCCTATTAAATTAGTGCTAATTTTAGCGCCTATTTTTCCTACTATACACATCTCCGCTATAGCTAAAGCGATACCTCCATCAGAAACATCATGTACAGATTGGGCTAATTTTTTTTCAATAACACCTCTTATAAAGAAGCTATTATTTTTTTCTTCTTGTAGATTCATAGTAGGAGGAGGTCCTTTTTTCAAATAGAGAATGTCATGACATAGAGCGCTCTGGTGTATATGACCTTTAGTTTCGCCAACAACGATTAGAAGATTGTCGGATGATTTTAATCCATAAGTCATAGTATTATTGACATCTTGAATGAGTCCTACACCTCCAATTGTAGGAGTAGGTTTGATTCCAACTCCATTAGTCTCATTGTATAAAGATACATTTCCTGAAATCACTGGGTAATTTAATTCAGTGCAGGCTTCTTTAATGCCTTTAATAACATCTACAAATTGACCCATGATTTCTTTTTTTTCAGGATTTCCAAAATTTAAACAATTAGTAATTGCCCTAGGCTCAGCACCTACAGCAGATAAATTTCTATAGGTTTCACACACAGCTTGCATGCCTCCAGTAAAAGGATGGGCTAAGCAATATCTTGGTGTGCAATCTATACTAGCTGCTAATGCCTTGTTGGTTCCATGAACCCTGACTATAGCTGCATCACCGCCTGGTTTTTGAATAGTGTCACCCATAACCATATGGTCGTATTGTTCCCAGACCCAAGCTTTGTTAGCTTGGTTTTCGTGGCTTAGTAGTTGCTTTAAACAAGTTTTAATATCTAAATCTTTTAATTTTTGATCTATGTCAATTTCTTGGGGAAGGGGAGTTGATTCCCATTCTCGATTATATTTGGGAGCCTCATCAGCAAGAGAAGTAATGGGAATGTCACAAACTATCTCATCTTTGAAATGAAGAACTAAATTTTTACTATCGGTCATTTTTCCAATCACAGAAAAATCTAAATCCCATTTTTTAAATATCTTTTCTGCCTCCTTCTCTTTTCCTTCCTTTAAAACAATGAGCATTCGCTCTTGGCTTTCAGAAAGCATAAGCTCAAAGGGTTGCATATTTTCTTCTCGGCAAGGAACTTTATTTAAATCAATTTCTATTCCTAACTTTCCTTTAGATGCCATTTCCACAGAAGATGAGGTTAATCCAGCAGCTCCCATGTCTTGAATGGAAACAATAGTGTCTGTCTTCATTAGTTCTAAACATGCCTCTAATAGAAGTTTTTCTGCAAAGGGATCTCCTACTTGAACAGTTGGTTTTTTAGCTTCAGAATTATCGTCAAATTCTTGAGACGCCATAGAGGCACCATGTATGCCATCCCTACCTGTTTTGGAGCCTACATAAATAACAGGGTTTCCCACACCACTTGCAATCGATAGAAACACCTTATCTTTTTTAGCTATACCAATATTCATTGCGTTGACTAGGATATTTCCGTCATAACACTCGTCAAACTCTACCTCACCACCAACCGTTGGTATTCCCATACAGTTACCATAGCCAGCTATTCCAGAAACAACACCATTTAATAAGTATTTCGTTTTTGCATGTTCTGGCTTTCCAAATCTAATGGAATTTAAATTAGCCACAGGTCTAGCCCCCATGGTAAATACGTCTCGCAAGATTCCACCAACTCCCGTAGCAGCTCCTTGATAAGGCTCTATGTATGAAGGGTGGTTATGACTCTCAATTTTGAAGATAGCCACATCATCACCACCAATATCAATTACCCCTGCGTTTTCACCCGGTCCTTGAATTACGTATTTATTTTTAGTTGGAAGTTGAGACAACCAAACTCTAGAAGATTTGTAAGAACAGTGCTCATTCCACATGGCAGAAAAAATACCAAGCTCGGTAAAATTAGGCTCTCTTCCGATCAATTCTTTAATTTTTTCAAATTCTAAAGAAGTTAATCCCAGTTTAATAGCTTGATCGACTGATACAGTTTCCATTTATAATAAAGATTGGAAAATACCTTGACCATCTACACCGCCTAACAGCTGATCAATAGATCGCTCAGGGTGGGGCATCATGCCTAGGACATTTTTGTTTTGATTGGAAATTCCTGCAATATTTAAAAAAGAGCCATTAGGATTAGATTCTCCTGAAATATTTCCTTCCTCATCACAATACTGGAATACAATTTGGTTATGCTCTTTTAAAGATTGTATTTCTTCCTTGCTGGCAAAATAATTTCCCTCATTGTGGGCAATGGGTATAGATAAAATTTTATTTTCAGGGATTTTTTTAGTAAAAACAGTTTTATTATTGGTAGTTTTAATAAAAACATTTTTACATATAAATTTTAGTTTACTGTTTCTTAATAAAGCCCCTGGCAGTAAGCCTGTTTCTGTTAAAATTTGAAATCCATTACATATTCCAAATACATAACCACCATCTTTTGCATGCTTAATAACTTCATTCATAACCCTTGATTTAGATGCCATACTTCCACATCTTAAATAATCACCATAAGAAAATCCCCCAGGCAGAACCACAAGATCAGACTTGGGTAGGATCGTTTCCTGATGCCACACCATCGTTGTATCAATTTGAAATTTTTCTAAAGCTACTTGAATATCCCTATCGCAATTCGACCCTGGAAATACGATGACCGATGCTTTCATTAACTTATCTTTTTAATTGAATATTCTTCGATTATGAGGTTCGCCAGAAGTTTTTTACAAGCCTCTTCTGCTTGATGGGTCGCCTTTTCTTCATTGGAATCGTTTACTTCTAAAGTGAAATATTTACCCTGTCGTATATTGGAAATATTGGCTAAGCCTAAGTTTTGAATAGCTCCCTCAACGGCTTTTCCTTGAGGATCTAAAACTTCTTTTTTTAGAGTAACAAAAATTTCAAATTTCAATTTATTTTTTAATTTTAAAGTTTTTAGAAATCTTGGTGTTAATTTCTTTGATATTGGTACCTTCTGGCATGATTCCCAGTCTTTTGGCAACTTCCTGATATGCCTCCATTAATCCACCCAAGTCTTTTCTAAACCTGTCTTTATCTAATTTTCTTTCATCTTTTACATCCCACAATCTACATGTGTCCGGACTAATTTCATCCGCTAAGATAACTCTTTTTTCATCGTCTTTCCAAATACGTCCAAATTCTAATTTGAAGTCGACTAGCTTAATTCCAACAGCACGAAACAATCCAATTAAAAAATCGTTAACTCTTAGTGAGGTATCTGTTGCAATAGATATTTCTTCCATAGAGGCCCAATCATTTATATCTATGTGCTCTTCTGTCACCAAAGGATCTCCCAACTCATCGTCTTTGTAATAATATTCAATAATGGGTCTTTTTAATTGGGTTCCTTCAGGAATTCCTAGTCGTTTAGAAAGAGATCCTGCTGCTATATTTCGAACTACAAATTCTATTGGAATAATCTCGACAGCCTTGATTAGCTGTTCTCTCATATTAACTCTTTTAATAAGATGAGTTTCAATACCCATTTCATTTAATTGATTTAATAAAAATTCTGAAATTCTATTATTTAAAACACCTTTGCCATCAATAACTGCTTTTTTAATATTATTGAATGCCGTTGCATCATCCTTGAAGTACTGAATATAAGTTCCTCTTTCGGGACCTGCGTATAAAATTTTTGCCTTACCTTCGTAAATTTTTTTTCCTCTACTCATTTTTTAAATACCCTTGAAAAAATATGATTAACATTTTTAGTATGATAATTGAGGTCAAACAGTTGCTCAAGTTCTTTAGTTGTTAGATGTTTTTTAATTAACTTATCTTTGCTTAAATTAGTATAAAAATCTTCTTTTTTATCCCATGTTTTCATGGCATTGCTTTGCACGACTTTATAAGCATCTTCTCTTTTAACACCTTTTTGAGTTAGTTTAAGCATTACACCTTGAGAAAAAACTAAGCCTTTAAATTTATTCATATTAGAAAGCATGTTTCCTTTGTGGACTACTAAATTTTTAACAACCCCAGTTAATCTATTCAGTAAAAAATCTAAAGTAACGGTTGCATCAGGACCAATATTTCTTTCTACGCTAGAATGACTAATGTCTCTTTCATGCCAAAGAACAATATTTTCCATGGCGGGAAACACATAGCTTCTAACCATTCTTGCTAAACCAGTAATATTTTCAGTCAGCACTGGATTTCTTTTATGAGGCATGGCGGAAGATCCCTTTTGCCCAGATGAAAAATATTCTTCTGCCTCTAAAACTTCAGTTCTTTGTAAGTGACGTATTTCTGTAGCAAGACGTTCTGCTGAACTTGCGATAATTCCTAGCACACTAAAAAATTGAGCGTGTCTGTCTCTTGGAATTACTTGTGTAGAAATAGGCTCTGGAATTAAATTTAATTTTTTAGAAACATACTGCTCTACTTTAGGAGTGATGTGAGCGAATGTTCCTACTGCTCCTGAAATGGCGCAGGTAGATATCTCTTTAACAGCACTTTCTAATCTTTTTTTATTTCTTTTAAATTCTTCATAGTAGGTTGCTAACTTTAAACCGAAAGTAACTGGTTCTGCATGAATTCCGTGACTACGACCCATACAAATCGTTTTCTTATGTTGTATCGCTCTTTTTTTTAATGCCTTTAAAAGTTGATCTAGATCATCTAGTAGTATTTTTCCTGATCTTTGAAGCTGAATATTAAAGCAAGTATCTAATACGTCAGAAGAGGTCATACCCTGATGAAGAAATTTTGCTTCCGGACCAACTTTTTCTGCAATGGAGGTTAAAAATGCAATCACATCATGTTTGGTGATTTTCTCAATATCATCAATTCGCTTAACATTAATCTTTGATTTTTTTCTTACCTTGGCAGCAACTCCTTTTGGAATAATTTTATATTTTTCCATGGCTTCAGCGGCATAAATTTCAATATCTAACCATATTTTATATTTACTTTCTTGGGACCAAATACTGGTAACGATGTCTCTACTATATCTTGGTATCATTAATTTAATTCTTTATCGTGTTTGCTGGACAATGTAAAAATTTCGCAACCATTACTAGTTATACCAACAGTGTGTTCAAATTGAGCTGATAGCGACTTATCTTTGGTAACTGCTGTCCAACCATCATTTAATACTTTTGTTTGAAAATTTCCAGCATTAATCATGGGCTCAATTGTAAAAACCATCCCTTCTTTAATTTTCATACCTTGATTTCCTTTTCCATAATGAACAACGCTCGGTTCTTCATGAAACAATCTTCCTATGCCATGACCACAAAAGTCTCTGACAACAGAGAATCCTTCTTTTTCTACAAAGCTTTGAATCTCGTAACCAATATCTCCTAAGGTAACTCCTGGTTTTAATATTTTAATTGCACGAACCAAAGATTCACAAGTGACATCGACTAATTTTTTAGCTTTAACCGAAGGGGTACCCACACAGTACATTCTAGAAGCATCACCATGAAACTCATCAATGTAACTAGTGATGTCAATGTTAACTATGTCTCCATCTTCTAATATTTTTTCAGAAGGTATGCCATGACAAACAACATGGTTTACCGAAGTGCATATAGACTTGGTAAAGCCTTTGTAAAATAGTGGAGCAGAAGTGGCATTGTTTGATTTAAGAAATTCTGAGACAATTTTATCTATGTAATTAGTTGTAATACCTGGTTTTATTTTATCGTCTAAAAAATCTAAAGCCTGAGCGGTTATGCTGCCTGCTTTTTTTAATTTTTTAAAATCTTCTTGGGAGTATTGTTGAATAGACACTTATTTAAATATAATTTTTATTGGTTGATTTACGTAAATTTCTTTCTCATTTACTTTACACGAATAGCTTATAAATTTAACTCCATTTTTTTTAGCTTTTAAAAAACCTTCATAATACTTGGGGTCTATATCTTTAGCTATTCGAAATTCTTTACAATCCTCACGCTGCACTAGGTAAATTAAAAAAGATTCGTATCCTTTTTTTATAGCTTTCTCCAATTCTTCTAAATGTTTCAATCCTCTAGAGGTTACCGCATCAGGAAATTCTGCAATTCCACTTTGCCTAGACAAGGTTACATTCTTAACTTCTAAAAAAGCTTTTTTAGTTTTGTTTCTTAATTCAAAATCAAACCTGGAGTGAAGACCAAACTTTACTTCACGTTGGTATCCAGAGTAGCTTTTAATTTCTTTAATAGTTCTTTGTTCAATTGCCTCTTCCACTATTCGGTTAGCTAAGTGGGTATTAACTCCAACGTTAGATTTTTTGTCATTTATGATTTCTAAGGTGTATTTTAATTTTCTATCAGGGTTGTTCGCTGGGGAAATCCAAGCTTTGTTGTTTTTGTCCAAAAGCCCTAGCATGGACCCCGAATTTGCGCAGTGAGAAATTAGAGTTTTTCCCTTACTTTCAACATCTGTAAAAAATCTTTTATATCTTTTTTGAAATTTTGACGGTATTAGTTTGTTTTTAAATTTCATAATGATTTTCAGCAAAGAATTTACATCAGCCATTCTAATTATAGGTAACGAAATATTATCAGGCAGAACTGTTGATAAAAATACAAGCTTTATAGCAAAATGGTTAGGTGATCTAGGTATTAGTGTAGAAGAAGTAAAAATTATTCCAGATAAAGAGGATGTGATCATTACTTCTTTAAACGAACTGAGAAAAAAATATCAATATGTCTTCACTACCGGAGGTATAGGACCTACCCATGATGATATTACTTCAGAGTCGGTAGCAAAGGCTTTCGGAAAAAAATATGATTATAATAAAGAAGCATATGCAATTCTTGAAAAATATTATGCTAATTCTGAATTCAATGAAGGAAGAAAAAAAATGGCGAAAATGCCAGAGGATGCAACCTTAATATACAATGAGCAAGGATCAGCTCCCGCTTTTTCGTTAGAAAATGTTTTTGTATTGCCTGGAATTCCAAGCTATGTAGAGTTAATGCTACCTCAATTAAAAGAGGTGTTGATTAGCGGTAAAAAAATTATCTCTGTTTCTTACGATGCCAAAGTAAGAGAAAGCAGTATTGCTGTGGAGCTTTCAAGCATACAGGACAAATACCCAGACATAGACATAGGTAGCTATCCGTATTCAAAAGAAGGTGGTTTTGGCACAGTACTTGTTATGAGATCTGTAGATGAAGACAAGGCAAACAAATGCAGAGAAGAAGTTAAAACAATGCTTAGAAAGTTTGTTCAAAAGTAATGTTTTCTATTTGTATTCCTACTTTAAATAATTTTAATTATTTAAAAATTTGTTTAGAAAGCTTAAAAAAAAACTCTACCCTTAACAATGAAATAATCGTTCATGTGAATGAAGGTGGGGACGAAACTCTCCAATATGTAAAAAATAACAATTACTCACATACCTTTTCAAAAGAAAAACTTGGAGTATGCTCTTCAGTAAATTTGGCAGCAAAAAATGCAACTAAAGATTTTATCGTTTATGCACATGACGATATGTACTTTTTACCCAAATGGGATCTTGTTTTAAAAAACGAAATATCAAAATTAAAAAATAATTTATTTTATTTATCAGGGACTATGATGGGTCCTAAAGAGCATATAGATTTTGACTGTGGAGATACTTACCAAAATTTTGATGAAGAAAAATTGTTACACAACTACAATGAACACAATCTTTACAATCACCAAGGCACGCACTGGGCGCCACATGTAATTCATAAAGATCTTTGGAATAGGATTTCTGGCTTTGATGAATCTTTCGATCCTGGTATGGGATCTGATCCTGATTTGAATATGCGCTTATGGAATGAGGGCGTTAGGTGCTTTAAAGGTATCAACGATTTTAAAGTTTACCATTTTGGCTCTATAAGCATACGAAAAAAAAAAGATCTTGTTACTAACAATGGAGCAAAGCAGTTTTTGAAGAAATGGGGAATGAGCATATCTTTTTTTAAAAAATATTACTTAAGATCTATGCAGGTATTTAAAGAACCCTTACAAGAACCTGATAAAAAAATTCCTTATTATTTTGATCTTTTGCTGTGTAAATTGAAGTTAATTTTGCTTTTCTTTCAAAAATAAAGTTATTTTAAATCAAAAGCTAAGTACGCTTTGTAAATTTCTAATTGCATTTATCTAAAATCAGAAAATTTTATTTTATAAATACCATTTTTATCAGTCGAGATGTAAATTTGCCCTTTATTATCCTCATAAAGAATATTTTTTTCATCCGTAACAAAGTGTCTTAAAACCAATCCGTTTAAAAGTATTTTTTCTACAGCAATTACTCTATTCAGATTGTCATCTAATAAAAATACAATTAATGAATTTCCTTTTCTTAAGTTATTCCCATAAAGAGATAGGCCTAATAAGCAGTTTTTTTTGTAGTAATTTTTAAGAGCAGTCGGGCAATTGTTTAATGCAGATATTCCAACTGAAGGAATAAAGGAAAACAAAGGCTCTTCAAAATTTTTTATTTCGTGATTAACTGGGATGGCTTTTCCATCGCCACCATTATTTTTTAAATAATTAGTTCCATAGGAAACTGTAGGCCACCCATAATTTTTGCCTTTGACTATTAAGTTCAATTCATCTCCACCTTTAGGCCCATGTTCAGTGCTAAAAATTTTATTATTTAGATGTGTCAAACCTTGCGGAACTCTATGACCTTTGGAGAAAGGGGTAATCTTGAGGGTATTTGTTTTGTTGTTTATAACATTTCTTAGATCTTCTTTTTTTATTTCAAGTATTTTACCAAACATCGAGTCATTGTTCTGTGCTAAGGGACTATTTTTGCTTATATGTTTTTCTGGAGTTCCCAATGAAAAAAAAATAGAATCGTTAAGGTGTATGTTGCTACTACCTATGCCATTAAAATCATTATTTTTACCCTTTTCAGGTAAGCACTTTGTTCTAAATATTTCTTTTCCATTTTTTAATGAAATAATAGAGGCAAAATAACAGTCATTTTTATTACCCGACATTAGAGCAAAATAATTTTGATCCAAACTAATTATAGTTTTTACACCGCCATTTCGTTGCAATGTAAAATAACTAGGTAGATTAATTTTTGTTACTTTACTATTATTCCATACATATCCTGATTGGGTATAGATAGTAAGGTTTGAAGGATTAAACTCTTTGATTGTTTTGGGATGTACCAAAAAAGCAGTTTTCATTTTCTTATTAATCTCTAAAATATTTGAAAAATTTACTGTGAAGGAGTTAGCAATTGCGATTGTCTTATTTTCTTTTCTAAGAATATTTATCGTCGGCTGCTTATTTTTTTTGAAGATATCTTTTATTTTTTCAATTTTTTCTGGGTGCTCATAGGTCCAAATTGAAGAGTAGACAATTGTTGTAAGCCAGATTGTTAATAGTAATATTTTTTTCATTTTTTGAATCTCTCCTTGATGAAAATAATGAGTTTTTTTTAATAGGCAAACCTTTTTTTTATACAATTGGCGCTACAATTTGCTTTAAAAAAAACAAGTTTTTCTTGATTGTTTCTAAATAAAACTGTTTACAAACCTAAAAAATTAAATATAAAAAATTAAATCAGAAGAAACTAAAAATTTAATATAATTTTAAAATGTCTATATTTCTATCTAAAATAACTATAGCAGACTATGACAAAAACTAGAGATACTTATAAATATCAGAACTTTTTTAAGAAAAGAAAAATATTATTATCAGTTCTATTTATCTCGGCATCAATAATAGCAGTCATGTCTTTTTATTTTGGTGCATACTCATTTTATCACAAACTCTTCCCTTTCAGTAAAGCCACAACCACCGTTACTCAAAAAAGTGAATATTTATACACAGCGTACAACGATATAGAAAAAAAATCCTACAATACCCCAGGATATTCCAAGTATGGATCTATAGCCTTTTTAAACGACAAGCTAATATATATGCAGGGTGATGGGCAGCAGATTTTTTTATTTGACGGGGAAAATAGCAATTTTGAATTTAAAAATATTAAAGCAGAAAAGCTGCCAATAGGAAGAGATGAATTTATTAAAAAACATGAAAAAATACATGGTACGGCTAGATTAAAAAATTTCTTTGGATTGAGGGATATAATGATAAGCAAATTTAAATCTTTTAATACCACGTCTATATTCGTAAGTAGTTTAGATTACGATATTGACAATGATTGTTATAGAATATCAATTTTTAGAAATGAATTTGTAGTTGCTGACAAGACTAAATTAAAAAAATGGAAAAAAATATTTTCTACAAAGCAATGCTTAACTGAAGACACGAATTACCAAAAGCTGTTTTATCTTTCGGGCTCTGGAGGTAGAATAGTTAAATATGACGAGAATAACATTCTTCTGAGTACCGGTAATTTCGATGGAGATGGTTTTTATTCATCTTATATTTATTCCCAAGATTCGAGCAATGATTATGGAAAAATAATTAAAATCAATCTTAAAGACTCTACAAGTGAAATATTTACAACAGGTCATAGAAATCCACAGGGGTTATTTTTGGTGGATAAAGATTATATATTATCAACAGAGCATGGTCCCAAGGGTGGCGACGAGATGAATTTAATAAAACAAGGAAAAAACTACGGTTGGCCATTCGCAACATTTGGAACCGACTATGGATCAAAATCTTCTAAAACTGACAAAACAAAAAACTCTCACGATGGTTATGAAAAACCTATTTTTTCATGGGGCAACCAATTTGCAGCATCCCAGTTAATTGTTTACAAGTCTGACTATCTTGATAAGTGGAAAGGTAACATTATAACATCATCATTGGCGGGAAAAAGATTGATAAGAATGGTTTTTGACCAGGAAAGAAAGTCAATTGTATATACTGAAAATATTCCTATAGGCAAAAGAATTAGGGACATCGTAGAAGCTCCAAACGGTAAAATTGCCCTGCTTACAGATCAGATGGGAGTTGATGGTTTTAAAGAAGTCCCTGAAATAATATTTTTAGAAAAAAAGCTGAATAAAAAATAGAGAATTAAAACCTTTGATTCAGACGACGCTGAAGTAAAGGTCATATGCGCAGATAAGGTGGGAGCAAATGCTTTTACAACAACAATTCTTACCAAAGAAAGAAAAGCCAGCAGTCTTAAAGATTGGTGATAGTATAGTTTTAAAGAATACTTCTAAATTGTTTTCATTGTCATAATAATTGATAGTTTTTTATAATTTATTCTAATGAATTTTCTCAAAAACACCTTATTTTGAAGCTGCTGTTTCTATGTGTGCTTTATAATTTTGCCTCTGAGGTTAATAGCTACAGTAGTCTCAGCTCCAATATCTTTTGGATTATCAATTTAAGTTAACAGCTAAAGAGATTCTGTCGTAATTCTGCTCAAAAAAAATATTTGAAGTTCATTTTTATTAAAAATTAATAAGAAATATATCATATATCCCAAAAAATGCTTTAAACCAATGCATTTTTTGCATTGATTAAACAAACTAAATAAGATCAAATATATTCTTTATGGCCAAGAGTATAAAAAAAAGAAAAAAAACCTCAAGAGTTTCTAGCGAAAATGTCTCTGTAAACCCAATGGGTTTTTTAAAAAAAATAACTATTTCCAAAATAGCAAAAATTACAAAGCAATCCCTGGTGAATAATTACGAAAATTTTATAGAAAAGCAAAAAAATAAAAAATTAAAAGAAATAGAAAATGCAAAAATAAAAAGAGCAGAAAGAATACAGTTAGAAATATCAAAAGAAGAGAGGGCACACCAACAAAAATTAATTGACCAAGAAGATATAAGATTAGAAAATCAAAGAATTAAATTAAATATTGAAAAACAGCAACAAAAAATCGAGGAACAGAAAGTAAAAGAACAAAAGCAATTAAAATTAATTGAAGCTAAAAAAAAGAGAGAAGAAAAAGAAAAAATAAAAAAAGATGAAGAGTTAAGATTAAAAGATGAGGAGGCCCAGCGCCTAAGAGACGAGAGTCAATTTGCATTAGAAGAAGAGCTAAGATTAAAAAATGAGCGAGACGAATTTTCGAGAGAAGAAGCTCGTAGAATAAGGGAAGAAAATGCCAAGAGAAATAAAGATCAGCAGATTATGCTTAGAGAAAAAGAGCTTTTATTACAAAACGAGGCTCGTAAATTAAAATATCAAGAACAAAAATTAAATGAACAGTCGGAAAAGCAAGCAAAGATACTACAAGAGCTAAAAGAAAAAGAGGTAGAAAGATTAAAAAAATTAGAAGAAGAGAAATTAATAGTTGAGGCGGAAAGAAAAAAGAAATTGCAACAGCTTGCTGAAGAGGAAATTGATAGAAAAGAGTCTTTAAATAAAAAGAATATAAAAGAGCAAGAAAAACAAAAAGCTCTTGAGTTAAAAATGATCGAGGACCAGGCAATAAAAGATGAAGAGGAATTGGACAAGGAGTGGCATAGAAGAGTAGAGATTGAGGAAATGAATTTACGTGAATGGGAAAAAAAATTCGACGCAGAACAAGATAAAAAAAAAGAAGAGCTTATTGCTATCGAAAAAAAGGAAGATGAGAAAGAAAAAGAAAGAATAAGAAAATGGGAAGAGGAAAATATTGAGTTAAGCGAGCCGCATAATGATAATGAAAATGAACAGGCTAGCAAACGTTCTTAAAAAATAAAGCTCTTCAGAGGAATTGATTAAGCCTTAACAAAGTAAGAGTAGGTGATAACGTAAGTTAACTTGATATAGCAAAGATTCAGATTCCATTTCTATTCTGTCCCCCCAAAAGTTGTTGATGTTCGAAAACTAATTTGATATCTCAACAAAGCTAATTGGAATGCGATTTATTTAATCGTTTCTATATGTGCCCTCGTGGTGGAATGGTAGACACAAAGGACTTAAAATCCTTGCACTTCGGTGAGTGCCGGTTCGAGTCCGGCCGAGGGCACCATAATTATCTATTTATTTAAATTTTTATTAAAGGTAATCTCGTTTTTATGAAGCTTGCAGTTGCTTATTTATTTTTATTTTCAGGAGTTATTTTAGGCAGTACGGCTAATAGTCTGCTTAAATTAACAGAAGGTTTCACGAAGCCTTTACTTTCTATGTTTTGTTCCGTGTTTATTATTCTAGCAATTTACTGTCTATCTAAAGCGATGACTGTTATTCCAGCCGGATTTACCTACGCTACTTATGGAGGGCTTACAATTACAGCTGTAACTTTGTTTGGAATATTTAAATACAATCAAGTTCCAAATGTTTATGGAATTGTAGGACTATTATTTATTATTATTGGCGTAATTTTAGTAAACTATTTTGGAAGAATAAGTTCTTAAATATCTAAATTTAAAATTTTACCGGCATTTTCAGATATAAATTTAAGTCTTAAATCTGCATCTTTTCCCATCAGATCATTTATCAACTTACTAGTTACTTTATATTTAGCCTTATTTGTTGGCACAGATACTTTAATTAAATTTCTAGTCTCTTTATTCATCGTAGTTTCTTTTAATTGAGCAGGCATCATTTCTCCTAAGCCTTTAAATCTACCAATTTCAATTTTAGCATTCTTTTTAAAACTTTTAACAATTCTATCTTTTGCTTTGTCGTCCCTTACATAAAAAGTTTGGGCTCCAGAGCTAATTTTATACAAAGGAGGAACAGCCATAAATAATCTGCCATCCTTAATTAATTCAGGCATTTCAATAAAAAAGAAAGTTAACAAAAGTGTGGAAATATGATCTCCATCAACATCAGCATCCGTCATGATGATAATTTTTTCATAACGTAAATCTTTTCGAACATATTTATTTCCTCTTTGGCACCCTAATGCCTGAAGTAAATTGCCAATTTCATTATTTGCAAGAATTTTTGCAGTATTAGAATTTTTTACATTTAGAATTTTTCCTCTTAGAGGTAATATAGCTTGGGTATAGCGGTCCCTTGCTTGTTTAGCCGACCCACCTGCAGAATCACCCTCAACAATAAAAAGCTCTGTTCCTTCCGTTTTGTCGCTAGCACAGTCTGCTAACTTTCCTGGGAGACGAATTTTTCTAAAAGAGGTCTGTCTTTCAACATTGTCATTTAATTCGTAAAGATTTCTCTCTCTAATTTTCTCTTCAATAAAAGTTAAAATAGATTTTGCAGCTTTTGAATTTCTGTTAAGCCAGTCTTCAAATAGAATAGACACTGACTGATCGCAGTATTTAAGCACAAAAGAAGAGGATAGCTTGTTTTTAGTTTGTCCCTCAAATTCTGGGTTACCTATAAAAACAGAAACTATATAACTAGCGTTACTAAAAATATCTTCTTGAGAGGCTTTAATTACTGTTTTGTTGTTTTTTAATTTAGCATACTTTCGGATTGCTTTTGCAACACCGCCTCTAAAGCCACTTTCGTGAGTTCCACCATTAGAGGTAGGAACCGTATTTGCAAAAGACTTGGTAAAATTATTTTTATTATCATGCCATTGAATAACCAGTTCAACTTTCCCTTTTTTATCTTGAAAATCTCCTTTAAGAGAGCAAATTTTATCATGAATCTTTTTGGCATTTGATAATTCAGATTTTAAATATTGTTCCAATCCTTCTGGATAAAACAGGGTGTCTTTGTTTGGAATATTTTCTTTTCTGCTTAGAAGGCTTTTGTCGCATTCCCAGTTAATTTTTACACCCTTAAATAAAAAAGCTTTATTCCTACAGGTTTCATAAATTTTTATTGGAAGAAATTTTAAATCTTTTCCAAATATTTGATCGTCAGGTAAAAAAGTAACTCTAGTACCGTGTGGAGAAGAGTAGGTTCCTTTTTGGACAAGTTTATTTAAAGGCTTACCTCTAGAGTATTCCTGAAAGTGTATTTTTTTCTTTTTAAAAACTTCCACTTTCATTTTAGAGGATAGCGCGTTGACTACCGATAAGCCCACTCCATGCAGTCCAGCTGATGTGGTGTATACTCCATCTTCTTTAAATTTTCCTCCAGAGTGAAGGGTGGTCATTACTACCTCTAAAGCGCTTTTATTTTTTTTAGGATGCTTGTCTATTGGAATTCCACGTCCATTATCCATGACAGTTAAGGAGCTATTTTTATTTAATATTACTGTTATTTCGGAAGCTTCCCCTGCAACCACTTCATCCATGCAGTTGTCTATAATTTCATTTGCTAGATGGTGATAAGCTGTTTCATCGGTACCACCAATATACATTCCTGGTCTTTTTCTTACCGGAGCAAGACCCTCCAAAACCTCAATATCTTTTGCTGAATAGTTATTTTTTTTTGTTACCACGTTAAGATCATTAGATTAATTTAAAAAAATATACAGATTAATTTTTATGTGATTCTGAATAAAAAAAAACCCCACATTTTCATGCGGGGTTTTGATTGTTTAAAAGAACGGTGCTTAACAGCTGTAGTACATTTGGTATTCTACTGGATGAGGAGCATGTTCTAAATTGTAAACCTCTTCCATTTTAAGATCAATGTAGGCTGATATTTGATCATCAGTAAACACATTGCCTGCAGTTAAAAAGGATCTATCGTTATCAAGACTTTCTAGGGCTTCTCGTAGGGAACCACAAACTTGCGGTACACCTTCAAGCTCTTCAGCACTTAAAGAATATAAATCTTTATCAAAAGGTTTTCCTGGATCAATCTTATTTTTAATTCCATCAAGTCCTGCCATTAACATAGAGGCAAAAGTTAAATAGGGATTTCCAGCAGCATCTGGGAATCTTACCTCAACTCTTTTTCCTTTAGGACTAGAGCTAAATGGTATTCTACAACCTGCAGATCTATTTCTTGCAGAGTATGCAAGAATAACCGGAGCTTCAAATCCAGGAATTAATCTCTTGTAACTGTTCGTGGTGGCGTTGGTAAATGCATTAAGAGCTTTAGCATGCTTAATGATTCCACCAATATAATAAAGACACTCTTGCGATAGACCTGCATATTTGTCCCCAGCAAATGTTGGTTTACCATCTTTCCAAATAGATTGGTGGCAGTGCATACCCGAACCATTATCTCCCTTAATTGGTTTTGGCATAAACGTTGCAGTCTTTCCAAAAGAATGCGCAACCATATGAGCTGCGTATTTATAAATTTGCATATTATCTGCATTAGTAACCATTGTATCAAACATAGTTCCTAGTTCATGCTGAGAAGGGGCAACCTCATGATGATGCTTTTCCACTTTCACACCCATGTCTTTCATTGCTTTTAAAGTTTCGGCTCTTAGATCTTGGCAGCTATCAACCGGTGGTACTGGAAAATATCCACCTTTTACTCCCGGTCTATGACCCATATTGCCATTTTCATATTTTTTATCTGAATTGTAAGGACCTTCAGAACTATCAATTTCAAAAGAAACTTTATTCATTGAGTTGGAAATTTTCACATCATCAAAAACAAAGTATTCAGGTTCAGGTCCAAAATAAATGGTGTCACCAATACCCGTTGTTTTCAAATAAGCTTCTGCTTTTTTTGCAATCGATCTTGGATCTCTTTCATAGTAATCTTTTTTAATGGGATCCATAATATCGCAAAAAATAACCAAGGTACTATGAGAAGTAAACGGATCAACAAAAGATCTCGTTAAATCTGGTTTTAAAATCATGTCAGAATCGTTAATAGCTTTCCATCCAGCAATAGATGAGCCATCAAAAAAAGTTCCATTGTTTAAAAATTCAGCATCAACGGTGCTGACATCTTGAGTTAAGTGTTGAAGTTTTCCTCTAGGGTCCGTAAACCTCAAGTCTACAAATTCAATCTCTTTATCTTTAATTGTTTTCAAAATATTCTCTGCAGTCATTTTTATTAGCTCCTGTTATTTCTTAAGTTACAAATGAACAATTAATACTATTTAAGAATATTTTTGAATGCTTTTATACCATGCCAGATATGCATATTGTTGATAATTAAGGCTCATGTAAACAAGCAACTTTTGATTGAATATACTTAAGAAATGCAAATATCTGCATAAAAGCATATAAATAAATCATAATGAAAAAAACGATACTGGTTACTGGTGGCACAGGAGTTATAGGGCTTTCTATCATTGAGCTTTTTTACAAAAAGGGATTCAACGTTATTGCCGCTGGAATAGCTAAAGCCAATAATACAAAAATATTTAAAAAAAAATTTAGTTCAAAAAGATCTTTGACTATCAATACAGAGCTCACAAGCTCTAAAAACGTTAAAAAAGTAATAGCTAGCTCTCTTAAGAAATTTAAAAAAATTGATGTGCTGATCAATTGTGCTGGAATTCAATTTGTGATGCCTATTGAAAAGTATCCAGAAAAGGTTTGGAGAAAGATGATGGATATTAATCTAACAACTCCTTTTTTGTTTACAAAGGAACTCTTGCCCGTTATGAGAAAAAATAAATGGGGCAGAATTGTCAATATAGCTTCTACTCACGGCTTAATTGGATCGGCAAATAAATCTGCCTACACAGCTTCTAAGCATGGGTTGGTTGGATTAACAAAAGTGACAGCTCTAGAAACCGCAAAAGATCCAATTACATGTAACTCTTTATGTCCAGGCTTTGTCCTTACGGAGTTAATCCAAGATCAAATTAAAGCAGTTGCAAAAAAAAAAAACATTCCATTTCTTGATGCTAGGGTAGAAATGTTAAGAGATAAGCAACCTTCATTAAAATTCGTTAGAAAAGAGGATATAGCATCAATGATATTTTTTTTATGTTCTCAGGAAGCTGATCAAGTTACTGGATCAAATATTTCGGTAGACGGGGCATGGACAGCACAATGAAGAAAAAGCATATAAAATGAAAAAGTTTATTAGACTAATTGTTAGACACCCAATAAAATTTGTAATTTTATTCGTTATTTCAGTATTATTGGTTGCATTTGTTTTTTCCTGATTTTAAAAAAAAGTATTAGATTCAAATTTATCTTCAATTGATTAATATTTAAAAAGCACTATAAATAGCGAGAAATTAATCGCGGAAGTGGCGGAATGGTAGACGCGCTGGTCTTAGAAACCAGTGAGGCAACTCGTGAAGGTTCAAGTCCTTTCTTCCGCACCAAAGAAGGAATTATGAAAGTAACTGTAACATCGTCCAAAAATCTTCAATCAACTTTAAAGATCGTAGTTGAGAAAAAAGAGGTAGATGCCAAAATAGAAGTGAGATTATCTGAATTAAAAAACACAATTAATTTAAAAGGGTTTCGACCAGGTAAAGCTCCCATGGAGTTATTAAAAAAACAATTTGGCTCTTCAGTTTATGGAGAGGTGGCAGAAAAGTTGCTTCAAGAATCTACCTTCCAAGCACTTAAAGAAAAAAACATCACACCAGCTAGTCAGCCTAAAATTGACGTGCAATCTTCAGGCGAAGATAAAAATTTAGAATTTACTGTTTCAGTAGAGCAGGTACCAGAAATCAAGAAAATAGATTTTGAAAAAATTACGTTAAATAAATATGAGGTAAAATCAGATAAGAAGGAAATTGAACAAAGATTAAAAGGCATTGCAGAAAGTAATAAAAAATACGTTGATAAAAAAGACAAAGCAGCAAATGACGATATGGTGGTCTTTAATTTTGAAGCTACAGTCGAGGGAAAGCCATTTGAAGGCAACAAAGGTGAAAAACTTCAGGTTGTTTTGGGTAAAGATCTTTTTATCCCAGGTTTTGATAAGCAAATAATTGGTTCCAAGCAGGGAGATGAAAAAGTTGCAAAAGTTAAGTTGCCAGAAAACTATCCTAATAAAGAATTGGCAGGTAAGCCAGCAGAATTTAAGTGTAAAATTGTAGAAGTAAAAAAACCAGAAGACCAGAAAATTGATGATGCTTTTGCTAAAAATTTTGGCGCCAAAGATCTCAAGGATTTAGAGAGTATGATTGGTAACCAAATTTCCAAAGAGTATGAGAGTGTAACAGACCAGCTTTTGAAAAAAGAAATTTTAGATGATTTGGATAAGAAATTTACTTTTGATTTACCCAAAGGATTATTGGAAGATGAAGTGCAAAATGTGGAACATACTTTAGTAAATGAAAAAATGAACGAATTTAAAGCTAAAGGAGAGAAATTTAAACACGAACATGATCATGATAAAATCAAACTATCGGATAGCGATAAACAAACTGTTTTAAAGATTGCAAAAAGAAGAGTGAAACTTGCTTTGTTGTTAAATAAAACTGGTGAAGAAAATAATATCAAAGTTACTCCAGAAGAGCTTAAGATGGAATTAGAAAAACAACTAAGAAATTATCCAGGACAAGAAAAAAACATCAGAGACTTTTACCAAAAAAATCCTGCTGAATTAACCAAGCTAAAAGGACCTGTTTTTGAAGACAAGGTTGTTGAGCTCATTAAAAGCAAAGGTAAAATAGTGACCAAGGTTATGTCCAAAGAAGAGTTGTTGAAGCTATTTAATAATATTGGTGAAGAGAGTGAGAAAAAAAAGACTTCCGTTAGTAAAACTAAGGAAAAAGCAGCACCTAGCAAAACTAAAAAAAAAGCTACTCCTAAAAAACTAGTAAAAAATAGCTAAACAGAGTAAATTCCGATTCGTATGAAAGATCCATTTGATGTTTACATGAATACCTTAGTACCCATGGTTGTTGAACAAACTCCCAGGGGTGAAAGAGCCTATGATATTTATTCTAGACTTTTAAAAGAAAGAATTATTTTTTTAGTTGGTCCCATCAACTCCCAGGTTTCTAGTTTAATTTCTGCACAACTTCTTTTTTTAGAATCTGAAAATAATTCAAAAGAAATTTTTATGTACATCAACAGTCCTGGAGGTATCGTCACTGATGGCTTGGCTATTTATGATACAATGCAATACATCAAGCCTGCTGTTGCAACTCTTTGTATTGGACAGGCTTGCTCTATGGGTTCTTTTCTTTTAGCGGCCGGTGAAAAAGGCCAGCGCATGTCATTGCCCAACTCTAGAGTTATGGTGCACCAACCTTCTGCAGGCTTTCAAGGTCAAGCAACAGATATTGAAATTCATGCCAATGAAATTATGCAAACTAAAAAAAAGTTAAATGAAATTTACTCCAAACACACTGGTCAGAGTGTAGAGAAAATCAAAGAAGCTTTAGAGCGCGATAAGTTCATGAGCGCTGAAGAGGCAAAGGCATTCGGTTTAATAGATAAAGTTGTTGAAAAAAGACCTTCTTAAACATTCAAAAGCTTAAAAATTCTTAAAATTACATCCACAGATACAACTAACGCTTGATATTAGTGTGGTCAGCATATTATTATCTTTTCATTGATTCGATTATGACAAAAGAAACTAAAAATACACTGTACTGCTCCTTCTGTGGAAAGAGTCAACACGAAGTCAGAAAACTGATTGCAGGGCCAACGGTTTTTATCTGCGACGAGTGTGTTGAGCTTTGTATGGATATTATCAAAGAGGAAAGTAAAAGTAATTTTTCCAAAAATGAAGAAGGGGTTCCTTCTCCTAAAGAAATTTTCTCAACACTAGATGAATACGTAATCGGTCAAAAGACAGCAAAACAAATTTTATCAGTAGCAGTTCATAATCACTATAAAAGATTAAACTACGAAGGAAAAAATAATAAAGGCGATGTAGAGCTTGCGAAGTCAAATATTTTACTAATGGGGCCAACTGGTTGTGGAAAAACTTTATTAGCCCAAACTTTAGCAAGAATTTTAGATGTTCCATTTACTATGGCGGATGCCACCACTTTAACGGAAGCTGGTTATGTTGGTGAGGACGTGGAGAACATTATTTTAAAACTTCTTCAAGCTGCAGACTACAATGTTGAAAAAGCACAAAGAGGAATAGTTTATATTGATGAAGTGGATAAGATTAGTAGAAAAACAGAAAATCCATCTATTACTAGAGATGTATCTGGTGAAGGAGTTCAGCAAGCTTTATTAAAAATTATGGAAGGCACGGTTGCCAGCGTTCCTCCTCAGGGTGGAAGAAAGCATCCCCAACAAGAATTTCTACAAGTAGATACTACTAATATACTTTTTATTTGCGGAGGAGCTTTTGCAGGTATTGATAAAATTATCTCATCAAGAGACAAAGGATCTTCAATTGGATTTGGTTCTAAACTAAATACTAAGGCAGAAAAAAAAGTTGGTGAATTGTTAAAAAGCATTGAACCTGAAGATTTGTTAAAATTTGGTTTGATTCCAGAATTTATTGGAAGACTTCCTATCATTTCTACATTGGAAGATTTGGACGAAGCCTCTTTAGTTAAAATTTTAGAAGAGCCTAAAAATTCATTAACTAAGCAATATGCTAAACTTTTTGAAATTGAAGGTGTTAAATTAAATTTTTCAAAAGATGCGCTCAAGGCTATTGCTGGAAAAGCTATTCTGAGAAAAACGGGAGCTAGAGGATTAAGATCTATTATTGAAGAAGTATTATTGGAAACCATGTTTGAGCTTCCTTCTATAGAAAATGTAGAAGAGGTCCTGGTCAATAAGGAAGTAATCCTAGGAAAATCTAAGCCACTGCTTATTTATTCTAAAAAATCCGTCAAAGAAGAAAAAATAGCTAATTAGCTTATTAACAGCCATCATAAATCATACTTGTAATCACTAAATTAATACTTATTTAAGAGTGTAGATATGTCAGATGCTTTAGAAACTAACTTAAATGAATACCCCATTCTACCACTTAGGGATATTGTGGTATTTCCAAATGCAGCCATTCCTCTGTTTGTTGGTAGAGAAAAATCTATTAAAGCTTTAGAGGCTGTGGCCTCACAGTATAAAAAAATTATTTTAGTAGCCCAAAAAGATGCGGAAATAGACGATCCTAAGGACAAGGATGTTTATGCTTATGGAACTTTAGGAGAAATACTCCAATTACTTAAATTACCTGACGGTACTGTAAAAATTTTAGTTGAAGGAAAATCTATAGTTAAAATTAAAGAATTTAAAAAAAATGAAGATTTTTTATTAGCAGATTGTGAGGAGATTAAGCTTGATTCTAAAAAGCCTGAAGCAATTTCTTTATCTAAAGCTATTATTGGAAAATATGAAAAGCTTTCGAAAATTTCAAAAAAATTTAATGATGAAAATAACATCAATTTTAAAAACGAAACAGACCCAGTAGTTATATCCAATAAGATTGCCTCAAATTTAAGTATAGATCTTTTTGAAAAACAAAAAATTTTAGAAAGTGTCGACATTCAAAAAAAATTAGAATTAATTTTAGGTTATTTAGATAATGAAATTGATGTCTTGTCTGTGGAAAAAAGAATTAGAGGTAGGGTTAAAAATCAAATGGAGAAGACTCAGAGGGAGTACTATCTTAACGAGCAATTGAAGGCGATCCAAAAAGAGCTTGGTGAAATTGAAGAGGGAAAAGATGAAACCAAAGTTCTAGAAGATTCTATTAAAAAAGCAAAAATGTCTAAAGAGGCAGAAGAAAAATGTTTTGCAGAATTGAAAAAATTACGAATGATGAGTCCCATGTCTGCAGAATCTACGGTAGTAAGAAATTACCTAGAGTGGATGGTTGCCTTACCGTGGCATAAGTCTTCTAAAGTGAACACTGATATTAATGTAGCTCAAAAAGTTTTGGACAAAGATCATTATGGTCTTAAAAAAGTAAAAGATAGAATTTTAGAATTTCTTGCAGTTCAGTCTAGAATACAAAAAATTAAAGGGCCCATTCTGTGTTTGGTAGGACCTCCAGGAGTAGGAAAAACATCACTAGGTAAATCGATTGCTAAAGCGACTGGTAGAGAATTTGTCAGAATGTCATTAGGTGGCGTTCGTGATGAAGCAGAAATTAGAGGTCACAGAAGAACTTATATAGGCAGTCTTCCAGGTAAAATTATTCAGATGATGAAAAAAACGGGAACCAAAAATCCTCTTTTTTTATTAGATGAAATTGACAAAGTAGGTAATGATTATAGAGGAGATCCTTCATCCGCATTGCTTGAGGCTTTAGATCCTGAGCAAAACAATACTTTTAACGATCATTATTTAGAAGTTGATTACGATCTATCCAACGTTATGTTTGTTACCACTGCAAATACCCTTAATATCCCTGGACCATTATTAGACAGGATGGAAATTATTAGAATATCTGGTTACACAGAAGATGAAAAATCAGAGATTGCTAAAAAATATTTAATTCCCAAACAAATCAAAGACAGTGGCCTGAAAGAAGGAGAGTGGAAAATTGATGACGAATCTATCAAAAGTATTATTCGACATTATACAAGAGAGTCCGGAGTGAGAGGTTTGGAAAGAGAAATTTCTAAGCTAACTAGAAAAGCAGTTAAAGAAATTGTCACTAGCAAATCTACTACGATTGATCTGAAAGAGAATAAAGTAGAAAATTACCTTGGTATTAAAAAGTTTAAATATGGAGAGATTGAATTAGATGACAAGGTAGGTACTGTTACTGGACTTGCTTGGACAGAGGTTGGTGGAGAAATCTTGTCTATAGAAACACTTGTAATGCCTGGAAAAGGAAAGTTGCAACTGACAGGAAAATTAGGAGATGTCATGAAGGAATCTATGCATGCTGCCAAATCCTTTGTGAGATCGAGATGCTTAGAATTTGGAATTATACCTCCTATTTTTGAAAAAAAAGATATTCATATTCACGTTCCTGAAGGTGCCACTCCTAAAGACGGTCCTTCTGCTGGAATTGGAATGGTGACAGCTATTGTTTCTGCACTGACGAATACACCAGTTAAAAAAGATGTAGCCATGACCGGTGAAGTAACATTAAGTGGTAGAGTATTGCCTATAGGTGGCTTAAAAGAAAAATTATTGGCAGCACTTCGTGGTGGAATTAAAACAGCAATTATTCCTGCAGAAAATGAAAAAGATTTAAAAGAGATTCCTGATAATGTTAAACAAGGCTTAAAAATTATTCCGGTCAAACATGTGGAAGAAGTTTTAAAAATCGCACTTACTAAAAGCCTTAAGCCAGTCGAGTGGGTGGAAATAGAGCAAATTCCCTCAAATAATATCAAGGGAACATCCCAAGAGAGTAAGCATTAATTATAATGCTTTGTGACTGTTAGATTTCCTGCTATAAGAATTTTCTGAATTTAAAAAGGGCGATTAGCTCAGTTGGTAGAGCATCTCGTTTACACCGAGAGGGTCGGGAGTTCGAGTCTCTCATCGCCCACCAACCTTATTCGGGGGTGTAGCTCAGTTGGTTAGAGCGCTGGCCTGTCACGCTAGAGGTCGCGAGTTCGAGTCTCGTCACTCCCGCCACAACGGTGATTATTTTTTCTTTTTCTTATCGTCTTCAAGCTTTAGGCTTCTAGCAATATTTAAAATTTTACTTTTTATCTCAGAGTTAGTTTTTGAAGATCCTTTGGATAGTTTGCAGTTGGTATTGTTTGAAGAGCATTTTTTTAAAAACGTTTTGATATCTAAAGATGTTACTGCCAACTCATTTGATTTAAAATTAACTTGAATTTTATAAAAATTACCAACTTCACTAGAATTAATCCAGTCAGAGATCAATATACCCCCGGAGTAATTTGCGGACAAAATTGGTACATTTTCTAAGCTTTGCAAACTAGCTCTCCACAAAACGTTTGAAGTTGCAAATTCATATGTAGTTCCCCCTATTGATTGTTTCGCTGAATTAAAAATACCACCATTATCTCTTGCTAAAACTCTCTCCCTCATATTAGATGGCTGGCGCTTTTTCTTAATTGCAGAATTCTCTTCTTTTTTCTCTCCTTTTAGATAGGAGCAGCCAATAGTGAAAACGGCAATAAAAACAAACAAAAAGCTGTATTTTATTAGTTTATTACCTTGGATATTTTTTGTTGTAAAAATACAACATCTTTCTATTAAATTCATCATTTCTTTCTTTTCTATTAACTTATTAGATTTAAGACTTATATATATTTGTAATTAAACTTAAACAAAGGAAAAAACAATGAAAAAACTATTGTTAGGATCTGCTTTAGCAGCTTCTGTATTACTTGCAGGATCTTCTTACGCAGAAACAAAAGTTAGTGGTTACCTTGAAACGTCTGTTACTAGCTCTGAGTCAAAGACTGCTGGTACTGCAGGAAAATCAACTCCATCTAACATTGGTCACGAAGCATCAATTGATCTAAAAACTTCAAAAGAATTAGACAATGGATTCACTATGTCTGCCGGTTTCGGTATGCAAGATGGTGTACAAGCTGATCAGTACTTAAAACTATCTACTGGTGGAACTACACTTGCAGTTGGTGCTGATGTTACTGGTGTTGCTGATAACGTATCTCTAGAAGACTTCACTCCGCATATTGCGCAAAGTTTTCATGACACTAAAATTGGTAACATTGCAGGAGCGACTAGTGTTCACGGTGGTACTGCTTTTTACGTGATCCAAAAATCTGACATGCTTACTTTTGAGGGTGCTTACGCGCCTACTTCAACTGGAACGCAATCATCTGCTGCTACTAAAACAGACCAAGTAACTGGTTCTGGTTATGATTTAGCTGTACACGGTAACTTAGGTGTTGAAGGTTTGAAAATCGGTTATGGTCTATCTGAATCTTCTAGAATTGGTGATTCGGGTCTTAACGATGAAGGTGCAACATATGGTATTAAGTACTCTATGGGTGCAATGACTGTAGGTTATGGAATGACTTCCAACAAACCTATAAGTTCTGGTGTACAAACAGAAACTGAAAACAGCAGTGTTGGTGTTTCTTATGCAGTAAGTGACGCTTTAAACGTAGGTGTTTATGCTGGTCAAGTTGAAATCCAAAATAACGTGAACGACGAATCTTTAATGTCTGTTCAAGTTGGTTATGACTTTGGTGGATTAGGCCTAACTATTGCTTATTACGAAGCTGAAGATGTTGCTGGTACTCGTGGTGCTGATGAATCATTGTTTGAAGTTAGAACTGTAACTAAGTTTTAATTAACTAACATTTTAAAATAAAAAAAGGCCCGATTTTATCGGGCCTTTTTTTTATGCGAAATATAATTAAAAATTCCAAGAGCTGCACTGCAGGCATTTGCTACATTTAAGCTTTCTATCGTATTTGCCATATTTAATTTAATTAAAAAATCGCAATTTTTTTTAGTCAAATCTTTTAGTCCCGACCCTTCAGAGCCTAAAACAAAAACATTATTACTTTTTTCAAGGGTAGTTTCATTAAATTCTTCTCCTTGATTAGAATCGAAACCATAAATAAAAAAATTCTTTTTCTTAATATCTCTTAAAGATTGGTTGAGATTAGAGACTATGTATATATCAATATATTCCATTGCCCCTGAGGCAGTCTTAAAGATTTCCATGCTATCTGACTTGAAGTTTTTCTTTTCAATAATCAATCCTTGTATTCCAAAGCAAACAGAGGTCCGTATGATAGATCCTATATTCCTAACATCTGTAATGTTTTCCAATGCTATAAAATTTATTTTACTAGATTGGGAAATGTCTTTAAGAGTGTGATTGGGCAGCTCTTCAATTTCGGCAAAAGTGTTTTGGTGGGCAATCTGTTCATTATTTTTTACAATTTTGTTTTCGTCTTTGTGTTTGTAATGTTGGTATTTAAGATTATGCTTGATACACAGTTTTTCCGTCAAACTATCTTGTTTGCAAATGACTTGAGCAATCTTTCTTCTAGGATTTTTTATTGACTCATTAACAGTGTGCTGGCCACATATCCAAAAAATTTTCATATATTTATTATGTTTCTATTTGATCATTATAATATTGTAAAAATCTTAAATTAAATATATCTATCGAAGCTAATTTTGGAGGGATACCAAAGCAGTCAAATGGGGCGGGCTGTAAACCCGCTGGCTCCGGCCTTCGAAGGTGCGAATCCTTCTCCCTCCACCATAAAAAGCTTTATTTAAGTAGGTTTTTTATCTCTCTCTAATAGTTGATTATTTAGACTTTAGTGCTATAAGCACATGGCTGTTGTGGGTAAAACAGTTTGGTACTGCGGGTGTAGTTCAATGGTAGAACTCCAGCCTTCCAAGCTGGTTGTGAGAGTTCGATTCTCTTCACCCGCTCCAAAAAATTAAACAAAAAAAAATAAGAAGGATTAAAATAAAAATGTCAAAAGAGAAATTTAACAGGAGCAAACCGCATTGTAACATTGGAACAATCGGCCACGTCGACCACGGTAAAACGACTTTAACTGCAGCGATTACAAAAGTTTTATCTACAGCAGAAGGATCTTCTGCAACTTTTTCAGCATATGATCAGATTGATAAATCTCCTGAAGAAAAAGAAAGAGGAATTACAATTTCAACTGCGCATGTTGAATACGAAACTCCAGCAAGGCACTATGCACACGTTGATTGCCCAGGTCACGCTGATTACGTAAAAAACATGATCACTGGTGCTGCACAAATGGATGGAGCTATCTTGGTGGTGAATGCAGCGGATGGACCAATGCCACAAACTAGAGAGCACATTCTACTTGCAAGACAAGTTGGAGTACCTTCTTTGGTGGTATTTTTAAATAAATGTGACACGGTAGATGACAAAGAGCTTTTAGAATTAGTTGAAATGGAAATTAGAGAACTTCTTACTTCTTATAAATATCCAGGAGATACTATTCCCATCATTAAAGGATCAGCTTTAAAGGCTTTAGAGGGTGATCAGGAAATGGGAATTAAACCAATTCTTGAATTGATGAAAGCTGTAGATGACACCATTCCTCAGCCTGCTAGACCTATTGAAAAGCCATTCCTAATGCCAATTGAAGATGTTTTTTCAATTTCAGGACGTGGTACAGTGGTAACAGGTAGAATTGAACTTGGACAAGTTAAGACTGGTGAAGAAATTGAAATCATCGGAATTAAAGAAACGCAAAAATCAGTTTGTACAGGTGTTGAAATGTTTAGAAAACTTTTAGACTCAGGTGAAGCTGGTGATAACGTGGGAATTCTTCTTAGAGGAATTGAAAGAGATCAAGTGGAGCGTGGACAAGTTCTTGCAAAACCTGGATCTATTAAACCACATACAAAATTTGAAGCTCAAGCTTATATTTTGAAAAAAGAAGAGGGTGGAAGACATACTCCTTTCTTTACTAAATATAGACCTCAGTTTTATTTTAGAACTACGGACGTTACAGGTGAAGTAACATTGCCAGAAGGAACAGAAATGATCATGCCTGGCGATGATGCTAAAATGACAGTTACTTTAATCAACCCTATTGCGATGGATGAAAATCTTAAATTTGCAATTAGAGAAGGTGGAAGAACTGTTGGTGCGGGAGTAGTAACTAAAGTTATAGAGTAAAACTCTACAAAGGAGTGTAGCTCAACTGGTAGAGCGCCGGTCTCCAAAACCGGAGGCTGTGGGTTCAAGTCCCTCCACTCCTGCCAGACTTGAGATATTGATAACTATGCAAAATCCACTTAATTTTTTAAGAAGTGTTAAACAAGAGATTTTTAAAATCACTTGGCCCACAAACAAGGAAGCTTTGATGGGAACAGTTATGGTAATTGCTATGGCAGTGGTTGCTTCTTTGTTTTTTTTACTTTTAGATCAGTTTTTTAAAGTGGGCCTTAACTACTTAATTGGAGCTTAAACACAGCATGATGAAATGGTATATTGTTCAATCTTATTCTGGATTTGAAAAGAAAGTCTCAGAACAAATTCAAGAAGAGCTGGATAAAGCTGATCTATCAGATCATTTTGATCAAGTTTTAGTTCCGACTCAAGATGTAACAGAAATTAAAAAAGGCAAAAAAACTATTGTTAAAAAGAAATATTTTCCAGGCTACGTTCTTGCTAAAATGATTATGACCGACCAAATTTATCACCTAATTAAAGATTTAAAAAAAGTAAGTGGTTTTTTAGGCCCTCAAGGAAAGCCATCACCAATTCATGAGGATGAAGTGCAAAAGATTCTAGGAAATATGGAAGAAAGCATTTCTAACCCAACTAGCTCAGTTATCTTTACTATTGGTGAGCAAGTTAAGGTCTCAGATGGTCCTTTTGCCTCATTTAATGGTTTAGTTGAAGAAATAGATGAAGATAAATCTAGACTTAAGGTTTCAGTTTCTATATTTGGTAGGCCGACACCTGTAGATTTAGATTATGCACAGGTAGAAAAATTATAGAATTATGGCAAAAGAAATTTCAGGTTATTTAAAATTGCAAATTAAAGGTGGGCAGGCAAACCCAGCTCCTCCTGTTGGACCTGCTTTAGGACAACGTGGAATTAACATTATGGAATTTTGCAAAGCTTTTAACGATAAGACAAAAGAATTTATGGGACAGCCTGTTCCAGTTGTCATTACTATTTATAAAGACAAAAAATTTGATTTTATTATCAAGACACCTCCAGCTTCTCACTTAATTAAAGAAGCAATGAAACTAAAGTCTGGCTCTAAAGAACCAGGAAGATTGTCTGCTGGGGTGATTACCAAAGAGCAATTAAAAAAAATTGCTGAAGCAAAAATGAAAGATTTAAGTGCTTTTGACATTGAGGAAGCAATTAAGATTATCGCAGGTTCTGCAAGATCAATGGGAATACAAGTAAAAGACTAATGGCTGAAAAAAAGAAATCAAAACGATATCGATCTTTAGTAAAAGATTTTGATAAAAATAATTCTTTGAAAATTGAAGGAGCTGTCAAAGTCATTAAAGAAAAATCAAAAGCTAAATTTGTAGAATCTTTTGATGTTTGTTTTTCTTTAGCAGTAGACAAGACTAAGCCAGATACTGCCCTAAGAACTACAGTAGATTTACCAAATGGTAACGGGAAAAAAATTAAAATTGCAGTTATCTGCTCTAATGACAAAGTAGAGGAAGCCAAATCTGCAGGTGCTGAAATTGCCGGTTCTGATGATTTGATTGAAACTATCAATTCAAGAAAAATTGATTTTGATGTTTTGATTGCAGCACCAGACATGATGTCGAAAGTAGGTAAATTAGGAAAAGTTCTTGGACCTAAAGGCATTATGCCAAATCCAAAATTTGGAACAGTTTCGCCGAATGTTGCAAAAGCTGTAACTGATATTAAGAATGGAAAAGTTGAAATTCGTTGCGATAAAGATGGAAACCTAAATTTATCTATAGGAAGAGTGAACTTTGACGATTCTAAAATAATTGAAAATTTTAAATCAGTATACGACGTAATTGAAAAAGAAAAACCGGCAGGCCTAAAAGGTAATTACATTAAAAATATTTTTGTAACTAATTCTATGGGACCGTCTGTAAAATTAAATTTAGCAAATTAATCATATGAATCGAGAACAAAAATCTAGCTACGTTTCTTCCTTAAAGGAAAGTTTAAATAACAATGAAGCTATGATGATTTATCATTATCATGGTTTAAATGTTAATCAGCTTGATGATTTGAGAAACCAGATGCGTGAAGCTGGAGCTTTATTAAAAGTTACAAAAAATAGAATTACAAAGATTGCTTTAAAGGATACCCAGCATGAAGAGGCCATTTCTCTTTTTTCAGGACAAACTGGAGTAGCTCTATCAAAAGATCCAATTACTTTGGCGAAAACATTAGTTAACTTCCAAAAGAAGAATGACATGTTAAAAATCGTGGGCGGAGTAATGGATAGTAAAGTTTTAGCCCCGGAAGATGTAGCTAAGATTGCGACATTACCGACACTAGATGAAGCAAGGGCTAAAATCGCAGCTATATTGCAAACACCAGCTCAACAATTAATAAGTATTTTGCTTGCACCTGGCGCAAAAATTGCTAATTTGGCGCACGCAAAAAGTTTAAAAAAAGATTAACCACACAATTCAAGGGATACCAAATGACAGACTTAAATAAAATTGTAGAAGACTTATCAAAATTAACAGTGGTTGAGGCTGCAGAGCTTTCAAAAACTTTAGAAGAAAAGTGGGGCGTTACCGCTGCTGCTCCTGTAGCGGTTGCTGCTGTTGGCGCTGCTGGTGGAGAGGCTGCCGAAGAAAAAACTGATTTTACTGTAGTGCTGACATCTATAGGCGATAATAAAATTGGAGCTATTAAAGAAGTAAGAGCATTTACAGGACTTGGTTTAAAAGAAGCTAAAGATCTTGTTGAAGCTGCACCTAAAGAATTAAAGCAAGGTGTTGCTAAAAAAGATGCTGAAGAGTTGCAGAAAAAATTTGCAGCTATTGGTGCCAAAGTAGAATTAAAATAAGTTTAACTTACAAAAATTTAAATCCAGGTAGCACTGGATCGTAGAAATATTTATGCATTTATCTTTCACGGATAAAAAAAAAATAAGAAAAAGTTTTGGTAAGTTAGAAAACATTTTAAAAATACCTGACCTTATTGAGGTTCAAAGGTCTTCGTACAATAGTTTTTTAAAATCTACTGAAGAAAAAACTGTTTCTGGTTTGGATAAAGTCTTTAAAGAAGTTTTCCCCATTGAAGATTTTGCAGGTCATGCAACGATAGAATATATTTCATATAGATTTGAAAAGGAAAAATATGATGTTGGTGAATGTAAGCAAAGAGGCTTAACTTATTCTGCACCACTGAAAGTGACTTTGCGATTAGTTGCTTATGATATTAACGAGGAAGCTCAAACCAAGCAAATTCTTTCTGCAAAAGAGCAGGAAGTTTACATGAGCGATGTTCCTTTGATGACTGGAAAAGGAACTTTTGTTGTGAACGGAACCGACCGTGTAGTAGTTAATCAAATGCATAGAAGTCCAGGATTGTTTTTGGATCATGATAAAGGAAAAGGTCACTCAAGCGGAAAGCTTTTATTTAATTGTAGAGTAATTCCATACAGAGGTTCTTGGTTAGATCTTGAGTATGATATTAAAGATATTTTATATTTTAGAATAGATAGAAAAAGAAAAATTCCAGTTACCACTCTGTTAATGGCATTAGGCCATGCTAAAGATGAGCTGTTAAACTTATTTCACAAATCTATTAGATTTGATTTTACTAATGAAAATATATGTAAAACAAAATTTATTGCATCTGGTTATAAAAACTCGAAACTAAGATTTGATCTAATTAATGCAGATACTAATAAAAAAGTTGTAAAAGAAGGAACTAAAATTCCTTTACCTTTGGCAATGAAGTTTGAAAAAGAAGGTTTAAAAAACATTTTAATTAATTTTGAAGAGCTTCATGGAAGATACTTTTCTAGTGATATTATTAATGAAAAAACAGGTGAAGTTTACTTTGAATCTGGTGATGAGATTACCTTAGAAACATTAGAAAAGCTAAATCATCTGAATATTAAGACTTTTTATCTTGCGGATATTGATGGAATGAATATCGGTTCTTACTTAAGAAATACGTTGGTAGTAGACAAAAATAACAATTCAGATGAAGCTTGTATGGATATTTACCGTGTTTTAAGACCAGGTGAGCCTCCAACACCGGAAACTTCTAAAAAATTATTTAACAATTTGTTTTTTAATAACACGCGTTACGATTTATCCGATGTGGGTAGAGTAAAGCTAAATAGCAAATTAGACTTAGATGTAGATATAAAAAATACAGTTTTAACCAAAGAGGACATGCTTAGAATTGTTGAAAAAATGCTTCGTCTTAAAGATGGTAAAGAAGATACGGATGATATTGACCACTTAGGAAATAGAAGAGTTAGATCTGTAGGTGAATTGGTGGAAAACCAATTTAGAGTTGGATTGGTTCGAATGGAAAGGGCTATTAAAGAAAAAATGTCTTCTGTAGAAATCGATACTGTGATGCCTCAAGATCTTATTAATTCAAAACCTATCGCTGCGTCATTAAAAGAATTTTTTGGCACCTCTCAACTATCTCAATTTATGGACCAAACTAATCCATTAGCTGAAATTACACACAAACGAAGAGTTTCTGCTTTAGGACCTGGTGGATTAACAAGAGAAAGAGCTGGCTTTGAAGTAAGGGATGTGCACCCGACTCATTATGGAAGAATTTGTCCAATCGAAACTCCAGAGGGACCGAATATTGGTTTAATTAATAGTTTAGCTACCTATTCAAAAGTAAATAGATATGGATTTATTGAAAGTCCTTACAGAGTAGTAAAAAATTCGAAAGTTACTAAAGAAATTCATCATCTTTCAGCAATGGAAGAGGGTAAGTTTACTATAGCGCAAGCAAATTCTAGCTTGAATGATGATAATTCATTTAAAGACGAATTAGTTTCTTGCAGAAAAAGTCTTGGATTTGAATTAGCAAAACCAGATAATATTGATTACATGGACGTATCACCTAAACAGGTGGTTTCAGTCGCTGCTGCACTAATTCCTTTTTTAGAAAACGATGATGCTAACAGAGCATTGATGGGATCTAACATGATGAGACAAGCTGTTCCTTTGATTAAAAATGAGTCTCCTTTAGTTGGAACTGGAATGGAAAAAGATGTGGCTTTAGATTCGGGAGCTACCATTGTTGCAAAAAGAGAAGGTGTAGTTGAGAAAATTGACGGAAAAAGAATTGTTGTAAAGGCAACTTCTGAAAAAGATCTTACTATTTCAAGCGTTGATATTTATAATTTACAAAAATTTCAAAGATCAAACCAAAACACTTGCACCAATCAACGACCTCTAGTTAAAGTTGGAGATGTAGTTAAACAAGGTGACGTTATTGCAGATGGACCTTCAACTCAATTTGGAGAATTGGCATTAGGGAAAAATGTAATGGTAGCATTTATGCCATGGCTTGGTTACAATTTTGAAGATTCTATCTTAATTTCTGAAAGATGTGTTTCTGAAGATGTGTTTACCTCTATTCATATTGAAGAATATGATGTGATGGCTAGGGATACCAAATTAGGACCTGAAGAAATTACAAGAGATATTCCAAATACTAGTGAAGAAGCTTTGCGAAATTTAGATGAATCAGGAATTGTTTATGTCGGAGCCGAGGTAAAGCCTGGTGATATTTTGGTTGGAAAATTAACTCCTAAAGGAGATACAAAAGTTACGTCAGAAGAGAAATTATTAAGAGCAATCTTTGGTGAAAAAGCTATTGATGTAAGAGACACTTCTTTGAAAATGCCTTCTGGTACCGGTGGTACAGTTGTCGAAGTTAGAGTTTTTAATCGTCATGGTATTGAAAAAGATGAAAGAGCTCTTTCTATTGAAAAAGCGGAGATTGAATCTGTTTTAGAAGACAAGTATGCAGAAGAAGCAATTCTTGAGTTTAACATTAAGAGTAGAGCAATCGAAATTTTAGAAGGTTCTAGCTTGGGTGATGATTATAAAACAATCACCAAAGGGACTAAATTAACAAAAGAAATCTTATCAGAACTGACATTGGGAGAAACCTTGAAATTATCAACAGATTCTGAAAAGTCATTATCTGACTTAGCAATTTTGAAAGAACAATACTCTAAAGCAAAAAAAGATATCGAACTAAGATTTGATGATAAGATTGACAAAATAGAACGAGGTGATGAATTATTGCCTGGTGTTATGAAAATGGTAAAAGTTTTTGTTGCTATGAAAAGAAAATTGCAGCCTGGTGATAAAATGGCAGGTAGACACGGTAACAAAGGTGTTATTAGTCGAATAGTTCCTGTGGAAGATATGCCTTACATGGCCAATGGTAAGCAGGTTGATATCGTTCTGAATCCTCTTGGTGTGCCAAGTCGTATGAACGTAGGACAAATTTTAGAAACTCATTTAGGCTGGGCTTGTTCAGAATTAGGTGAGAAAATTAAAAAAATTCTAGACGAATATCAAAAGACCACTAAAAATGCATCTCATACTAAAGCTGCCCTATCCTCTATTTACAATGATAAAGAAATTGAGAAGGAAATTCAAAATTTCACCAACAATGAATTAAAAGATGTTTTGCAAAATCTTTCTTCAGGTGTTCCTATCGCTACTCCAGTATTTGACGGGGCAAGTGTGGAAGATGTTACAGACATGTTGAAATTTTCTGGACTGCCAGAAAGTGGACAAACCACTTTATACGATGGAAGAACAGGTGAAAAGTTTGATAGAGAAGTGACTGTTGGAATAATTTATATGCTTAAATTGTATCATATGGTGGATGACAAAATACACGCAAGATCAACTGGTCCTTATAGTTTAGTTACACAACAACCTTTGGGTGGAAAAGCTCAATTTGGTGGACAAAGATTTGGTGAGATGGAAGTTTGGGCGTTGGAAGCTTATGGTGCAGCTTATACACTTCAAGAGATTTTAACTGTGAAATCCGATGATGTTGCAGGAAGAACTAAAGTATACGAAACCATTGTTAAAGGAGATGATGATTTTGAATCAGGTATCCCAGAGTCGTTTAACGTATTAGTTAAAGAAATTAGATCATTAGCATTAAACTTGGAGCTTAATTAATTATGAGTAGAGAACTATCAAATTTATTTTCTAAAAAAATTAGCAAAGACGTTTTTTCTAAAATAAAAATATCTCTTGCTAGTCCTGAAAAAATTAAATCTTGGTCTTTTGGAGAAATAAAAAAACCAGAGACTATTAATTATAGAACCTTCAAGCCTGAAAAAGACGGCTTATTTTGTGCAAGAATTTTTGGTCCTGTCAAAGATTACGAGTGTCTATGTGGTAAATACAAAGGAATGAAGTTCAGAGGCATTATTTGTGAAAAATGTGGAACTGAAATTACCAAATCTAATGTTAGAAGAGATAGAATGGGCCATATTGATTTGGCTACACCTGTTTCGCACATTTGGTTTTTAAAATCACTACCAAGTAGAATTGCACTTGCTTTAGATTTAAAATTAAAAGATCTAGAAAAAGTTTTATATTATGAACATTTTATCATTATAGAACCTGGATTGACTCCTTTCCATAGAAATCAAATTGTTTCAGAGGAAGAATTTTTAAAAGCTCAAGAAGAATTTGGAGAAGATTCTTTTACGGGTGGTATTGGAGCTTCTGCCATTAGAGATTGTCTTGCCAACTTAGATATGGAAGCTGATAGAGATAGGCTTAGAGAAGAACTTCCTAATATTACATCGAAAGTTAATGAAGAAAGAACTATTAAAAGATTAAAATTAATTGAGTCATTTATTGCCTCAGGAAATAAAGCTGAATGGATGGTCCTAACTACTTTACCAGTAATTCCACCTGAACTTAGACCTCTAGTTCCTCTAGATGGTGGAAGATTTGCAACTTCAGATTTGAACGATCTTTATAGAAGGGTGATTAATAGAAATAACCGTTTAAGAAGATTAATGGATTTAAGAGCTCCTGATATTATTGTTAGAAATGAAAAAAGAATGCTTCAAGAATCTGTTGATGCGCTTTTTGACAACGGCAGAAGAGGTAGAGTTATAACAGGAACGGGAAAACGACCTTTAAAATCTTTAGCTGAAATGCTTAAAGGAAAACAAGGAAGATTTAGACAAAACTTACTAGGTAAGCGAGTTGATTACTCAGGGAGATCCGTAATTGTTTCTGGACCAGAACTAAAATTACACCAATGTGGTTTGCCTAAAAAAATGGCATTAGAGCTATTCAAACCTTTTGTTTATGCAAGATTAGACAAGCTTGGTTATGCAACAACTATTAAACAAGCAAAAAAAATAGTTGAAAAAGAAAAACAAGAAGTTTGGGATATTTTAGATGAGGTTATTAGACAACACCCTGTTCTTTTAAATAGAGCTCCTACGTTGCACAGATTGGGAGTTCAAGCTTTCGAACCAGTATTGACTGAGATGAAAGCTATTCAATTACATCCTTTAGTAACGGCAGCGTTTAATGCTGACTTTGATGGTGACCAAATGGCTGTTCACGTTCCTTTGAGTATTGAAGCTCAATTGGAAGCAAGGGTTTTGATGATGTCTACAAACAACATTCTTCACCCCGCTAACGGAAAGCCAATTATTGTACCCAGTCAGGACATGGTTTTAGGTATTTATTACTTATCTCAAGAACCATTAGAAAATAAAGATGAAAAGCCTCAGGGTTATTTTTTAAATATTAATGAAATCGAACAAGCCATAGAGGGAGGAAATATACATATTCACTCTAAAATTATTTCAAGGTTTGAAACAAAAGATGACAAGGGTAATTTAATTTTTAAAAAATTTGAAAGTACAGCAGGTAGATTTATTATTTCTAATATTTTACCTAAGAACAAAGATATTAAATTTGATTTAATTAACCAAACTTTAGCTAAGAAAAATATTTCAGAAGTTATTGACAAGGTATTTAGATTTTGCGGACAAAAAGAAACAGTTATCTTTTGCGATCGTTTAATGACCTTGGGTTTTAAAAATGCATTTAAAGCTGGTATTTCTTTTGGTAAAGATGACCTTATTATTCCAGAAAGTAAAAAGAATATAATCAAAGACGCAAAAAAATTAGTAGAAGAGTATGAAGACCAGTATGCAGAAGGTTTGATTACTAAAGGCGAAAAATATAACAAAGTGATCGATCAGTGGTCTAAATGTACTGATAAAATTGCATCAGAGATGATGGATAATATTTCCACTCCCAAAAAAGACAAAGAAGGAAAAATACAAATTAATTCTGTATTTATGATGGCAGACTCTGGAGCTAGGGGATCAGCAGCTCAGATGAAGCAATTAGCCGGTATGCGTGGATTGATGGCAAAACCATCTGGTGAAATTATCGAAACTCCAATTATTTCAAACTTTAAAGAAGGTCTGACTATTTTAGAATATTTTACTTCAACTCACGGAGCAAGAAAAGGTCTTGCAGATACAGCCTTAAAAACAGCAAACTCTGGTTATCTTACTAGAAGACTTTGTGATGTTTCCCAGGATGTTATCATTTCATCTTTAGATTGTGGTAACGATAAGTCTATTACGATCGGTGAGATTATCGAAGGTGGAAATATTATGGTGAGTTTGGCTGACAGGTCACTAGGTAGATATGCAGCTGAAGATATTAAAAACTCTTTAACAGGGGAAGTTATTGTTAAGAAAAAACAAATGATTGACGAAGAAAGATGTGAATTAATTGAAGCTGCTGGAGTAAAAACAGCTAAAGTTTATTCAGTTATTACTTGTTCTAGTCAAAAAGGTGTTTGTCAAAAATGTTATGGTCGAGATTTAGCAAGAGGAAAACCAGTTTCAGTAGGTGAGTGTGTTGGAATGATAGCTGCGCAATCTATTGGTGAGCCCGGTACTCAGTTAACCATGAGAACCTTTCACGTGGGAGGTACTGCCTCATTTAAAGAAGAGTCATCAGTTATAGCACCATCAGATGGTGTATTGAAATTACTAAGTAAAAATCTTGTGGAAGATTCCTCTAAAAATTTAATTATCATGGGAAGAAATATTGAAATCACTATTGAAAAAGATGGATATGTGAAAGCTTCTTACAAAGTTCCTTATGGAACTAAGTTGTTTGTAAGACCAGATCAACCTGTAAAGAAAAATCAAAAAATTTGTGAATGGGATCCTTACACATTACCAGTTATTGCTGAGACTGCTGGAATTGTAAATTATGTTGATTTAGTAGATGGCTCATCGATTTCAGATAAGACAGATGAAAACACAGGAATATCATCTAAAATAGTTTTGGATTGGAGATCTCAATCAAAAAGTTTAGATTTAAAACCAAGAATTACGCTTAGAGATAAAAAAGACGAAGTGGTTAAAAAAGCGGATGGTAATGAAGCTAGATATTATTTATCACCTGAAACGATTTTATCAGTAGCTGATGGCTCTACAGTAAATGCTGGAGATGTGTTAGCAAGATTGCCGAAAGCAACATCTAAAACAAAAGATATTACAGGTGGTCTTCCAAGGGTAGCTGAATTGTTTGAGGCAAGAAAACCAAAAGAAGGAGCTATCATTGCAGAAAATAATGGAAAAATAATCTTCGGTAAAGAAGTGAGGGGGAAACAAAAAATTACCATCCAAGGAGAAGATGGAGTTGAATCGAATTATTTAATTCCAAAAGGAAAACAAATTAATTTCAATCCTGGCGAAGGCATTTCTAAAGGAGAATATCTTTTAGACGGAAGCCCAGCTACACATGACATTTTAAAAATTTTGGGTGTTGAATACCTAACTGAGTATTTTGTTAATGAGGTTCAGGATGTGTATCGTTTACAAGGTGTGATTATTAACGATAAGCATATTGAAGTAATCTTGAGACAAATGTTGAGAAAAGTAGATATTAAAAATGCTGGAGATAGCAATTACTTATTGGGAGAAGTTATAGATAAAATTGATGTTCTTAATGTTAACGCTGAATTGAAAAAAGAAGGTAAAAAGCAAATTGTTGCTGAACCTGTCTTATTAGGAATTACAAAAGCTTCACTACAAACTAAATCATTTATTTCAGCGGCTTCTTTCCAAGAAACTACTCGAGTTTTGACAGACGCTGCCATTAAAGGAAAATCTGACGACTTGTACGGTCTAAAAGAGAACGTTATCGTGGGTAGATTGATACCTGCAGGTAGTGGAATGAGTCGTATACGACTAAATAATGAAGCTCAGAAAAAAGATATTGAACTTCAAGAGAAGATTAAAAATCAAAAGTCAGAACCAGTTGAAGAAGCGATTCAGTAGTTAAAAGTCTTAAATTTTAAGCATCTTTTAACTAAGTTGTTATTGACCTTCTGACAGAAATCAGTATTAATAACGAAATTTTTAAGGTAGCACGTAATGCTTTTTTGGCTTTAAACTACTACCCTTTTATAGTTCTACGTAAGCTTTCCTTAAAAATAATTATTTAAAATTTTATGCCAACTATCAATCAGTTGTTAAAAAAGAAAAGGAAAAAAATCGTAGCAAGGAACAAAGTTCCTGCGCTTGATGCTTGTCCTTTAAAAAGAGGAGTTTGCACAAGAGTTTATACAACCACTCCGAAGAAACCGAATTCAGCATTAAGAAAAGTTGCAAGAGTTAGACTGTCTAACGGAGCAGAAGTCACAAGTTACATTCCTGGAGAAGGACACAATTTACAAGAACACTCAGTAGTAATGATTCGTGGCGGAAGAGTAAAAGATTTACCTGGAGTTAGATATCATACTGTAAGAGGTCTTTTAGACACTCAAGGTGTAGCTAATAGGAAACAAAGACGTTCCAAGTATGGAACGAAGAGACCTAAATAATTATGTCTAGAAGAAGAGCTCAAATTAAAAGACAAGTAGAAGTTGATCCAGTTTATGGGACAAGAGTAATTACAAAATTTATTAATTCTTTAATGCTTGATGGCAAAAAAACAGTTGCTGAAAAAATTGTTTACAAAACATTTGAAATTATTAAAGATAAATCAAAACAAGATCCATTGGATGTTTTTAATGAAGCGATTAAAAATGTTAGACCTAATTTAGAAGTTAAGTCTAGAAGAGTGGGTGGGGCTACTTATCAAGTTCCTGTTGAAGTGCGTTCTGACAGAGGACAAGCTTTAGCAATTAGATGGTTAATTGAATCTTCTAAAAAAAGAGGCGACAAAACTATGCAAGAAAGATTATCAAAAGAGTTTCTAGATGCATCAACCAATAAAGGTAATGCAATTAAAAAAAAAGAGGACGTACATAAAATGGCAGAGTCAAATAAGGCTTTTGCTCATTTTAGGTGGTAACTATGACTGCAGAAATTACAAAAGATAAATACAGAAACATTGGGATCATGGCCCACATTGATGCTGGAAAAACTACAACAACAGAGCGTGTTTTGTATTACACGGGTAAAGAACATAAAATTGGAGAAGTTCATGATGGCGCTGCCACTATGGACTGGATGGAACAAGAGCAGGAAAGAGGAATTACCATTACTTCTGCCGCTACAACCTGTTTTTGGAAAGATCATAGAATTAACATTATTGATACTCCAGGCCACGTCGATTTTACGATTGAAGTTGAAAGATCATTAAAAGTTTTAGATGGTGCTGTTGCTGTATTTGATGGAGTAGCAGGCGTTGAACCTCAGTCAGAGACTGTTTGGAGACAGGCTGACAAATACAAAGTTCCTAGAATGTGTTTTATTAATAAACTAGATAGAACTGGAGCAAATTTTTTCATGTGTGTTGACATGATTAGGGAGCGTTTAGGCGCAAAACCCTTGCTTCTTCAACTTCCTATAGGATTGGAAGCTGATTTAAAAGGTATCGTTGATTTGGTAAAAATGAAAGGTGTAATTTGGAATGACGAAAGTCTTGGAGCCAAGTTTGAAGAAGTTGAAATTCCTGAAAATTTAAAAGAAGAAGCTGAAAAATATAGAAAAGAATTAGTTGAAACTGCAGTAGAGCAGGATGAAGATCTTATGGCAGCTTATCTTGATGGTAAAGATATTTCAGAAGATGATTTAAAAAAATGTATTCGAAAAGGTACCTTGGATTTTTCTTTTGTTCCAATTGTTTGTGGATCAGCTTTTAAAAATAAAGGCGTTCAGCCTTTGCTTGATGCTGTCGTAGATTACTTACCAAGTCCTCTAGATATTGGAGAAATTACAGGAACTAAGCCTGGTACCGAAGATGAAATTGTTAGAAAGTTTGGAAACTCTGAACCATTTTCTGCCTTGGCTTTTAAAGTTGCTAACGATCCGTTTGTTGGATCTTTAACTTTCATTAGAATTTATTCTGGAACATTAAATGCTGCAACTGGAGTTATGAACACCAGTAAAGATAAAGAAGAAAGAGTTGGAAGAATGCTTCTTATGCATGCAAACGATAGGGAAGACATTAAAACAGCATCAACAGGAGACATTGTGGCTCTTGCTGGTTTAAAACATACAATTACTGGACATACTCTATCCGATCCATCCAATCCAATTCTTTTAGAACCTATGGATTTTCCAGATCCCGTTATTGAAATTGCAGTTGAGCCTAAGACTAAAGCAGACCAAGAGAAAATGGGAGAAGCTTTAGCTAGATTAGCAAAAGAAGACCCTTCTTTTAGAGTTTCCTCAGACAATGAATCTGGTCAAACAATCATCAAAGGAATGGGCGAACTACATTTGGATATTATTGTTGATAGAATGAAAAGAGAATTTAAAGTAGAGGCTAATATTGGAGCTCCTCAAGTTGCTTACAGAGAAACTATTCAAGGTACAGCCACGGTTGACTACACACATAAAAAACAATCTGGTGGAGCAGGACAATTTGCAAAAGTTAAATTAAGCGTTGAGCCATTAGAGCCTGGCAAGGGTAGAGAAATTGAAAATATTGTTAAAGGTGGATCAATACCTAAGGAATTTATTCCTGGTGTTGAAAAAGGAATTGAAGGAGTTGCGGATTCAGGGATTTTGGCAGGATTTCCTATGCTAGATTATAAGGTGACTATCATTGATGGTTTGCATCATGATGTAGATTCTAGTGTTCTGGCTTTTGAAATCGCTGGAAGAATGGGATTTAAAGAGGCCTGCACTAAAGCTGGACTAAAATTACTTGAGCCGATTATGAAAGTAGAAGTGGTTACCCCGGAAGACCACATGGGCGATGTAATTGGAGATTTAAATTCAAGAAGAGGTCAAATTGGTTCAACAGATAAAAGAGGAAATGCAACGGTGATAAATGCAATGGTTCCACTTGCAAACATGTTTGGTTATGTAAACAATCTAAGATCTATGTCTCAAGGTAGAGCACAATATACAATGACTTTTGATCATTATGAGAAAGTTCCTCAGAATGTTCAAGACGAAGTAACTAAAAAATTAGCATAAATTATGGATAAGCAGCAAATAAGAATTAGATTACAAGCGTACGATCATAAAATATTAGACCAGTCTACTATTGAAATTGTGAATACTGCAAAAAGAACTGGTGCTCAAATCAAAGGACCTATTCCTTTGCCGACTACGAAAGAAATTTTTACTGTTTTGAGATCTCCACACATTGACAAAAAAAGTAGAGAGCAATTTGAAACAAGAACTCACAAGAGACTTATTGATATTTTAGAACCAACGCCCCAAACGATCGAAGCTTTAATGAAGTTAGATCTTGCGGCTGGTGTAGATGTGGAGATTAAAATTTAGTTATGAGATTAGGCTTGGTAGGTAAAAAAATTGGTATGACACAAAAATTCTACGAGAGTGGCGAGGCCGTTCCTGTGACAGTCTTACAGGTTGAGCCTGGTAAAATAGTCGAAGTTATTGAGAAGGATAAGCGTGGTTATTCTGCTTTGTTAGTCGGTTATGGTCACATTAAGAGTTCAAAACTTACTAAATCCATGAAGGGTTTTTATGCAAAAAAATCATTAGAAGCTAAAAAATTTCTAAAAGAATATAGAGTAGAGAGCACAGAAGAATTCAAAGCTGGATCAGATGTTACTTTAGATATTTTAAAAGACAAAAAATACGTAGATATTAGATCAAAAACCATTGGTAAAGGTTTTGCCGGAGTTATGAAGCGTTGGAATTTTGGTGGATTGAGAGCAACACATGGTGTTTCTGTATCTCACAGATCACACGGATCTACCGGTCAAAGACAAGACCCAGGTAAAGTTTTCAAAGGAAAAAAAATGGCAGGTCACATGGGTGATAAATTTAGAACTATGCAAGGTTTGGAGATAGTTGAAGCTGATATAGTTAATAATCTTTTATATTTAAGAGGGTCAGTGCCTGGTAGTAAAAATTCATATGTAGAAATTACAGAGGCCGTTAAGAAAAAAAACAAATCTAGTGTTCAAGAAAGACTAGTAAGTTATTTTGCTGACCTTGAAACATCTAAAACAGACAAAAAAGACAAAAAGAATATTGCAAAAGAAGCTAAAGCTGCAGAAAAAGCTGAAAAATTAGCTGCAAAAGAAAAACCAGCTGAAGCAGCCCCTTCAACAGGAGAGATTAAGAAAGATTAAAAATGAAATTAGAAGAAATTAACATGGAAGGTAAAAAAATAGGTACTCACGAAGTATCAGATCAGGTTTTTTCTTTAAAGCCTAGAAAAGATTTAATTCAACTAGTTATTAACTGGCAATTAAATAACCAAAGGAAGAAAAAAGGTCATACTAAGTCGCGAGGAGAAGTTAAAGGCTCAAGAAGAAAAATTGTTCAACAAAAAGGTTCAGGTGGAGCAAGACATGGTAATATCACAGCACCTATCTTTGTTGGTGGTGGTATAGCACATGGTCCGAGACACAGAGGGCAGACTAGACTTACAAAACTAAACAAAAAAGTAAAAAATCTTGGTCTAATCAGTGCTCTTTCTTCAAAGGTATTAACTAAAAACATAAATATTTTTGATGAACCAAAGCTAGATACTTTCAAAACAAAATCTTTTAATAATTTTTTATCAAAATTAGAAAGTAAGTCTGCTTTGATTATTCATCATGATGGAGCTTCAGAAAAATTCATTAAAAGTATGAAAAATATACCTAATACAAAAAGAATTAAAGTAGTTGGTACAAACGTATATGACTTAATTAAATTTGAAAAAATTCTTTTTACTAAAGAGGCAATAAAAACTCTTGAGGAGCGATTAACTAAATGAAAAATCAAACTTTTGCATACGATATAATTTTATCTCCTGTAATTACTGAGAAAAGCACTAATTTAAGTGGTCTAAATAAAATTACATTTAAGGTTTCTAAAACAGCATCAAAAACTTTGATTAAAAAAAGTATTGAAACATTGTACAAAGTTAATGTCATCAAGGTAAATACCTTGCTGTCAAAAGATAGATTTAAAACAGTAAGAGGAAAAATTGCGAAAAAATCAGGATACAAAAAAGCAATTATTACTTTAAAAGAAGGGCAAAGCATTGATATTGCTGCAGGAATTTAATTATGACACTTAAAACTTTTAAACCATACACAAAGTCTACAAGGGGTACTATCTTAGTTGATCGTTCTCACCTATGGAAAGGTAAGTCAGAAAAAACCTTAACTAAAAAAATGCACAGAGCAGTTGGTAGAAACAACCAAGGTAGAATTACTTCTAGACATAGAAGTGCTGGGCACAAAAAAAAATATAGAATTATTGATTTTAAGAGAAATAAATTTGAAATGGCTGCTGAAATAAAAAGATTTGAGCATGATCCATTTAGAAGTGCTAATATTATGCTAGTTGAATATGAAGATAAAACTATAGCCTATATGCTAGCTCCAGAAGGAGTTAAAATAGGTGAGAAGATTTATTCAGGTGAAAAATTAGAAATTCTTCCAGGAAATTGTATGAAAATTAAGGATATGCCAGGGGGAACAAGTGTTCACAATATAGAGCTAACACCCGGAAAAGGTGGAGTTATGGCAAGATCTGCTGGAACATCTGCTACCATTATGGCAACAGATGGTGATTACACAACGGTGAAATTATCCTCGGGTGAGGTTAGAAAAGTGAGAGCAGAATGTAGAGCTACAATAGGTCAACTTTCTAACGTAGATAATAAAAACGTAAAAATTGGTAAAGCTGGTAGAAACAGATGGTTAGGTATTAGACCTCAATCTAGAGGTGTTGTGATGAACCCTGTTGATCACCCACACGGTGGTGGTGAAGGTAAGACTTCTGGTGGTAGAGATCCAGTCACTCCTTGGGGTCAGGGAACTAAAGGTTTAAAAACAAGAAATAATAAAAAAACAGATCAGTTTATTATTTCTAGAAAGAAAAAAAGATAGTTTATGGCTCGCTCTATTTGGAAAGGTCCTTTTGTACACCCTAGCTTAATTAAGAAAGTGGAAAAACAAAAACAAACAGATTCAAAAAGACCTATCAAAACCTGGTCTAGAAACTCAACTATTATTCCAGAATTTATTGGACAAAAATTTGAAATTCATAATGGGAAAAAATTTATTCCGATAACAATATCTGAGGAAATGATTGGTCATAAGTTAGGTGAATTTTCACCAACTAGACAGTTTCCTGGTCACACAGCATCAACTTCAAAAGCAGCTCCAGCAAAAGCTGTTAAAAAATAATTATGGCAAAAATTAAAAAAGATTTATCAACCGTTAAAGCAGTTTTTAACAATTTAAAATCTGGAACAAGAAAAATTAACGAAATATTGCAATCTATTAGAGGAAGAAAAGTAGATCTTGTTTTGCGGGATCTTCAATTTAATAATAAACGTGTTTCTAAAGAAATAATTAAAACAATCAAATCTGCTGTAGCTAACGCTGAAAATAATAATCAATTAGACATAGATACACTAATTATAAAAGAGGCTTATGTTGGCAAGGGCATTACACTAAAAAGATTTAGACCAAGAGCAAAAGGCAGGGCAGCTAGTATCAAAAAGCATTTTAGTAATTTAACAATTGTTGTTTCAGAAAAAAAAGAAGCAGCGCAAGTACCACAGGGAGCTTAGACAATGGGACAGAAGATTAATCCAATTGGAATTAGACTTAAAATTAATAGAAACTGGGATTCTATTTGGTTTGCCAAGAAAGAAGCTTACGGAACTTATTTAATACAAGATTTTAAAATTAGAAAATACATTAATGCCAACATAAAAAATTCTGGAATTTCAAGAATTTTAATCGAGCGTCCTTCTAAAAAATGTAATGTTACAATTTTTACCTCTAGACCTGGTTTTGTGATTGGGAAAAAGGGTTCTGATATTGAAAAAATTAAGAGCAACATTGGAAAAATTGTTACAGATGAGGTTTCGGTCAATATAAAAGAAATTAGAAAACCAGAGCTAGATGCTTATTTAGTAGCTGAAAACATTGCGCAGCAAATTGAAAAAAGGATCGCTTACAGAAAAGCGATGAAAAGAGCAATGCAATCAACCATGAGAATTGGTGCCAAAGGTATCAAGGTGATGATCAGTGGCAGATTGGCTGGAAACGAAATAGCAAGAACAGAGTGGTTGCGAGAGGGTAGTGTTCCATTGCACACTTTAAGAGCAGAAATTGATTACGCGGAGTGTGAGGCGCTTACTACTTACGGAATTATAGGAATTAAAGTCTACATCTACAAAGGTGTAGTGTTTCAAAAAGACCTGCAGAAAAAAATTGCAAGTGAAAAAGAGGAAGAGAAAACAAAATAATGTTACAGCCAGCTAGAACAAAATTTAGAAAAGCCCACAAAGGTAGAATTAATGGTACTGCTGAACGTGGCGCAACCATGAATTTTGGATCTCATGGGCTATTGGCTTTAGAGCCAGAAAGAATTACATCACGACAAATTGAAGCTGCCAGAGTTGCTTTAACAAGACACATGAAAAGAGCTGGACGAGTATGGTTGAGAATTTTTCCAAACATCCCAGTTTCCAAAAAGCCTATTGAAGTTCGTATGGGTAAAGGCAAAGGAAATGTGGAATATTATGTGTTCAGAGTTAAGCCTGGAAGAATTATTTTTGAAATCGATGGTGTTTCGGATCTTGTAGCTAAAGAAGCTTTTGATAGAGCCTCTTCTAAGCTACCCATAAAAACAAAAGTGATCAAAAGAAATATAAATATTTAATATGAAAACCAAGGATATAAAAAATTTATCAGTTACTCAGCTTGAAAAAGAGCTAGGCAATTTTAAAAAAGAGCAGTTTAATTTAAGAATTCAAAAGATGAACTCTCAAATTACTAATAGTGCTCGAATTACGATTGTTAGAAGAACGATAGCTAAAATACTAACTTTTATTAATCAGAAGAAGAAAGCATAATGAGCAAAAGAACTTTAGAAGGTAAAATAGTAAGTACTAAAAATTCAAAAACATTAGTTGTCAATGTGGAAAGAAAGTTTAGGCACCCTGTCTTATCCAAAGTAATTAAAAGATCTAAAAAATATCATGCCCACTATGAAGAGGGCACCTATGCTGTTGGGGACACTGTTAAAATCATTGAATCCGCACCCATTTCTAAGTTAAAAAAATGGAGAGTTATTGGAGATAAAGCATGATTCAAATTCAAACAGAATTAGAAGTGGCTGATAATACAGGAGCAAAAAGAATTGAATGTATTAAAGTTCTTGGAGGATCAAAAAGAAGATATGCATCTATCGGAGATGTGATTGTTGTAAGTATTAAAGATTGTGCTCCTAAAGGAAAAGTTAAAAAAGGAGACGTTCATAAGGCCGTGGTTGTTAGGACGAGAAAACAAATTTTTAGAAAAGATGGTTCTGCAATTAAATTTGATACCAATGCAGCTGTGTTAATCGCAGCTAATAACGAGCCAATTGGTACTCGTATTTTTGGTCCAGTTACAAGAGAGTTGAGAGTAAAAAAACATATGAAAATTATTTCATTAGCTCCAGAGGTTCTGTAATGAAATTAAAATTTAAAAAAGGAAATACAGCTAAGGTTATCTCCGGTGATGACAGAGGTAAAAGTGGAGAGATAATAGAAATATTTAAAGACAGATACAGAGCAACTGTCAAAGGACTTAATATGGTAAAAAAACATACTAAACCTACAAAGGAAAAAAAAGGTGGAATAGTTAGCGTGGAACAATCAATTCATTTATCCAACCTTTTAGTTGAAGTTGCTGATAAAAAAAAGCTAGGTAAAAAAGAAGAAACCAAAGCGTCAGTTAAGCCGAAGGCAAAAGAGAAATCTTCTGTAAAAAAACTAAAAAAAGATTCTAAAAAGAAAGACATTAAAAAAAATATCAAGCCAACAAAAAAAAAATCTGAGAAAAAAGATACGAAGAAAACTTCTAAGACAACTAAAAAAAAAGGTAAATAAGAACAATGATACCAAGATTAAAGAAAATATATCTAGAAGAAATTTTACCTAACATAGTAAAAAATCTATCTATTAAAAATGCAATGCAAGCTCCTAAAATTGAAAAAATTGTATTAAATATGGGCTTAGGCTTGGATGCTTCTGATAGTAAGATTTTAAAGGTTATAAAAGAAGATTTAGCAAACTTAACAGGACAGCTTCCTATTGTTACCAAGTCCAAAAAAGCAGTAGCAAATTTCAAAACTAGAAAAGATATTCCACTTGGACTTAAAGTTACTTTAAGAAAAAATAATATGTATTATTTTTTAGATAGATTAATCAACATGGCACTACCAAGAATTAAAGACTTTCGTGGTTTAAATCCAGATAGCTTTGACAAAGAAGCAAATTATAGCTTTGGAATTAAAGAGCATGTTATTTTTCCAGAAGTTAGTTTTGACAAAATTGAAAAATTAAGAGGGTTGGATATCACAGTTGTGACGTCAACAAACAATAAGGAAGCATCAAAAGTTTTGCTAGATAGCTTTGATTTTCCATTTTATAAGAAAGGGTCTAATTAATGGCAAAAATATCCGCGATACACAGAAATTTAAAAAGGGTGAAAATGGTTAAGCGTTTTGAAAGTAAAAGAAAAAAATTAAAAGCTATTATTATGGATAAAAAAACTAATCTAAATGAAAGATTTGAAGCTAGTTTGAAGCTTGCTAAAATTCCACAAAATTCAGCAAAAAATAGAATTGTAAATAGATGTGAAATTACTGGAAGACCTCACGGTTATTACAGAAAACTTAAAATGTCTCGTATTGCACTTAGAAAATTAGCTTCTATGGGCAAAATACCAGGCATGACTAAATCGAGTTGGTAAGGGAATAGGAAAGGAAAAATTATATGACAATATCAGATCCAATAGGAGATATGTTAACTAGAATTAGAAACGCACAAATGAAGTTGCATCCTACAGTGTTAATACCTAGCTCAAAGTTTAAAAAATTTGTTTTAGATGTAATGCAGCGTGAGGGTTTTATTTCTAGCTACGATGTGGTTACAGAAAAAGATTCTTCTTTTGAGGCATTGAAAGTAAATTTAAAATATGTGCATGGAACGCCAGTAATCAGAGAAATTAAAAGAATTTCAAAACCTGGCAGAAGAATTTACACACGATTTGAAAGCCTACCAAGAGTATTGAACGGACTAGGAATCGCTATTATCTCAACCTCAAAAGGTATACTTTCTGACAATGAAGCTAGAGATCAAAAACTTGGAGGAGAAATAATCTGTAATATTTCTTAATATCTATGTCAAAAATTGGAAAAAAAAGCATTACAATACCTGATCAAGTCAAAGTTTCCATTAACGGAAATATTCTTTCCATGGAAGGACCTAAGGGGAAAAAAGAAATTACTTTAAACACAGAATTGCTTGATACAAAAATAGAAAATAACATTTTATCTGTAACTTCTAAAAAAACAGAAACTAAAAATAAAGTCTTTTGGGGATTACAAAGAAGTTTGATTAACAATGCTTTAATAGGAATTTCTGCAGGATATGAGATTGTTTTAAATTTAAATGGAGTTGGATTCAGAGCTAGTTTAGAAGGTAAAAAAATTAAATTTCAATTAGGTTTTAGCCACGATATTTTATTTGATGTGCCAGAAGGCATTACTGTAAAAATTGATAAGCAAACCAAGATTACACTAAGTGGAAATGACAAGCAGCTAATTGGTAAAGTTGCATCTGATATTAAATTTTTAAAACCAGTTGAGCCATATAAACAAAAAGGAATAACCGCTGACGGCCAGTTTATTCTGAAAAAAGAAGGGAAGAAAAAATAAATGAGAAACAAAACCCTGACTAGAAAAAGTAGAATTAGATCGAAGTTAAAGAAAGTAAACAATGATAAGCCAAGACTTTCAGTGTTTAGATCTCTTAATAATATCTACGCTCAGTTAATAGATGATAAAAAAGGCTCGACTATAGCTAGCGCATCCTCTAAGGAAAAAAATATAGAGAAAAAAAGCAAAAATGAAATTTCTAAAATTGTAGGAAAGCTTATTGCTGAACGGTCCATAGAAAAAGGTATTAAAGAAGTATTTTTTGATAGAGGATCATATAGATATCACGGAAGAGTTAAATCACTTGCTGAAGCCGCAAGAACTGGAGGTTTGAAGTTTTAAATATGAGCAAGGTATCAGAGATTAAAGAAAAATTAGTAGCCATCAACAGAATTACAAAAGTGGTAAAAGGTGGAAGAAGATTTGGGTTTGCAGCATTAGTTGTGGCTGGAAATCAAAAAGGTCAAGTAGGTTATGGACAAGGTAAAGCAAAACAGGTTCCTGATGCTATTAAAAAAGCTTCAGAAGCTGCAAAAAAATCGTTAATTAAAATACCTTTAAGAGACGGAAGAACTTTGCACCACGATGTAAAAGGAAAGAGTGGAGCTGGTAAGGTAGTTTTAAGAAGCGCCCCTGCGGGTACAGGAATTATTGCAGGTGGAGCAGTTCGAGCTATATGTGAAATGTCAGGTATTCAAGATGTGGTAGGAAAATCTATTGGATCTGCAAACCCTTATAATTTGATTAGAGCCGTTTTTGTTGCTTTAGGTAGTCAGCAAACACCAAAAGACATTTCCTTGATTAGAGGAAAAAAAATTAAAGATATTGTTGCAAGGAGATAATAATGAATTTAAATGAAATTGGAGTAAAACTACACAAAACCTCTAAAAGAGTTGGAAGAGGTATTGGATCTGGAAAAGGAAAAACAGCTGGTAGAGGAGTTAAGGGACAAAAATCTCGTTCAGGTGTTTCTATAAAAGGATACGAAGGGGGTCAAATGCCTTTGTTTAGAAGGCTGCCAAAAAGAGGTTTTAATGCAATTCAAAAAAGAGCTAATAATTTAGTTATAAACTTAAACGACTTGTCAAAACTAATTGATAAAAATAAAATTAATATTACTGAGAAGTTAGATTTGGCATCTCTTTTGTTTTCAAAAGATAAAAAAAACTACAAATACGTTAAAGTAAAAATTTTAGGCACAGGCGAAATTAAACATAAAATTAATATTTTAGCTCATTCTGCAAGCAAAAGTGCAAAAAGCAAAATTGAAAGTTCGGGCGGATCAATAGAAATAGTTAAATAGATAATGTCTAACTTTTCCGATACATCAAATAGTGGATCTGGTTTTTTTCAAGGAAACGATTTAAGTAAAAGAATTTTCTATACTTTATTTATTTTAGTTATTTATAGATTTTGCACTTACGTTCCTATACCCGGCATAGACCCAGATTCTCTTAAAAATCTAATTTCAGGAAATGAAAGAAGTCTTCTTGGTATGTTTAACGTATTCGCGGGTGGAGCTGTCCAACGTATGGCAATCCTTACGTTGGGTATAATGCCCTACATATCAGCTTCCATTATTATTCAATTATTAACTGGTGTTACAGAATATTTTAAAAATTTAAAAAGTCAGGGTGAGTACGGAAGAAAAAAAATTACGCAATACACAAGGTACGGTACAGTATTGCTTGCTTTGGTGCAGGGATACGGAGTTTCTGTTAGTCTAGAAAATTCACAGGGAATTGTTCTTGATCCTGGAATGTACTTTAGGTTTGTTACTACAGTTACACTGGTAACGGGCACTATTTTGATTATGTGGCTAGGAGAGCAAATAACAGCCAGGGGTGTTGGTAATGGTATTTCATTAATTATTTTTTCTGGAATTGTTGCAGAAATTCCAAGAGCGCTTGCTTCGACATTTGAATTGGGTCGAACGGGTGCAATTTCTAGCGTTGCTATTTTGTCTATCCTTGTGCTTTTATTAGCTGCCATATATTTTATTGTTTACGTGGAAAGAGCGCAGCGAAGAATATTGATTCAATACCCCAAGAGACAAATGGGGAATAAAATGTACGGTGGAGAATCTTCTTATCTACCTTTAAAAGTTAACACTGCAGGTGTAATACCAGCGATCTTTGCATCAGCATTGCTACTACTGCCAGTTACATTGTCTAATTTTTCTACCAGTTCAAATTCAATTATTTTATCTATTACTTCCATGTTAGGTCAGGGAAAGCCCCTCTATATGATCTTCTACGCCTCTGGTATTGTGTTCTTTTCTTTTTTTTATACTTCTATTATTTTCAATCCAGTAGAAACCTCTGATAATTTAAAAAAGAATGGGGGATTTGTTCCAGGAATTAGACCTGGTGACAAGACTTCAGAATTTATTCAAAATCTTTTGACAAAATTGACAGTAATTGGATCAAGTTATTTAGTAATTATTTGCTTGTTGCCAGAAGTTCTTATTTCAAAATACCCTATTCCTTTTTATTTGGGAGGAACGTCTTTACTTATTGTTGCAGTTGTTGCTATGGATACAATAACGCAAGTTCAAACAAGGTTAATGAGCGCACAATACGCATCGTTAATTAAAAAAACAAAATTTTCAAGGTAATGAATATAGTTATTTTTGGACCACCAGGGGCAGGTAAGGGTACTCAGTCTTCTTTCTTAATTAATAATTTTAATTTTTTTCAACTCTCCACAGGTGATTTGTTAAGAAATGAATTGAAAAGTGGTTCTAAACTAGCTTCAGAAATAGAAGTGTTGATGAATTCGGGAAAGCTTGTTTCAGACGACATTATAAACAACCTCATTGAAAAAAAATTAGAAGAAAAAAGCATTGAAAATAAAATTATTTTTGATGGATTTCCTAGAAATATTGACCAAGCCAAAACTTTAGACAACTTGTTAGAAAAACACTCGCAGTCAATATCGTTGGTTCTTAATCTAAAAGTAGACTATTCAATTTTAACCAAGAGAATATCTGGAAGAGTATCATGCTCAGTTTGCAAAAAGACTTTTAATGAGTTTTTTGACCCACCAACAACCTGTGAGGATCCCAACTGCAAGTCTAGAACTTTAGTTAAGCGATCTGACGATAATGAGGATACAGTAAGTAAAAGATTAAAAACTTACGACGAGTCTACTCTACCAATCCTTGATTATTACTCAGCCAAAAACATAGTTTCAGATGTTGATGCTATGGGCCAAATTCCCATGGTTTCAGATCAAATATCTAATATTATCAAAGACTTAAAAAGTTGACTTTGAAAGAAGGATTTGTATATTCCAACAGTTTTATAAACTAAAAATTACAATCACTTAGTATGGCTCGAATATCAGGAATAAATCTTCCATTAAACAAACAAGTATATATTGCACTACAGTATATCTATGGAATAGGTGATCATTACGCTGAAAAAATTTGCAAAGAGTTGAGTATTGACAGATCTAAAAGAGTAAACAATTTAACCGAAGATGAAGTTTTAAAAGTAAGGGAGCTGATTGACAAAAACTATTCTGTGGAAGGAGATCTTAGAAGGGACATTTCTTTAAATATTAAGCGCCTGAGAGATTTGGGTACTTATAGAGGAACAAGACACAGAAAAAAATTACCAGTAAGAGGACAAAGAACACACTCCAATGCAAGAACAAGAAAAGGAAAAGCGATTGCGATTGCAGGTAAAAAATTAACGGTGATGAAAAAATAACAAATGAGCACAGAAGAAATTAAAAAAAAATCAGATTCTGGTAAGAAAGAACAGAAGAAAGTAGATTCTAAAAAAACAGATTCAAAAAAGAAAAGTAAATTCAAAGCAAAGAAGAAGGAAAAAAAAATAGTGATTAATGGAAAGGCATTTGTAAATGCAACTTTTAACAACACTATTATTTCCATTACAGATAAAGATGGAAACGTACTGTCATGGTCTTCTGCTGGATCGAAGGGATTTAAGGGTTCAAGAAAATCCACTCCTTATGCAGCCCAAGTAGCTGCGGACGATGCTGCGTTAAAAGCAGCAGAGTATGGACTTAAAAATATAGATGTTGAAGTAAAAGGACCAGGTTCGGGAAGGGAAACAGCGTTAAGAGCATTGCAAGCAAGGGGTTTTAAAATTTTGTCCATCAAAGACACAAGTCCAGTTGCTCACAACGGTTGTAGACCACCTAAAAAAAGAAGAGTTTAACAATAAATAAAAACAGGAGCTAACATTGATAGATAAAAATTGGAAAGAATTAATCAAACCTTCTAAGATTGATATTCAAGCCAGCGAAGATAAAAAATTTGCAAAAATAGTTGTTGAGCCTTTAGAGCGTGGTTTTGCTTTAACTTTAGGAAATGCATTAAGAAGAGTTCTTCTTTCTTCTATTCAAGGAACAGCAGTGACAGCGATACAAATTGATGGTGTGTTGCATGAGTTTTCATCAATTAATGGCGTTAGAGAAGATGTTACAGACATAGTCTTAAATATTAAATCTTTATCATTAAAATTAAATACAAATGGTCCAAAAAAACTTATTCTTGATGCAAAAGGACCAGGAGAAATTACTGCAAAAATGATTAATCCAAACCCTGATATTGAGATTTTAAATCCTGATCAGGTTATTTGTAACTTAGATGAGAATTCAAAAGTGTACATGGAATTTGTTGTTAATACTGGAAAAGGATATGTATCTGCTGATAAAAATAGAGAAAAAGATTCTCCGTTAGGTTTAATTCCTATCGATTCAGTTTATAGCCCAGTAAAAAGAGTTTCTTACAATGTATCTAATACAAGAGAAGGTTTGTCTATTGATTATGATAAACTTACTATGGAAATAGAAACGAATGGTTCTGTTGCTTCAGACGATTGCTTAGCATTTGCTGCGAGAATTCTTCAAGATCAGTTGTCACTATTTGTAAATTTTGATGAGCCAAAAGAAGTTGTGGTTCAGCCAACTCAAAGTGAGCCTGAATTTAACAAAAATCTTTTAAGAAGAGTGGATGAGCTAGAACTTTCAGTTAGATCTATGAATTGCTTAAAAAATGATAACATTATTTACATTGGTGACTTGGTTCAAAAAACAGAAGGTGAAATGCTAAGAACCCCCAATTTTGGTAGAAAATCACTAAATGAAATTAAAGAGGTAATTTCTGGAATGTCCTTATATTTAGGTATTGAAATTCCAAATTGGCCTCCAGAAAATATTTCAGAACTGTCTAAAAAACTAGAGGACGAGTACAAATAAACCATGAGACACGGTCACGGACATAGAAAGCTAAATAGAACTTCTGAGCATAGAAAAGCTATGTTTCAAAACATGATAAACTCATTAATTAAACATGAGCAAATCAAAACAACCGTTCCAAAAGCTAAAGAGTTAAAGCCAATTATTGATAAAGTTATTACTATTGGTAAAAAAAACACCTTAGCCTCAAAGAAAATTTTATTTTCTAAGCTGCAGGACAAAAACTCTGTAACTAAATTGACAACTATTTTGTCCAAAAGGTATGAAAAAAGGAATGGTGGTTATTCGAGAGTTGTAAAATCTGGTTTTCGTTTTGGAGATAATGCTCCAACTGCTTATATAGAATTGGTTGATAAAGATTTTAATGCTAAAGGACAAGATTCTGGACCTGTTACAAAAAAAGCTGATAGTAAAAATGAGCAAGAGTCTAAAAATCCAGTAGCAGAAAGTAAAGAAACCAAACTAAATAAAAAATAATGAAACTCTATCTGCTAGTTGCTTTATTTGGAGCAGCTGGAAGTGTATTGAGATATTCTCTCTATCTAATTACCCCCAGATTTTTCTACCTAAACTTTCCTGTCAGTACAGTCATAGTGAACTTGTTAGGTTCTTTTTTTATAGGTGTTTGTATTTCATTGTTTGACAAAAGCATTATTACTGAAAATATTAGAATTTATATTGCAATAGGTCTATTAGGAGGATTCACAACTTTTTCTACATTTTCTATGGATTTATTTAATTTATTAAACAAATCACTTTATCTAGAAATGATTAGTTACTTAGTCCTTTCAGTTTTTGGTGGTGTTCTTTTGTTTTTTGCTGGATACAAAATTACTAGTTTTTTTTAATGAAATTTAATGAAAAATTCACTGTAGATGCAAATTATGCAAACACTAGAATAGATAAGTGGTTAAAATTAAACACCCAAAAATTTCCCCAATCCTTTGTTGAAAAATTGTTACGCTCAGGAAAAATTAAAGTAAATAACAAAAAGATTAAAAGTTCTTACAAGCTTCAATTAAAAGATGAAATTTTTCTTCAATTTAGCTATGAAGAAAAAAAAGAAAATGAAAAATTTTTATATAGCGCTAATATTAAAGAATACAAAGAAATTAGAAACAATATAATCTTTGAAAATCATGATTATTTAATTTTAAATAAACCATCTGGTATCTCAGTTCAGTCTGGAACCAAGTCTCCAAAAAATTTAATTGATATATTGAATAAATTTAGTGAAGATAAAAAATTTTATTTAGTCCACAGAATTGACAAAGAAACCTCTGGAATTATTGTATTTGCATGCAATAGATTATTTGCACAGACTTTGTCTGAGCAATTTAGAAATAAAGATGTAAAAAAAAGTTACTTGGCTATTTTGTACGGATCCATTCCTCGCAATGAAGGAACTCTAGATCATGATTTGGTTATTAAAGTAAAGAATCAAATGAAAACCTTTAAAGCAGAAACGGATTTTTCTGTACTGTCTAAAAATAAAGACTTTTCTTATGTTGAGGCAACACCCATTACCGGTAGAAAACATCAAATTAGGCAGCAATTTTTTAAAGTTAACCATCCAATAGTAGGCGATGGAAAATATGAAATTCCTCATTATGTAAATAAAGATAAGTTTTTAATGTTACATAGTTATAAAATTACCTTTTACGACAAAGGTAAGGAAAAAACATTCAAGGTCAAACCTCCCAAAGAGTTTAATAATTTTTTAAAAAAGTCTAATCTGTAAATTTTTCTTTAAAAGAGGAAATAATAGTTTCATTTAGTGATTCTGGTATTTTTTTTATTTCCAACCAATTTATTATTCCTCTATCGGAAATACCACATGGGATTATTCCGCTATAATTATTTTTATTAACATCCAAGTTTAGAGCAAATCCGTGGTATGCAATCCATTTTTTAACCTTCAAACCTATAGCAGCAATTTTGTATTTCTTGTTGTCTTTATCAATCCATATCCCAATATTTTTTGTATCGGCATGAGCTTTGATATTGTGCTTATCTAGTATTAAAATTATCCACTCTTCTATTGTCCTAACAAGTTTTCTAATTTCTTTTCCTCTGCGGTTCATATCTAAAACAAAATAAACAATTTTTTGACCAGATCCATGATATGTCCATTTGCCCCCTCTATTAGTTTTTAAAATAGGAAATTTTTTTTTATCCAACAGTTCACTATCTTTGCCGCTCGTTCCACAGGTGTAAATGTCTTTATGTTCGAGTATCCATATCAATTCACTTTTTTCTTTACGATGAACTTGTAAGGCTCTTTGTTCAAGTTCTTCAACTGCCTTTTGATAATCGACTGGTTTTTTACTGATTTTTATTTCAATATTCATTATAAACGAAAGTACTTTATTATTATGGAAAACAATAACGAAATCAAATCTAAAAAAATAGAGTTCAATATCTCTACTTCTTATTTAGATGACCTTGTTGATAAAATTGATAAAAAAGATTTATCTGCAGTTGATAGTGTTTTAGCTAAATTACACCCTTCGGATATTGCAGAAGTTATATCCAATCTACCTGAAAAAAAAAGATTTGAACTGATTGCTTTAGAAAACTTTAAAATCAATCCTCATGTTATAGTTGAACTTACAGATGAGCTTCAAAAAGATATTTTAGAAAAAATATCATCTAATAAAATAGTCAAAATAGTAAATAGTCTAGAATCTGATAACGCTTTAAAAATTATTGAAAATTTAACAGATGAAAAAAAAGATAGAGTCCTTACCAAAATACCCTTAGAAGACAAAAACTTATTTGAAGAAACTCTCAGTACTTACCCAGAAAATTCTGCAGCTAGAATTATGCAAAGAGAGTTTGCGGCAGTGCCACAAGATTGGTCTGTAGGCCAGACCATTGACTATTTGAGAGAAACTAATGAGCTACCAAAGGAATTTTTGGAAATATTTATTATTAATGAATTGAATATTCCTGTCGGCTCAGTTCCTTCATCAAGAGTGCTAAGAACTTCAAGGGAAGTCAAGATGAACTCTATTATGAATAGTAATAAGTTTTTAATTCCTGCGGAAATGGATCAGGAACAAGTTGCTTACAACTTTGAGCAATATAATCTTTTTTCTGCCGGTGTTGTAGATAGTAATCACAAACTCATAGGTATGATCACAGGAGACGATATTGTAACTATTATAAAAGAAGAAGCAGAAGAAGATACTTTAAGATTAGCTGGTGTAAGTGATGAAGAAATATCAGATACAGCATTTAGCATCACCAAAAAAAGATTTGTATGGCTTGCAATTAATTTATTAACAGCAATACTCGCATCTACTGTCATAAGTCTTTTTAATGCCAGTATAGAAAAAGTTGTAGCATTAGCCATATTAATGCCGATTGTTGCATCCATGGGTGGAAATGCAGGAACGCAAACTTTGACGGTTACAGTACGTTTGATCGCAACTAAAGAACTCATAGCTTCGAATATTTTTAAAATTATTTCCAAAGAATTTCTAGTAGGACTGTTCAACGGCATAATTTTTGCCGTTATTACCGGAGTAGCAATATATATATGGTTTCGTGATATTCCTCTTTCATCATTAATTGCAGTAGCCATGACTATAAATATGACCGCAGCTGGTTTCTTTGGCATAGTTGTTCCTATTACATTAAATAAATTTAAAATAGATCCAGCTATATCATCTAGTGTATTTGTTACGACAGTAACGGACGTATTTGGTTTTTTGTCTTTTTTAGGATTGGCAAGTTATTTTCTTCAATTTTAAAGATTATCTATCAAACGAACACCATTTAAATAATAGGCTATAAATATATTTGTATTAGAGCTAATTTTTTTTACCTCTTTAAAATTCAAAAGATTAATTAGTTTAATATAGTCAATTTTTTTAACTCCTATTTTTTCAAGTTCAGACTTAGCAAGTAAAAACCTACCGCCATTTTTTTTATATAACTTTAAAAAACGGTAAACTCTGCCGACAACTAACAATGCATCATTGCTTAATAAGAGATTTCTAGAAGAAAGTGCACCACCATTTTTCATTCTAATTGTTTTGCATTTAACAATAGAGCATTTAATTTTATTTAATTTAATTAAATTTCTTATAAGATTTAATTGCTGATAGTCTTTTTTACCCATATAAATTTTGGAACATTTTATAATAGAGAGAAACTTAGACATAACTGCAAGAACTCCATTTAAGTGACCTTTCCTAAATTTTTCCTCCATAATATTATCAATTTTAGGTATAAGATTTTCTTTATCATTCCAACGATAAATCTCTTGGGCATTGGGAATAAATACGTAATCTACTTTTAGTTTTTTACAAGTGGACAGATCATTTTGAAGATTGTTTGGGTATGTTATAAAATCTTTTTTCTTATTAAACTGCTTTGGATTAACAAAAATACTCACAATGGTTTTTTTTGATTTTTCTTTACTTTTTTTAATGAGAGATATGTGACCTTCGTGCAATGCACCCATCGTTGGTACAAAGCCTATATCTTTATATTTAATCGATATATTGTGAATTAAATTGGATTTTTTTATAATTTTCATTTATTACTTTTTTATAATTTTTATTTATGATCACTCAAGCAATTATACCACTAGCAGGTTTTGGAACAAGGATGTTACCTTTAACAAAGGTTTTCCCCAAAGAACTTTGGCCTCTAGGAAAAACATCTATTTTGGAAAGAGTTTTAAAAGAATGTGATGAAGCCGGTATTAAAGAAGTATTTTTAGTGATTTCAAAAAGAAAAAATATTATAAAAAGATACTTTGATAAAGATCGCGAACTAGAAAAAAAAATCTTAAAAAATAAAAAAGCAATTAAAAAAATAAATATTCTTAAAAAGTATCAAAAAAAGATAAAATATGTTTATCAAAATTCTCCAAAAGGATTGGGTGATGCGGTAAATGCGTGTAGTAAAAAAATAAAATCAGATCATTTTTTACTAATCTTGCCTGATGATATAATAATTAAGAAGAATTGTAGCCGTGAATTAGTTAACATACACAAAGTTAACAGATCATCAGTTGTTGCGACCAAGACTGTTCAGAAAAAAGACGTTGATAGATATGGAATTTTAGGATTCTCTAAAAAAAATAAGAGCATACTTGATATTAATAAATTTGTTGAAAAGCCTAAAATTTCTGTAGCACCCTCAAGATATGCTATTATTGGCAGATATATTTTAAGTAAAAAAATATTTAAGTTTCTAAATAAAAGCAAAAAAGGCAAGCATGGAGAAGTTCAAATTACTGATGCAATGAATGAGCTCTTGATTAGTGGTGAAAAATTTAATGGGTCTATTTTTAAAGGATCGTATTTGGACTGTGGAACCATAGATGGTTATATTGAATCATTCAATAAAATAGGAAATTATTAAACATGAAAATTTGCTTTATTGGAACAGGCTATGTAGGGTTAGTGTCCGGAGTTTTGTTCTCTGATTTCGGAAATATAGTTTATTGCGTAGATAATAATAAAAAAAAAATAAAAGATTTAGAAAACAATATACTTCCAATTTACGAACCGGGTCTAGATGAAATTGTTAATAAAAATTTTAATGCAAAAAGACTTATTTTTACAACTGATATCGACAAAGCTATACAAAACTCTGACATCGTCTTTATCGCCGTAGGTACTCCATCAGCAAAAAATGGTCAATCAGCAGACTTATCCAATATATTTAAAGTTGCAAAAATTATTTCAAAAAATATCAATAAACATAAGACTATAATCACAAAGTCTACAGTTCCTCTTGGAACAGGAGACAGGATTGAAAAAATTTTAAGAAAACATAATTCGAAGAGTAAGTTTGATGTAGTTTCAAATCCAGAGTTTTTAAGAGAGGGGGAGGCTCTTAGAGATTTTAGATATCCCGACAGAATAGTAATTGGAACTAATAATTCAAAAAAAATTTCACCTATTCTTAAAAAGCTATACGATCCAATTATAAAAAAAGGTGCTAAGTTTATTGTTGTCTCGCGTAAAGCTGCTGAATTGATTAAGTATGCAGCCAATGCTTTTTTAGCTACTAAAATTACTTTTATTAATGAGATTGCTAATCTTTGTGAGAAAGTAGGAATTAATGTTGATGATATTGCCGAGGGTATAGGAACCGATCAAAGAATCGGCTCTCGTTTCTTAAGGGCTGGTCCCGCATATGGTGGCTCTTGTTTTCCAAAAGACACAAAAGCTTTAGTAAGGACCTCTGATGACTTTAAAGTAAACCTTAGTTTGGTTAAAAACGTAATTCGATCCAATAGAAATCGTAATAATTTAATTGCTCAAAAAATTTTAAAAATTGCCAAACAAAAAAATCTCAAAAAAATTGGCTTCTTAGGTGTAACTTTTAAAGCCAATACAGATGATATGAGAGATTCGTCAAGCCTGTTTATTATTCCTAAGCTTTTAAAGAATAATTTAAAAATTAGCTATTATGAACCAACGGGCTGCAAGAGTGTTTTATCTAAGTACAAAAAAATTAAATACTGCCCCAATCAAAGAGAATTAATCATAAACTGTGATTTTGTTATCATTCATAGTGATTGGGATGAGTTTAAAAATATTGATTTTAACAAAGTGGGTAAAAATAAAAAACTATCTATTTGTGATTTAAGAAATTTGTATCAACCCGAGGATTTTAAAAATAAAAAAATAAAATATTATTCTATAGGCCGCCCTTTTCATGAGTAAATCCCTAACCGTTATAAGAAAAAGAAAATTATCCACAAGAACTACCAAACCACCTTATTATAATGTCATTCTATTAAATGATGATTTCACAACCATGGAATTTGTTATACAAGTTTTGATAATATTTTTTAAAATGACAAATAGTAAAGCTAAAGATGTTATGCTAGAAATTCACGAAGATGGTTTTGCTATTTGCGGCACATATACAAAAGATATTGCAAAAACCTTAACATCACTAGTTAACAATTATGCTAAACAAAATTTGTTTCCTTTAAAGTGTATAATGGAGGTTAAATAAATGGCAACTTTTACCAAATCATTAGAAAAATCTATTTCCAAAGCTTTTCAAGTTGCTACAGAAAAAAATCATCAATATGTAACTTTGGAGCACTTGTTGCTTTCACTGACAGATGAAGAGGACGCTTTAAATGTTATGAAGGCTTGTAGCGTAGACACGGATTTATTAAAAGAAAATCTTGAGTATTACATTGATAACGAATTAGATAATATTGTTAATTCTGAAAAAAAAAACGACCCTCAGCCAACATCTGGATTTCAAAGAGTAATTCAGAGATCTATTGTTCATGTTCAGTCTTCTGGTAAAAGTGAAGTAACAGGTGCAAATATTTTAGTTTCTTTATTCGCAGAAAGGGAAAGTCATGCAACTTACTTTTTGCAAGAGCAGGAAGTCACCAGATATGATGTTGTAAATTTTATTTCTCACGGTATTACAAAAATTGACAATTTCACCTACGTGGATAGTGCTAATGAAAAGAGTAGCACAAGAGAATCTAATTCAAATTCACCACTTGATACCTATTGTGTTAATTTAATAAAGAGGGCAGAAAAAAATAAAATTGACACTCTTGTAGGAAGAAATGACGAGGTTGACCGAATAACTCAAATTTTGTGTAGGCGGACAAAAAACAACCCTCTACTAGTCGGTGATCCAGGTGTCGGTAAAACCGCAATAGTTGAAGGTCTGGCCAATAAAATTTTTAAAAACGAAGTGCCTGACATTCTTAAAGACAATGTAATTTATTCATTGGATATGGGGCTCTTAATAGCAGGAACTAGGTATAGAGGAGATTTTGAAGAAAGATTAAAGGCTATTATTAATGAAATTGAAAAAAATCCAAAATACATTTTATTTATTGATGAAATACACTCGCTTGTTGGAACTGGATCTACTTCTGGAAATTCTATGGATGCTGCCAATATGCTTAAACCTGCTTTACAATCTGGTCAGATTAGGTGTGTTGGTGCAACAACTTTTTCTGAATATAGGCAGTTTTTTGAAAAGGATAGGGCGTTACAAAGAAGATTTCAAAAAATTGATGTTTCTGAACCTAGCGTTGAAGATGCATATAAAATAATGTTTGGACTAAAAGCTAAGTATGAAGATTTTCATAAAGTTAAGTACTCTGATGATGCGATAAGAGCTTCGGTTGATCTTTCTTACAAATATATAGGAAACAAAAGACTACCAGACAAGTCAATAGATATTATAGATGAACTAGGATCGTACGAGTCATTAAAAAAAAATGATCAAAAAAAAGATGTGTTAGATGAGTCAGATATAGAAAAAATAGTTTCTAAAATAACAAAGATTCCAGAAAAAAATATTACCTTAAATGACAGAAACTACTTAAAGGATATAGAAAAAAATTTAAAAAGAATAATTTACGGTCAAGATCATGCCATTGAAGCATTAGCCAGCTCCATTAAACTCTCTCGTTCAGGCTTAAGAGACTCTAATAAAACTATTGGTAATTATTTATTTAGCGGTCCTACAGGTGTGGGCAAAACAGAACTAGCCAAACAACTGGCAAAAACATTGGGAGTTGAGCTTATTCGTTTTGACATGTCAGAATATTCTGAACGGCATACAATTTCTAAGCTTATAGGTGCGCCTCCCGGATATGTAGGTTTTGATCAAGGTGGTCAACTTTCAGAATTAGTCGAAAAAAATCCTCATGCTGTTTTGTTAATCGATGAAATAGAAAAAGCCCATCCTGATATTTATAATATTTTACTACAAATTATGGACTATGGAAATTTAACTGACCAAAATGGTAAAAAAATTGATTTTAGAAATATTATTTTGATTTTAACTACGAATGCAGGGGCTACAGATTTGGAAAAAAATCAAATTGGTTTTATAAAAGAAACTGATAATAATAATGATTTTGAAACTATAAAAAAAATATTTACTCCAGAATTTAGAAATCGTTTAGATTCAGTAATTAGATTTAATAATTTAAATAAAGTAATTATAAGACAGGTAGTAAGTAAGTTTATTATTGAACTAGAAATTCAGTTAAATGCTAGAGATATTACTATTGAATTATCTGATGAGGCTTGCGATTTAATTTGTAGCATTGGCTATAGTCAAACAATGGGAGCCAGACCTATATCCAGAACAATTGATGAAAAAATAAGAAAAACGCTGGCCAATGAAATTATCCATGGAAAATTAATTGATGGAGGTTTTGTATTTATTGACTGTAAAGACAATAAATTTAATTTTAAAATTACTAAACTTGAAAAAGTTAAAAAAATTTCTTTAAAAAATTAAATTTCTATTTCGAAAATAGTTTCAATTTCCACAGCAGCATTTAATGGGAGGCTAGACACTCCTACAACAGCTCTTGCATGTTTACCTTTTTCACCAAATATTTTAACCAGTAGATCGGAGGCTGAGTTTAATAGAACAGGATGATTTTCAAAGTTATTTACTGAATTGATATAGCCGTTAATTTTAATACAACTTTTTACCTTATCTAAATTTTCAACTGCATTTTTTAAATGTCCTATGCTGTTCAACATGCATAGTAGAGCAGCTTTTTTGCCATCCTCTTCTGTTAGTTCATTTCCAACTTTTCCCTTAATCATGTTTCCATCTTTATTAATCGGCAACTGTCCAGATATATATATTTTGTTACCAGTAATTTTGTATGCTAGGTAATTTCCAACAGGCGGTGGTGGTATTGGTATTTCGATATTTAATTCTTTTAATTTTTTCTCAATTACAGACATTTAAATCTTATTTTTCTTCATCTTTATTTCTATCAGCTTTTTTTTTAGGTTTTTTTTTCTTAACTGTTTTTTTTTTTATTTTTTTACCTTTTTTGGTTGCGTCATACTCTAATCTTTTTTCAATTAAATCAAGAGCCTCTTCCATTGTTACGCTTTCAGGGTCTTTATCATCAGGTATCGTAGCATTAATTGTTTTGTATTTGATATAAGGTCCGTAAGAACCTTTCATAACTTTTACTGGTTTTTTATCTTCTGGATGTTCTCCAATAAGTTTAATTTCATTAGAAGACCTTCTTCCTGGTTTGGCATCTGCAATCATAGTGATAGCTTTATTTAAACCTATTGAAAAAATGTCCTCAGGAGCCTCTAAAGTAGCTGATTTTTTATCACATTTAACATATGGGCCATATCTTCCATTGTTAAGAGTGATATCCATACTGTTTTCAGGATATTGACCCAATACTTTTGGCAATGAAGCTAAGAACCTAGCTTTATCAAGATCTATATCATCTAAAGATATGCCCTTAGGAATAGATACATTCTTCGTTTCCTTCTCATCATTTCCAACTTGCAAGTAGGGTCCAAATCTACCTTTTTTTAAAATTATATTTTTATCGTCTTCTGTTTTTCCAATTTCTTTTGGTTCGGCAAGGTAGTCCTGTTCAGCTGCTTTAATACGTGACATGGGACGTGTAAATTTGCAATCAGGATATTTTGAACAACCAATGAAAGCACCAAATCTTCCGGTTTTTAAACTTAATTCACCACCACATTCACAAGACCTTTTTATTTTGCCTTCATTATCTTTGTCAAAAATAATTTCTCCCAAGCTTTCATTCATCATGTCTAGGATAGCTCTCGTTCTTAATTCTTTGACTTCGAGAACATTCTGGTTAAATTCTTTCCAAAATTTAGCTAAGACCTCAATCCAGTCAGCCTTACCTGCTGTTATGTCATCAAGACTTTCTTCCAAGCCTGCAGTAAAATTGTAATCAACGTATCTAGTAAATAATTGGTTTAAAAAAGAAGTAATTAACTTTCCTCTGTCCGTAGGAGTAAATTTTTTATTGAGTACTTCAACATAGTTTCTAGTTGATAAAACAGAAATAATACTTGCATATGTAGAAGGTCTTCCAATCCCTAGCTCTTCTAGTTTCTTAACTAAACTTGCCTCTGAGTATCTTGGAGGTGGTTGGGTAAAATGCTGTTCATTAAGGACTCTGTCAATTTTTAAAATTTCGTCTTTTACCACTTCTGGTAAAATATTATCTTCATCAGAATCCTCTTTTTCTTTATCATCCTCATCCTTAACTTCTTGATAAAGCTTTAAGAATCCATCAAATTTTTGAATAGAGCCATTAGCTCTAAATATTATACTGCTAGACTGGTTTGTAAAGTCGATGGCAGTTCTTTCAAACTCTGCACTCTCCATCTGAGAAGATATAGTTCTGTTCCATATTAATTCATAAAGTCTCATCTGATCCTTATCTAATTTTGACTTTAAGGAATTGGGAGTTCTTGTTATATCTGTTGGTCTAATAGCTTCATGCGCTTCTTGAGCATTTTTGGCTTTTTTTCCAGAATAATTTCTTGCTTCTGAAGGTAAATATTTTTCACCAATTTCATTTTTTATGTATGTTCTGCAATCCGCTACTGCATCCAAAGAAATGTTAGTGCCATCTGTTCTCATGTATGTAATTAGACCTACTGTTTCGCCATCTATATCTATGCCTTGATATAATCTTTGAGCTACTTGCATGGTTCTTGAAGCTCCAAAGCCCAATTTTCTTGACGCATCTTGTTGCATTGTGGAAGTCCTGAAAGGAGCGTAGGGATTTCTTTTGAATGGCTTGCTTTCAATACTTTTAACCTTGAATTCATTTTTGTTTATTTCAGCAACTGCATTTTCCGCAGCTTCTTTGTTCTTGAATGAAAATTTTTCGACTTTTTTTGTATCGTATATATTTAGCTTTGAATTAATTTCTTTATTTTGGCTATTTTTAAAAACTGCATTTAAAGTCCAAAATTCCTCGGGCTTAAAAAGCTCTATTTCATACTCTCTTTCTACAATAATTTTCAATGCTACAGACTGAACTCTGCCGGCTGATTTTGAACCTGGTAATTTAGTCCATAAAATTGGTGATATGTTAAAGCCAACTAAGTAATCCAAGGCCCTTCTAGCCAAATACGCATTTACTAACTCTATATTTAAATCTCTTGGATTTTCAACTCCATGCACGACTGCTTTTTTGGTAATTTCATTAAAAACAACTCTTTCTACTTTTTTGCCTTTTAAAAGATTTTTATCTTCCAGTATGTGTCTTACATGCCAAGCTATAGCTTCTCCTTCTCTATCTGGGTCAGTAGCTAGAATTATTTTTTCACAATCTTTAGCAGCATCTGCTATTTCTTTAATATGTTTCTTAGAAGTGGTGTCTATTTCCCAGACCATATTAAAATTATTCTCTGTATCAACGGATCCGTTTTTTGAAGGAAGGTCTCTCACATGACCAAAGCTAGCTAATACTATGTAATTAGACCCAAGATATTTATTAATTGTTTTAGCTTTTGCTGGGCTTTCTACTATTACGAGATTCATAATATTTGAACCACTGTCAAAAAAAGTGCTTATTGTCAAATACTTGTTAATTTCAATTATTTAAAAAAGGCTCTTTTCCTATATTTTGTCTATTAATTATAAAAATTTTAGAGATTGCAAAGATCTTTATTTTTCTATTTTTTGCATGAGACGCTTAATATTTTCTCTATGTGTGTAAATAGAAAAAATTAGAAAGAAAAAATTTAATAAAAAAATATTTTGATCATAAATAAAAAAAGATGTAGTCGTTACAATAAAATAAGCCACCAATGCTGACACGGAAGAGACCTTTAAAACTTTTGCAGTAAGTAACCAGCTAAAAATAAAGACCAAGAATAAAATTGGATTAATAAGCAAAATTACGCCGACGTATGTAGCGACACCTTTTCCTCCTTTAAATTTCAGCCACAAAGGAAAAATGTGTCCAAGATAAACAAATATTGCTGACGTATAAGAGTGTTCGTTAAAATATTTAAGAGTTAAAAAGACAGCAAGAGAGCCTTTTCCAACATCAAACAACAAAGTTAAAAATGCAAGTTTTTTACTTCCTGTCCTAAGGGCGTTTGTTGCACCAATATTTCCAGATCCTATTTTTCTAATGTCTCCAAAACCTAAAATTTTTGAAAAAATTAAACCAAATGGAATACTGCCAAGAATATAAGAATAGATTGTAACTATAATTAAAGATTCCATTATTCAGAAAAAACTAAATCACCATTTATGAAAGTCTTTTCAACTTTGCCTTGCAGCTTTCTATCTTCTATTGCTGTATTTTTGGATTTAGATTTTATATTTTCTTTTTTAAAGACCCAGGGTTTATCAAGGTCAAATACAGCAATGTCAGCTTCGCTACCAACAGACAAAGTGCCGTTCCTAATTCCTAATATTTTTGCTGGGCTGGATGTTAAATTGTTAATCAATGTGTTTAGATCGCAACTTCCATTATGAAACAACTCAAGACCCAATGATAACAAGCTTTCAATTCCAGATGCTCCAGTAGTCGCTTGTTGAAATGTTAACCTTTTCGATTCTTCGTCTTCTGGCTTATGGTCAGAAACAATAACATTTATCAATCCTTGCTTAACACCATCTATAAGTGCAAGTCGATCTTCCTCAGATCTTAAAGGGGGAGAAAGTTTTAAGAAAGTTTTAAAATCTCCAATATCATTTTCATTAAGAGACAAATTGTTTATAGAAACACCTACTGTAAATTTTAACCCACGATCTTTTGCATTTTTAATAATTTCCAATGATTTTTTTGAAGATATTAAAGCTATATGATATTTAGTATTGTAATTTTCCAAAAGTCTCAGGTCTCTCTCGATTATTAACTGCTCTGCAGATTCTGGAATACTTTTAAGACCAAGTTTGGTCGCCTGCAAACTATCATTAATCATTCCATTTTCTGATAATTCATTATCTTGAGCAAATTGAATTATAAGTATGTCAGTATTTTTTCCATAGTTAAATATCTGATCCATAACTTTATTGCTTTGAATGGATTGGGTCCCATCTGTAAATCCCCATGCGCCTCTAAGTTTTAAAAGGCCAAATTCTGTCATGTCCAATCCTTTAGCCCCCTTAGTTAAGGTAGCCATTGGAAATATTTTAATGATCGATTTGTCTCTGGATCTTCTTTTAACAAAATCTAATGTTGAAACGTTATCTATTAGTGGCAAAGTATTGGGCATGGTAGCAACTCCTGTTACGCCCCCAGAAACTGCAGCTTGACTTAGAGTTCTAAAATTTTCCTTGTATTCAAAACCTGGTTCACCGACAAAGACTCTCATATCTATTATTCCCGGTATCGATACTTTGTTTTTGCAATCATAAATCTCAGCATTCGAAACATTTTCTTTTGTAACCTTTTTTCCAATTGCTTCTATTTTTCCACTATCATTAATCAAAATTCCACCAATCTCATCTATATTATTTCTTGGATCTAAAATTCTTGTATTGATTATGGCTTTTTTTTTCATTACTTAGCTTCCATTAAAATTTTAAGAACAGCCATTCGTACGGCAACTCCCATCTCAACTTGCTGTACTATGATGCTTCTATTGATGTCATCTGCTAGATTAGTATCAATTTCTATTCCTCTGTTCATAGGGCCTGGATGCATAATCAAAGCATCTGATTTTGCATTCTTAATTTTTTTATAATCAAGTGCAAAAAATTCATAATATTCTCTCGTAGAGGGCATGTAAGACCCATCCATTCTTTCGGTCTGCATTCTTAACATCATAATTATGTCACAACCCTCCAGACCCTCCTCCATATTAGTAAAAGATTTTACACCAAATCCCTCAATATATTTTGGCATTAAAGTTGAGGGGCCAATAACTCTAACCTCAGCACCAAGCATATTTAATAAATAAATATTAGATCTAGCTACTCTAGAGTGCAAAATATCTCCACAAATAGCTACACGGAGTCCTTCTATTTTCCCTTTTTTCATTCTAATTGTCATTGCATCCAATAAAGCTTGAGTGGGGTGTTCTCTACGACCGTCTCCAGCATTTATTACAGAGCAATTTACTTTTTGAGAAAGAAGGTTTGCAGCACCTGAGTCTTGATGTCTAATAACTAAAATATCAGGATGCATCGCATTCAAAGTCATAGCTGTGTCGATTAAAGTTTCTCCCTTTTTAATCGCTGACTGTGCAACATTCATATTCATAACATCAGCACCAAGTCTTTTTCCAGCTAATTCAAATGAGCTTAATGTTCTAGTGGAATTTTCAAAGAATAAGTTGATTTGAGTCTTTCCATTTAAAATTTTTAATTTTTTGTTTTCTTGTCTGTTGAGATCAACAAAAGCCAAAGATTCATCTAATATAAGATTAACTTCGGGAATCGATAAATATTGGATACCTAAAAGATGTGTGTGATTAAATTTAATAGCTTGAAGTTTGTTTATTGCCATTAAAATCAGGTCTATAGGCTGATTTTCATGACTAAGCAAGTTATTTTTTCAAATAGTCTATAAAACCCTGCAATATAAAAGCTGCAGAATTTTCATCTAACTTATCCTTCTTTGAAGAGCTGTTTATTCCCAAATCTTGCATGCTTTTGAACGCACCAACACTGGAGAGTCTTTCGTCCCAAAGGGTAACAGGTAGGTGTGTATGCTTGATAATATTTTTTACAAAATCTTTGGTAGATTGAGATCTAGGACCTTCAGTGCCATCCATATTAATCGGGTGTCCAACGACTATTCCCTTAATATTATTTTCTATGATAATTTTATCAAGCTCTTCGAGGAGATTTTTTAATTTCTTAGCTTGAATAGTTTCGTAAGGCGTTGCAATTAAATGAGAAGGATCACAAATGGCTATACCCACATTTCTTTTTCCCGGATCAATGCCAAGCAATCGAGAACCTTCTGTAATAAGTTTTGCAAAATCGGAATTCTCTAAAAGGTTGTAAGTTTTCATTAAAGTGTTATTTTAGATTAATTTTTCACTAAGTCTAATGACAATTAATAAAGAAGCAGTTAAGAAAATTTCCAAACTATCAAGGATAGCATCAAATGATGAATTTGAGACATCTATGATTAAGGATCTTAATACTATTTTAAAATTTGTTGATCAGCTGAACGAAGTAGATACAAAAGATATAGAGCCACTTTCTTCTGTTGTAGAGCAAAAACTTTTTCAAAGAGAAGATGTGGTAAAGAAAATGAATGAAAAAGAAGAGATTCTAAAAAATTCTCCACATAAAAACGAAAACTATTTTGTTGTACCAAAGGTAATCGAATAAGTATGAGTGAGATTACAAAGTTAACTTTAGTCGAGTTAACTAAAAAAATTAAATCTAAGGAACTTTCTGCATTAGAGACAGCAAATGCTTATGTCAGCAGAATAAAAAAATCAAAAAAATTAAATACTTTTGTTACAGAAACTTTAGACCAAGCCATAGCATCTGCTAAAAATATTGATGACAAAAATCTTAAAAGTGGAGTTTTAGCAGGAGCCCCAATTGCCGTCAAAGATCTGTTTTGTACAAAAAATGTCCAAACCACAGCATCTAGTAAAATTTTAAAAAACTTTATTCCTCCTTACGAATCTACAGTTACTTCGAAACTATGGGATAGCGGTGCTATTCTTTTGGGAAAATTGAATTGCGATGAGTTTGCCATGGGCTCCTCTAATGAAACTAGCGCTTATGGTAATGTTATAAATCCTTATCAAAAAAATGGTGAACATTTAGTTCCTGGAGGATCTTCTGGTGGATGTTCTTCAGCTGTCTCAGCTAACTTGACATCTTCGACAGTAGGAACTGACACGGGTGGTTCTATTAGACAGCCAGCCTCCTTTACAGGAATTGTAGGTTTAAAACCAACTTATGGAAGATGTTCTCGCTGGGGGATCATTGCATTTGCATCCTCACTAGATCAGGCCGGACCGATGACCAAAGACGTCTCTGATAGCGCTTTAATGTTGGATGTTATTTCTGGTTACGATGAAAAAGATTCAACTTCCGCAAACATTGAGAAAGGTGATTTTTTAAATAGCTTAAATAAAAATATCAAAGGCCTAAAAGTAGGAATACCTAAAGAATATATTGTAGATAATATGCCAAAAGAAATACAAACTCTTTGGGACAAGGGCATTGAATGGATGAAAGAATCTGGTGCTATTATCAAAAATATTTCATTACCAAACACTAAGTATGCGCTGCCTACTTACTATATTATAGCTCCTGCTGAAGCTTCTTCTAATTTAGCTAGATATGACGGTGTCAAATACGGGTTTAGAGCTCCAGGTAAAGATTTGATAGAAATGTATGAAAATACTAGAGCAGAAGGATTTGGAAATGAAGTTAAACGAAGAATTATGATTGGTACTTATGTTTTGTCTTCTGGTTATTATGATGCTTACTATTTAAAAGCCCAGCAAGTTAGAAGATTAATCAAAAATGATTTTGATTTAGCTTTTAAAGAAGTGGATACTATTTTGACACCAACAGCTCCTTCGTCTGCTTTTAAAATTGGGGACAAAACTAATGATCCTATATCCATGTATTTAAACGATGTGTTTACAGTACCTGTTAATTTGGCTGGATTACCTGCAATTTCAATACCAGCAGGATTTGACGAATTTGGATTGCCCCTAGGTTTGCAGCTAATTGGAAAGTCTTTTGATGAACAAACTATTTTAAATAGCGCTTATGCTTTGGAAGAAAAAATTTCCCTTAAGTCAAAAGTTATAGATTGGTGGATGTAAATAATGGATAAAAAATTTGATTATTTCTTAGAGGGAAAAACTGGAAAATGGGAAGTGGTCATTGGCTTGGAAGTTCATGCGCAGATCACATCAAATGCAAAGTTGTTTTCGAGCTCTTCAACAAAATTTGGATCCAATCCCAATTCACAAGTTAGTTTTGTCGATGCTGCAATGCCTGGTATGCTACCTGTTATTAATAAGTATTGTGTTGAGCAAGCAGTCAAAACTGGCCTTGGTTTAAAGGCTACAATTAACAACTTTTCTAAATTTGACAGAAAAAATTATTTTTATGCAGACTTGCCTCAGGGTTACCAGATTTCACAATTTAAATTTCCAATTGTAGGAGAAGGTGAAATTGTTTTAGATATGCCCTATGGAACAAAAATCGCTGGAATAGAACGTCTTCACTTAGAACAAGATGCTGGAAAAAGTATTCACGATCAAGACCCCTCAAGTTCCTTTGTTGATTTAAATCGATCTGGAATAGCTTTAATGGAGATAGTGGGTAAACCCGATTTACGATCCCCAGATGAAGTTGCTCAATACGTTAAAAAATTAAGATCTATAATGAGATATTTAAACACGTGTGACGGCAATATGGATGAGGGTTCGCTAAGAGCAGATGTGAACGTCTCAGTCCGAAAAGTAGGCTCCAGTGACTTAGGTACTAGATGTGAGATTAAAAATGTTAACTCTATTAAGTTTATGCAACAGGCAATCGAATATGAGGCAAAAAGGCAAATAGAAATTATAGAAGAGGGTGGGATAATTAATCAACAAACAAGACTTTTTGATACCAAGAAAATTGAAACAAGATCGATGAGAAGCAAAGAAGATGCTCATGATTATAGGTATTTTCCAGATCCAGATTTGTTACCCCTAGTTTTAGAGCAGAGCTTTGTAGATAAAATAAAAAATTCACTACCAGAACTGCCTGATGAAAAAAAAATAAGATTGATGAATGATTTTGATCTCTCAAGCTATGATGCAAGTATTGTAGTGTCAGATCAGGATATTTCGCAATATTATGAAGAAGTTGCAAAAGATTCTGATTATAAATTAGCAGCAAACTGGATGATAGTAGAGTTGTTTGGTGTCTTGAATAAAGAAGGCAAAGAAATCAAAGATTCTCCAGTCTCAGCAAAAAATTTATCGAAACTAATTAACCTTATAAAAGACAATACAATTTCTGGAAAGATAGCAAAAATAGTTTTTGAGGAAATGGTAAAAAACAACGAAGATCCCGAAAAAATTGTTAATGAAAAGGGAATGAGGCAACAATCCGATCCTGAGGAATTGAAAAAAATTATTGATAATATCCTGAAAAACAACCAAGATAAAGTTGAACAATATAAAGCTGGGAAAGATAAGTTGTTTGGATTTTTTGTTGGAGAGGCAATGAAGAATACACAGGGAAAAGGAAACCCAAAATTAATTAACGAGATTCTGAAAGAGCAGCTTAAATAATTTGTGTTTAAAAATATTCATTCAAGCAAAGACTTAGAAAATTACTTATATCAAAATATAGAAGAGACGGCTGTACAAAGGGAGATGAGAGAATTTTCTTTTAAAGAGTTTGGAGATATTGCAAATATGCAAATTAGTCCCCAGCAAGCTTCTTTTTTAAATTTTTTAATTAAGATTGGTAATTACAAACAAATTTTAGAGCTAGGAACTTTTATGGGTTATAGCACTCTTGCTATGGCTTTAGCTTTAGATAAAGAAGGAAAAATCTTTACAGTTGATAAAGACCTGAAAACAACAAACCACGCAAAAAAATTTTGGGATAAGGCGAAAGTAACAAATCAAATTACAATGATTAATACTGATGCAATAGCAGCTTTGCAAAATTTCATTAAACAAAAATTACTATTTGATTTTATATTTATAGATGCTGACAAATCTGGATATAAGACTTATTTCGATAATTGTTTAGATTTAATTTCTGAAAATGGTCTAATTGTTTTTGATAATGTTTTATGGAAAGGTAAAGTTGCAGACCTTTCACTAAATGATAAAAAGACAAAAACAATAAGAGAGTTTAATAAATATATAAAAAATGATAATAGAGTAGATACAACAATGATTTCCATAGGCGATGGAATGACTTTATGCAAAAAGAAAAAAAATTCGATATTATAAGTTTCTATAAGTTTATCATTTTAGACGACTTAGAAAAACATCAACTAGCTATTAAAAAATTTCTAATCGATAAAGACCTTAAGGGAACTTTAATTTTATCACCAGAAGGATTTAACGGAACAGTGTCAGGCGTTGCGGGCTTTGTAAAAGAATTTAATCAGTTTCTTTTTAAAAATTTTTCTTTCGACTCTTATGACTCAAGTAATCTATCAAGCTCTACCAATATTCCATTTGACAGACCTGGGGTTAAAATAAAAAAAGAAGTAGTCCCAATTGAAAAAAATATTTTAAAAAGAAAAGGTAAGCATGTAAGACCAGAAGACTGGAATGAATTTATCAAAAATGAAGATGTGGCTTTAATAGATATTAGAAAGCCATTTGAACATCACATTGGATCTTTTCAGGGCGCTATTAATCCAAACGTAAATAGTTTTAGAGAATTTAAAGGTTATTTTGATTGCTTAATTAAAAAAAATAATAAAAAACTTGCAATATTTTGTACGGGAGGAATTCGTTGCGAAAAGGCATCAGAATATTTAAAAGAAAAAGGGTTTGAGGAAGTTTACCAGCTAAAAGGAGGAATTTTGAATTATATTAATTCTGTAGAAGAAAAAAATAGCTTATGGAATGGAGAGTGTTTTGTCTTTGATAAAAGAGTTTCTGTTAAACACAAATCAATTCAAGGCTCTTATACAATATGCTATGCATGCAGAATACCAATTAATGATGAGGATAAAAAATCTACAAACTACAAGCAGGGGGTAAATTGCCCACATTGTTATAACAAAGTAACACCAGATCAAAAAAAACGTTTTGCCATGAGAGAATCTAACAAAAATAAGGAGAGAAAATAATGAAAGATCAAGTTCCTAATGTAAATTTTATTTATAGAATTGATGGAGAAAATATTAAGAAGACTACTAATGACATTTTTTTAAATAAAAAAATAGTTGTATTTGCTTTACCTGGTGCATTTACACCAACTTGTTCCGACTATCACCTACCTTCATATGAGGGTAATTATGATAAAATTCAAAAATATGGAGTTGATGATATTTTTTGTTTAAGTGTAAATGATTCTTTCGTTCAGAATGTATGGAAAAAAAACTCCAACGTTAAAAAAGTTAATTTTATTCCTGATGGAAATGCAGACTTCACTAAAGAAATGAATATGTTAACTGACAGATCTGAGACTGGAATGGGAATGAGATCTTTTAGATACTCAATGTATGTAGATAATAAAAAAATAATAAAAATTTTTAAAGATGAAAATAGTAAATTTGATGTCAGTGATGCAGGTACGATGATTAATTTTTTAAAATCTTTAAATGCTTAAAAAAAAAACGAATAGACCTTTGACAAAATCGGCAAACCCCGAACCCAAAGACACGACCTCTATTGATTGGATTATTTGGGCTGCGTGGGCAGATCGCATTACTTTTGAAGAAATAAAAGAAAAATCTAACAAGGTAGAGTCGGAGGTCATTAAGATAATGAGATCAAATCTCAGACCATCCTCTTTCAAACTTTGGAGAAAACGTGTTAATGAAAAGTCAATCAAACATAGAAAATTATTTGAGTACTCGAGAAAAAGTATTAAAAAATTTAATTTAAATGAAAAATATTAATTCTTTAATTGTATAACAAGCTTTGAATTTGGTTATTAATAGGCTTGTTTTCTAATATATATTTATAGACATGTATATTTTCAATTACTCTTTGGACATAATTTCTTGTTTCCTCAAATCTTATATGTTCTAAAAAATCAATTGTATCAATTTCATTTTTTCTAGGATCGCCATATTTTTTCAGCCATCTACTAACTCTATGGGGCCCAGCATTATATGCAGCTAAAGCTAAGTAGATATTATTACCAAAATTTTCATATAGCTGAGTAATATAGTAAGAGCCTAATTTGACGTTGTAATATTCGTTGGTAGTTAATTTTTGAATACTGTATCCAAGTTTAGTTCTTTTTCCTAAAATTTTTCCTGTAGCTGGCATTATTTGCATTAATCCTCTTGCACCCACCCAGCTGTTAGCAGAGGCATCAAACTCACTTTCCTGCCTAATTAAAGCCAAGATGTAAGGTGAGTCTAAAATTTCTTTACCAGCAACTATTCTTGGGGTTTCAATTGTTGGGTAATTTAATTCCAAAAGACTAATCCCCTCATAAGAAGCCTGCTTTGAAATTTGTATTGCATAATCAAATCGCTCAATCTGCTGAGATAAGGCACCAGCCAAAATTCTTGATTCTAACTTTGAGTCTTCTGCCCCAAAATGCTTAATGATATCTTTCGCATCTGAACTACGTTTCAACTCATATAAAAGTATTGCAGCTCTTGCTAATTCAGTTTTTAAAAATTTTTTATACTCCTGCTTATTAAGAGAGTATTGATTGATAATTATTATTTTTTCCTTGCCAATTTTGCTAGCAGAAAGCTGACCATAAAAAGTTGCGTTAAATTCACTTGCTATTTTAAACCATTTATTTGCTTCGTTTAAATTGTTAATTTTTTCATATCCTCTTGCTATCCAATAAGCCCCTCGAGATTTGCTTATAGGATATCCAACAGCATTATACATTTTTTTAAAATGTTCAATTGCCACTTCTGGCTTGTCTAAAAAACTCAATGCTAACCATCCTAAATGCCACTCAGCTTTTGCTAAACTTGAAACTTCTAAAACCCCATGATTGTCCAATAGTTTGTAAGCATCAGCGTATTTCTTTTCATCAATTTTTTTTCTAGCAATAATAAATTTTTGCTCAAACCAATTCTCAGGTTTTATTAAAAGAGCTGGATTTTTTTGATTTTTGTTTACAATCTCTAACGCGGATTCGTATCTGCCTCTTTTCCTTCTCCACTTCATCCTATCAAATTGCAAACCAATATCATTTTTAAATTGTGCAGGAACTTTTGAAATTGCACTGTCTACACCGTATGATCGAGTCATTAGGGCAAATCTTGCATGATACAATTCTTTATATCCTCTGGGTAAATATCTTACGGTACGATTTAACTCCCAATACTCAGATTCCCACGCCATGTAGTCCGCTCTTTTAATAAAATCTTCCGAAGTTAGAAAATTTCTATATTTTTTTGATAGATAGCGAAGGTCAGATTTACTTAATTTTGCTGTAATCAACCCTTTTTTTACAAAGGGAACTCCTAAAGTTGTATTACCAGATATTATATAAGCTTCTCCTAGTCTAATATAACCGTAACCACTGGAGGGCTTTTCATCTTTAAAGAAATCAATCACTTCAAGCGTAGATAAATCTTTAAAGTTAATTTTGTGCTCAGCTAAATACCTTAAGCGAGATATTCTTGGCCAATTTTGGTTTTGATCAATAAATTTTTTATAGTCCCCAAATGTAGAATTGTTATTTGTTTCTTTTAAATACATCCAGGTGATTATTTTTAATAATAATCGGTCAGAAGATTTATTAGCTGTTTTAAATGCTGAATTCCAAGATTTTCTCTTCACGTAGGCAAAAGTTTTTTTTGCCAAACTAAAATCTTTATCCTTTAATATGGTAGATGATGTTTCCGAAAAACCTAACAGCAAGGGCTTACTAGGTGGTATTGACCCACTAAATACCGAAGTTCTTGTACCACTTAGATTTGTCTTTGGTGTCTTTAAAATTTTGTTTATTGTAGGTTTTTTAACGATATTCTTTTTATTGTTAAATTTACTAGGAGACTTTAATTTTGTTTTTTCTTTTACTTTAGAGGTTGGTTCAGGTTTAATTTTTTTGTTATTAATCTGTGAATTGCTTTGGGTTGTTTCAAATAGAGGCTTCTCTACTGGAGATATTAGTCCTGCTTCAGAATTTTCAATCTGAAAATACAATAGGATTGCAATTAATGCTGTAAGATTAAGATGCTTCATTAATAGGGTTAATAATTATGTCTTTTATGTTATATTTTAAATAATTACACTATAGGTAAACTATGTTCAAAGGTTCAATAACAGCAATGGTCACACCATTCAAAAATGGTGATTTAGATGTTGAAAGTTTTGAAAAATTTGTAGAATTTCAGATTTTAAACGGTTCAAATGGCCTAGTTCCAGGAGGAACTACAGGTGAGTCGCCAACTTTAGAGCACAATGAGCATAAACAAATTATAGATTTAACTGTTAAAATTTCAAAAGGAAGAGTTCCCGTAATTGCTGGCACCGGTTCTAATTCGACCAAAGAAGCTATTGAGCTTACAAAATACGCAGAATTAGCAAATGCTGATGCGGCATTAGTTGTTACTCCCTATTATAACAAACCCACTCAAGAAGGTTTGTACCAACATTACAAAGCCATCAATGATAGCGTAGGCATTCCTATTGTTATTTATAATATTCCAGGACGCTCAGTTGTAGATATGTCTGTAGAAACTATGGCACGGCTATATGAACTAAAGAACATTATTGGAGTGAAGGATGCTACCGGAAATCTTGATAGAGCCACAGAGCAAAGAAATCTTATGGGTAAAGATTTTTTGATGCTCAGTGGGAATGACGAAAATAGTTTTGAATTTAATAAAAGAGGAGGTTCTGGGTGCATTTCAGTCTCATCCAATGTAGCACCAAAGATTTGTTCGGAATTTCATCGCTTGTCTCTTGCTGGTGAAGACGAAAGAGCCAAAAGACTTTTTGATCAATTGCTACCTTTACATGAAGTTATGTTTGTCGAAAGTAATCCCGTTCCAGCAAAATATTCTTTAATGCTACTAGGGCTTATGACTGATGATGTCAGACTACCATTGGTAAAGGGCACTGAAGGTTCGAAACAGCAAATTAAGCAAGTTTTGGCAGATTTGTCCATTATTTAAATGAGTGTAAAAAAAAAACCTGTAGACAACATTGTTTGTCAAAACAGAAAAGCAAGTTTTAATTATTTTTTTGAAGAAATCGTCGAATCTGGAATTGAGCTGGCTGGACCCGAGGTAAAATCCCTAAGATCAGGCAAAGCCACTATTTCAGAATCGTATGCAACCGATCAAGAAGGAGAGATTTTTTTAATCAATTCATACATTCCTCAATATTTGCAATCTAGTTACAATAATCACGACCCTAAAAGAAATAGAAAACTTTTATTAAAAAAAAGAGAAATAAGTAAATTAATTGGAAAAATTAATAGAGATGGTTATAGCTTAGTTCCAACTAAAATTTATTTTAATAAAAAAGGTATAGCGAAAGTACAAATAGCTCTTGCTAAGGGTAAAAAAAATCACGACAAAAGGGAAACTAAAAAGAATAGAGACTGGGATAGAGAGAAGTCAAGAATTTTTAGAAAAACTAGCTAATGATTTATTTGGCATTCGGCTCCAATCTAAAATCAAAATTTGGATGTTCCACCTTTGTTATTAACAAAGCTTACAGGGAGTTAGAAAAATTTGGAATTCGGATTCTAAGCAAGTCATCTTTTTACAAATCAAAAGCGTATCCAAACCCTAAAGATCCTGAATTTGTGAATTCAGTAATATTAGTGAATTCAGAAATTCATGTCACAAAGCTACTAAATATAATTTTAAAGATAGAAAAAAAATTCGGAAGGGTTCGATCTCAAAAAAATGCTCCAAGAACCATAGATATAGATATAATTGATTTTCGTTCTAAAAATATAAGTATTTTAAACAAAAATGTAAATTTAACTATCCCTCACGACAGCTTGGAGAGTAGACTTTTTGTATTAGTGCCCATGGCAGAAATAAGCCCTTATTGGAAAAACCCTAGGACAGGTGTTATTATGCCTTTTTTGATAAAAAAAATTAAACGTCTTCAAGACAATAAGATTACTAAGATATAATTCTTTGATATAGTTTAAAAATGCTCAATCAAAATCAGCTTATAGATAAAATAAAAAGCTACAATTCCTTTGTAGATGCTGACAAACTAAAAGACGCTTTTGTATTTGCTGAACAGGCTCATATTAGTCAAAAAAGAGATTCTGGAGAACCTTACATAAATCACCCAGTTGAAGTTGCTAATATTTTAGCAGAACTTAAATTGGATGGACCAACAATCACCACAGCTTTATTGCACGACACTATAGAAGATACAGGCACTACTTTTGATGAAGTCAAAAAAAAATTTGGTAATGAAATTGCTGAATTGGTTGAGGGTGTTACAAAATTATCTAGATTGGAAAATAAAGATAGGGAATTTACTTTAGCTGAAAATTTTAGAAAATTAATTTTAGCCACCTCTAAAGACATCAGGGTCTTGTTAGTAAAGTTAGCAGATCGTCTTCACAACATGAGAACTATAGATGCTGTTCTTTCTGATAAAAAAAAAAATAGAATTGCTAGGGAAACAATGGAAATTTACGCACCTTTAGCCAACCGTATAGGTATGCACAATGTTAGAGATGAGTTGGAAGATTTGTCTTTTAAAGTTTTAAACCCTGAAGCAAGAACTTTAATTTTAGATCGTTTAGAAAACATTTACCCAAACACTCAAAAGCTTTTCTCCGAAATTTCTGATAAAATTAATCTCTTATTTGAAAAAAATAAAATCAAAGCAAAAATTACTGGAAGGGAAAAATCATGTTTCTCAATATGGAAAAAAATACAATCTAAAAGAATTTCACTCGAGCAAATAACTGATATTATGGGCTTCAGAATTATATTGGACAATGTAGAGGACTGCTATAAAGCACTTGGTATTTTTCATCAAAATTGGAAAATGGTTCCAGGTAGATTTAAAGATTATATATCAACACCCAAATCTAACAATTACTCCTCATTGCACACAACAGTAATTGGTCCATCAAGCCAAAGAATGGAAATACAGATAAGAACCTCTGAAATGCATGATTTTGCAGATAGGGGTATTGCCTCTCACTGGATTTATAAAGTGAATGAAAAAGTAAGTGGAGATTCTTTAAAAAGTTACAACTGGCTTAAGGATTTGGTAGACCTTTTAGAAAGTGGAGAAAATCCTGAACATTATTTGGAGTACACGAAATTGCAACTTTTTCAAGATCAGGTTTTTTGTTTCACTCCGAAGGGCGCAGTTATAAGATTGCCAGCCAATGCAACCGTTATAGACTTTGCATATGCAGTTCATTCAGATGTTGGAAATAGCTGTATTGGTGTTAAAATTAACGGAAAAGAATCTCCGCTTCAAACCACTTTGAACAATGGAGATGAAGTAGAAATATTAACATCTAAAAAAAAATCTCCCTCTTTACACTGGGCTTCTTTTGCCATTACCGGAAAGGCAAAAGCATCCATAAAAAAATACTGGCACGATAAGATGCCAGCGAATAAGGAAACTAAGATTCACAAGTCAAGCATTTGGGTGCTTTTAAGTCACAGGGCAGGTACTTTAGGAGAAATTTGTAGCTTGATAGGACAAAACAAGTGCAATATTTACAATATTGAACTAGTCGATAAAAAGGAAGACTTCTTAAGTTTTATTTTTGATATTGAAATTAATAACTTAAAAGATTTTACAAATTTAATTTCTGAATTAAAAGCAAGATCATTAAATTTTAAGATAATACGAAATAGAAAGGCAAGCCAATTAAATGTTAACTGACAATGAAACAAAAGATCTTTTAAAAGAAACGGAAGCATTAATGGAAGGGCATTTTATTTTATCCTCAGGTTTGCGTAGTGATAAGTATGTTCAATGTGCAAAATTATTAATGCATCCTCAAAAAGCAGAAAGAATTTGCAAATCTTTGGCTGACAAAATTAAAAGTTCAAAAATTGTCTTTGATGTAGTGGTATCTCCTGCAATAGGAGGAATTTTAGCTGGCTACGAAGTCGCAAGACATTTGGCTGTACCAACCTTTTTTACTGAACGTGTTGATGGAAAATTTACTGTTAGGAGAGGATTTGCATTAGATAAATATAAAAATGTACTAATTGTAGAAGACGTAATTACTACAGGAAAATCTAGCTTAGAGTGTGCTGCAACTATTCAAGAATTCGGCGGTGTAATAGCTGGTTACGCTTGTATTATTGATAGGTCTGGAGATAAGTTATTAATAAAAGATACAATAATTTCTCAAATTAAGTTAGAGATACCGTCTTTTTCTGCAGATAATGTGCCTGATAGATTAAAAAATATAAAACCCATCAAACCAGGCAGTAGAGAAATCGTATAAATGAAATCTAAGTATAAACTTGGTGTTAATATTGACCATGTTGCGACCTTAAGAAATGCAAGAGGTGAAAATTTTCCTTCTGTATTGCTAGCAGCTAACAATGCTATTAATGCAGGAGCAGATTCTATCACGGTTCATTTAAGAGAGGATCAAAGACACATAAAACCTGCCGATGTTATTGATCTTAAAAAGAATATTAAAAAACCACTTAATCTAGAAATGGCACTAACTACAGAAATGCTTTCTTTTGCAATAAAAACAAAGCCAAAGTATGTTTGTTTTGTTCCTGAAAAAAGAAATGAACTTACAACAGAAGGAGGGTTAAATCTTTTTTACAATGTTTCTTTTTTAACAAAAGCTATTAAAAAATTAAAAAAAAACAATATTAAAGTGTCTTTATTTATAGATCCTAAAATCAAAAATGTAGAACAGGCTCTCAAATTAAATGCAGATAATATAGAATTACATACGGGAAATTTTTGCAATTTACTAAATAACAAAAATAAACAAAAGATGAATTTAGAATTTGAAAAAATAAAAAAAACTGCTGTGTTTGCTAAAAAAAATAATTTAGGTGTTCATTGTGGGCACGGTCTCAATTACTTATCGGCAAAGAAGTTAAAAAAAATTAAAGAAATTTTGGAATTTAATATTGGTCATTTTATTATTTCTGATTCTATTTTTTTTGGCTTAACAAAAGTTATTAAAAATTTTACTAAAATTATTAAAAATTAAATGAAAATTTTAGGTGTGGGAACTGATATTGTAAATGTAAAAAGAATTGAAAGAATTGTTAAAAAAAATAAAAATTCTTTTCTAAAAAAAATTTTTACAGACAAGGAAATCAAAAAAATTCTTAGCTATAAAGTAGACCAGGCATCAAAAATAGCATCTAGGTTTGCAGCCAAAGAAGCGCTATCCAAGGCTTTAGCGACAGGGATTGGTACTAATGTCTCTTTTTTGGATATAGAGGTTTTAAACAAGCCTTCTGGGGCGCCTTATTTTAACACTGTAAAAAAAAATTTAAAAAAAACTACTTTCGAATTGAGCTTGTCAGATGACTATCCATGGGCTTTGGCTTTTGTTATAGCAATCAAGAAATGAATAAAAAAGAAATAATTGATAATATTAAAACTATTTTTGTAGCTTTAATTCTTGCTGTAATCATTAGGTCATTTCTATTACAGCCCTTCTTTATTCCCTCATCCTCTATGGAAAAAACTTTACTAGTAGGAGATAGGCTGTTTGTTACAAAATTTTCTTATGGATATAGCAGGCATTCTTTGCCTTTTAGTCCAAAAATATTTTCAAATAGAATTTTTTTTACATCACCAGAGCGTGGTGACATTATAGTTTTTAAGACTCCTGCAGATAATAGAACAGATTATATCAAAAGATTAATAGGATTACCGGGTGATACTGTACAATTAATAGATGGCAATTTATTTATTAATCAAAAAAAAATTAATAAAAAATTTATAAAAACAGCTTCCGTATATTGTGGAGATCAGAAATTCACTGTTAGTGAGTTTAAAGAGTCTGTTTCAACCAATGTTAGTTATAGCATTTTTTATAGCACCAAGAATTCAATGACCAATACTGATTTGTACAAAATACCTAGTGATCACTATTTTTTCATGGGTGACAATCGTGATTGTTCAAAAGATAGTCGCTTCCTATCCAGTGTGGGCTATGTCCATAAAGATAATTTAGTTGGAAAAGCACAATTTTTATTTTTTTCTAATGACAGTGAAATAGGAAATTTATTCACACCATGGTTTTGGCATAAATCAATTAGATTTGAAAGATTGTTTAAAAAATTAAATTAATGGATAAAAACTATTTAACGAAAGTAGAAAAAATCTTAAACATAAAATTTAAAAACACAAATTTTTTAGAAAAGGCCTTAACTCACAAAAGCATTACCAAAATATCTGTTTCTAACAATGAACGATTAGAATTTATAGGCGACCGTGTATTAGGCTTGGTAATAGCCACAAAATTATCAAGTTTATATCCAGAAGATGTAGAAGGGTCTTTGGATAAAAAATTAGCATCATTGGTTAACAAAGACACTTGTTCACAAATAATAGAAAAATTAAATTTGGGAAAATATATCTTGGTTAGCTCCTCTCAACAAAAAAATAAAATTGGTCACAAAAAAATATACGGAGACTTGTGTGAAAGCCTGATAGGTGCTGTTTATTTAGATAAGGGATTTTACGAAGCTAGTAAGTTCGTTTTATCTCTGTGGAGGGAAAATTTAAAAAGATCTACTATTGTAGAAGTCGATTCAAAAACTCAACTACAAGAATATTCTTTAAAGTTTTTCAAGGCGTTACCAGTTTATAAAAACCTATCCAACAAAGGACCCTCGCACAAGCCTTCCTTTAGAATTTCAGTTAAAATAATTAATAGTAAATTATGTACAGGAGAGGGAACCTCTAAAAAAAAAGCTGAACAGGTAGCTGCTTCCAAATTGTTAAAAACTTTAAATTTATGATTAAAAAATCTGGTTTCGTTGCAATTTCAGGGCCGACGAATTCCGGGAAATCTACTTTATTGAACTCTATTTTTGAAAAAAAAGTTTCAATTGTCTCTCATAAAGTCCAAACTACATTAAAGTCCTTGGACGCTGTAAAAAATTACGGAGACACTCAAATCGTATTCATAGACACTCCCGGATATTACCAAAAAAAAAATGATGCAAATTTTATAAAAGATGTTCTTTCTAGCATAGAACGGTCAGATCTTTTGCTGATCATTTTAGACATTACTTCTAGATTTGAGTATTTGGAGCAAATTGAAAAAATAGTGAAGAATTATAAAAAGAAAAAATTTTTAATTATTAATAAGATCGATCTTGTAAACAATGAGTATGTCTTAGAAAAGTTATCTACAATTAGTTTTATTAAAAATTTTGATGAAGTCTTTTATTTGTCTGCTTTAAAAAATAAAAATATTAAAAAGCTTTTGGACCATGTGTCTAAATCATTGCCAACTCAAGAATGGATTTATAAAAAAAACAATTCAACCAATATTTCAAAAGAAAACTTCTTGGCAGAAATTACCAGAGAGGGTATTTTGAAGTACCTTAACCAGGAAATTCCCTACCAGGTTAGCATTGAGACAGAGAAATTAGTAAAATCTCAAAATTATACTATTCATCAAAAGATTACAGTTTCTACAATCAGTCATAAAAAAATAATTCTAGGCAAAAATGGTAGTGCCATAAAATCTATTGGCGTTTATGCCAGGATTGAGATGGAAAAGGTGTTAAAGGCTAAATGTAATTTATTTTTAAAAGTAGTACTTAAAAAAAGATAATGAACTGGAAAGACATCGGTTACCTATTAAAAATATCTAATTACTCAGAAAACTCCTCAATCGCAACTTTTGTCACCTGTGAGCATGGACTTCACAAGGGAGTTATATATGGAGCTACATCTAAAAAGAAAAAAAACTATCTACAAATCGGTAATAAGTTTTCTTTAAATTGGAAGTCAAAATCAGAAGATGCTCTTGGATATTATGACTTAGAGCTAAAAAATGCTGTTACAGCTAAATTTTTTGACGAGCCAATAAAGTTGAGTTTCATACAATCTCTTTCGGAGCTTTGCTGCAAAACTCTTGCTGAACGGTATGATTATTCAGAATTATTTGATTATACAGATTTCTTTATTAATAACATATCAAAGGCTAACGCATTAAAATTATATATTTTGTGGGAAAAGGAGTTGCTAACAGCAATTGGTTTTGAACTAAATCCTGATAATAAAAATTTTAATTTCTACAAAAATAACTTGTCACAATGGATTTTAGAAATTGATAAGCAAAAGTTTTTATATCCTAACTTTTTAATTGACAGTAATAGTGTTTATGAAGATACAGATCTGTATGAGGGCTTGGTAATTAATAAATTTATTCTTAAACGTTTTGTATTTGAGCCAAACAGAATACGTTTCCCTGAAGTGAGAGAAAGAATTGAAAAGAAATTAAATGAAAAAAAATAAAGACAATATAACAGAAGAGCAGTTAAAAAATCAGTTTGCAAAAAAATATCTTGCATATGCCCTATCTACAATTACCCAAAGAGCTCTTCCTGATGTTCGTGATGGCCTTAAACCTGTTCACAGAAGACTAATTTATGCAATGCACTTATTGGATTTAACTTCCAAATCTAGTTTTAAAAAATCTGCTAGAGTAGTGGGGGACGTCATTGGAAAATTTCATCCTCATGGGGACCAGTCGGTTTATGATGCTCTTGTAAGATTGGCTCAAGACTTTTCTACTAAATATCCTCTTATAAACGGACAGGGTAATTTTGGTAATATCGATGGCGATAATGCTGCTGCAATGAGATACACAGAGACCAAATTAACCGAAGTATCTGAATTTTTGCTGAAAGATATAGGATCTGAAACTGTTAATTTTAGAAAAACGTATGATGGTGAATTAAGCGAGCCAACAGTTTTGCCTGCAGCATTCCCTAACTTATTGGCGAATGGATCATCTGGAATTGCCGTAGGAATGGCCACAAACATACCCCCTCACAATCTTGAAGAAATATGTTCATCAATTATTCACCTTAATAACCATAGAGACTGTTCTATTCGTGATTTGCTAAAAATACTAAAGGGACCAGATTTTCCGACAGGAGGTATATTAAATTTAGATCAAAAAGAAATGATCAAGACCTATACAGCAGGACGAGGTTTTTTTGAGTTAAGAGCAAAATATAAAGTGGAAGACCTAAGCAAAGGTCAATATCAAGTATCGATTAGTCAAATTCCATACCAAGTAAACAAATCCAAACTTATTGAAAAAATTGCAGATCTAATAATCAATAAAAAAAACAAATTAATAGATAATGTAATAGATGAATCTGATGAGAATATCAGAGTTGTAATACGACCAAAAAATAGAAATATAGATCCCGTTGTTTTAATGAATAGTCTTTATCAGCAAACTGATCTTGAGATAAAATTTTTTCTTAATATGAACGTCCTGAATCACAAATTAGAACCGAAGGTCATGTCAATTAAAGAAATACTTAATAGTTTTTTAAAACACAGATATATAATTCTGGAAAAAAAATCAAAGTTTACATTAAATAAAATCAACATAAGACTAGAAATTCTTAAAGGTTTTTTAATAGCATTTAAGAATCTTAACAGCATTATTAAAATTATTCGAAATTCCAACAATCCAAAAGCAGAACTTGTAAAGAAATATAGATTTACAGAAAACCAAGTTAATGCAATTTTGGATATGAAATTAAGAAGCTTAAGAAAAATTGAAGAAAAAGAAATTAAAGAAGAAAACAGCAAGCTTCTTAATAAAAAAAAAATACTCATGAAATTATTGTCATCTAAATCTCTTCAAAAAAAAGAGATCAATAAAGAAATGAAGGATCTAATACTTCAGTTTGGAAATAATTCAGCATATGGCTTGAGAAAAACTGTTATTGAAAAGTTTGATAGAATAGAATCTTCAGAATTAGATGAGGAATTAAAGTCAACCGATCCTATAACAGCAATTTTGTTAAAAACTGGATTTTTAAAAGCAAAAATTGGTTACTCAGTTTGCAAAGTTAATGCGGATTTTTCTGAAAATGAGCACTTGTATGTTAATGGAAGAAAATCAGATAAATTTATATTTCTGTCTTCTTTTGGAAAGTCATACACGTTAGATGGTGAGAATTTGGTTTTTGGTTCTCAAAAAGGAAAACCTTTTTCTTCTTACTTTTCTCTTAAAGAAAATGAAGAAATTGTTGATTCTTTCTTGTACAAAAATAATGAAAAAATTTTACTATGTTCAAGCAATGGCTACGGCTTCTTTATCAATTCTGACAATTTAATTTCTAATAAAAAAAGTGGTAAAAAAGTATTTAACATTAAGAAAAATGATTTTTTACATTCTTCTGTCCAAATACACAAAGACCAAAAGTATATTTTCCTATTAACTAAAAACAAAAAAGAGAATAGAGCTTCAGTTATCAGCATGAAGGATATTCCTACACAAGAAAAAGGGGTGGGTATTATTCTTTTTAAAGGAAAAAAAGTCAGTTTATTTGCTTTATCTACCGTGAGTGCAAAATTCGAAATGCTTGATAATTATACAACACCAGTAAAAAAATCACTTAATTTAAAAAAGTTTTTAATACCACGGACAAAAAATGGTAAAATTATTAAGTATAATTTATTTTTTTCTAGTTTATTTAGAGGTTACGAAAATAACTTTAAATTAATATCATGAACAAGCAAAACTTAAGAAAATGCCTCTCTCTCTTTACAACAGGTGTGACATCTATAGTTTCTTTTAAAAAATTAACCTACACAGGTATTACAGTTAACTCTTTCAGTTCCGTTTCTTTGAATCCACCCCTGGTTATGTGGTGTATTGATAAAGAATCATCATCATTAAAATCATTTCTTTCTTTAAAAAATAATTATAAAATAATTTTTTTAGCAAATAGTCAGAAAGCAATTTCCAATAAACTAGCAGGATCAGACAATATTTTTGATAAAGTATTTTGTGATAAAATTGTAAAAAAATCCTTAGGATATCTCGACTGCGCTATATTCAAAAAATACGATGCAGGTGATCACTATATTATTGTTCATAGGGTTTTGAAATTTAAGATTTTTTCCAAAAAAAAACCTTTGATTTTCTTTGACAGCAAATATAAAGATTAAATATCTATAAATTTTTCAACTATCTCGTTTGCAAAATAAGTAACAATTGCACTGGCCCCAGCTCTTTTGAATGACATCATAGTTTCATATATAGCATCATCACCCATAATTTTATTTTGAATTGCATGTTTTATCATAGAATATTCGCCAGACACATTGTAAGCAATCACAGGTACGTTGTATTTTTCTTTAACTTTTGAAATTATATCTAGATAAGCCAATCCAGGCTTGATCATTACCATGTCTGCACCTTCAGATATATCAAGCAACACTTCTCGCAAAGATTCATCAGAATTGTGAAAATCCATTTGATAATTTTTTTTATCAGTTTTTAATTTGGCACTACTTGAGATCGCGTTTCTAAAAGGTCCATAAAAATTTGAAGCAAATTTGGCAGCGTATGACAAAAGAATAGTGTTTGGAAAATTATTTTTTTCTAATGATTTTCGTATTTCTCCAATTCTTCCATCCATCATATCTGAAGGAGCAAGAATATCACATCCGGAGCTTGCTTGAATTAATGATTGTTCAACAAGTATTTTTACAGTTTCATCATTATCAATTACTTCATTTTTTATGACACCATCATGCCCATGCGATGTATAAGGATCAAGCGCAACGTCACAAATTATACCAACTTCATTTTTAAATTTTTTTTTAATTTCCTTAACAGCTTGGCACACTAAGTTATTTTCATTTAGAGCCTCAGAGCCAATTTCATCTTTTTTATCATTTTCAATTTCTGGAAATAGCGCAATCGCAGGAATTTTATTTTTAACTGCTTGGGTAACAATTTTTTCTAAATTATCTATGCTGTATTTATACACGTCTGGCATCGAAGAAATTTCTTCTTTTTTGTTTATCCCTTCTTTGATAAAAATGGGGAGTATTAAATCACTACTTGATATCACATTCTCCTTAACTACATTTCTTGACCACTTGTGCATTCTTGTTCTTCTGAGTCTTGTTAATGGATACATATGTGAATTTTTATTAGATGTTTTAGTTTCAATAGTAAGATTAATATATACCAAATATTGTAGTAAATTGATCTTACTAGTATATATCTAGTCTTTAATGAAAAAAAAACATTCTTTTTTGACAAAAAACATAATTATAGCCTCGGATCACGCAGGGTTTGGGCTAAAAGAATTGATTAAAAAAAAATTAGAAAATTTGGGTCTTAATATTTTAGATCTTGGCGTTGATAATAAAAAAGTTTCGGTTGACTACCCAACATACGCAAAAAAACTATCTAAAAAAATTAATTCTAAAAATGTGGGTATTTTAATTTGCGGTTCTGGAATTGGAATGTCTATTGCTTCTAACCGATTTAAGAACGTTAGATCTGCCTTGGTTAACTCTTCCACCTTATCTAAACTCTCAAGAAAGCACAACAACGCCAATATTATTTGTCTTGCAGCAAGGTTTGTGTCCAAAAAAGTGGCAATTCAATGTGTTTTATCTTTTTTAACTACCAAATTTGAGGCTGGTAGACATTTACGAAGAGTCAAGTTACTTAGTTAATTATGTTAAAAAATAATTCTAGGATAAATAAATTTTTTAAATCAAGTGTAAAAGAATCTGACCCAGATTTGCATTCCTCTATTGTTAAAGAGCTTGATAGGCAAAGATCTCACTTGGAGTTAATTGCATCAGAAAATATTGTATCTCAAGCTATACTAGATGTTCAAGGGTCAGTATTAACCAATAAATACGCAGAAGGTTATCCAGGAAAGAGATATTATGGTGGTTGTGAATTCGTTGATATTGCTGAGGACTTAGCTATTGAAAGAGTAACAAAATTATTTAATGTAAAATTTGCAAATGTTCAGCCACATTCTGGAGCTCAAGCGAATGGTGCTGTTTTTTTAGCCTTACTTAATCCAGGCGATACTATTTTAGGGATGGGTATTGATCAAGGTGGACACTTAACTCATGGAGCTCCTCCAGCACAATCTGGAAAATGGTTTAACGCAATTTCTTATGGAGTTACCAAAGAAACAGGCTTGATTGACTATAATTCTGTTTTGTCTTTAGCTAAAAAACATAAACCAAAATTAATTATTGCAGGTGGTAGCGCGTATTCAAGAATAATTAACTTTAAAAAATTTAGAGAAGCTGCTGATGAAGTTGGTGCTAAGTTATTGGTAGACATGGCTCACTTTTCTGGGCTCGTTGCCGGTCAAGTATATCCCAACCCATGTGATTTTGCAGATGTCGTAACTTCTACCACGCACAAAGTATTACGAGGACCAAGGGGCGGTATCATTTTGACTAACAGTGAAGAGCTTGCAAAAAAATTTAATTCAGCGGTATTTCCAGGTTTACAAGGTGGGCCTTTAATGCACGTTATCGCAGCTAAGGCTGTTTGTTTTAAAGAAGCTTTATCTGACGATTTTAAATTATACGCTAAAGATGTTGTTGAGAACGCCAGGATATTATCAAAAACACTTAGTGACTTGGGCCTAACTATTTTTTCTGGCGGTACAGACACACATTTAGTTTTGGTTGATTTGAGACCATTTGGTCTTACAGGAAAAGAGGCTGAAATATCATTAGGTAGGGCACATTTAACTTGCAATAAAAATGGAATACCCTTTGATGAGCAAAAACCTTGGATCACCTCCGGTATCCGATTGGGAACACCCGCCTGCACAACTAGAGGGCTTGGTCTAGCTGAATTTAAGTTAATCGGAGAATACATTAATGAAGTTTTGCAAGGACTTAAAAATAACAAAGATGACAACAGCGTTGTTGAAAAAGATGTTGCACAAAAAGTAAGAGATCTTTGTAACAACTTTCCAATTTATTAAAAATTATGATTTGCCCATTTTGTAAAGATAAAGACACCTCTGTAATTGATTCTAGAGCTACAGAAGATGGAACGGCCATTAGAAGAAGAAGAGTGAGCGCTTGTTGCAATCAAAGATTTACAACATTTGAAAGGGTTCAATTTAGAGAAATTACAATTATAAAAAAAAATGGTAGAAAGTCTCCTTTTGATAGAGATAAATTAACTCGTTCAGTGATGATTTCTTTGAGAAAAAGACCTGTTGATGCAGATACTATAGAGAAATTTGTTTCCAAAATTTATAGAAATTTAGAAGACTTGGGTCAAAATGAAGTTCTCTCAACAACTATTGGAAAGTTTGTGATGGATGGATTAAAAGAAATAGATCCAGTTGCTTACATAAGATTTGCTTCGGTTTATACAAATTTTAAGGAAGTAAAGGATTTTGAAGAATTTGTGGACAAATTGGATGTCCCTAAAAAAAAATAATTTTTATCAAAAATATTTTTCTGAGCTTGCTTTGAGCTTAGCAAGAATAAATAAATTTATAACAAAAGAGAATCCCTCAGTTGGATGTGTAGTTACAGATTTTAATAATAATATCTTATCTTCTGGTAGCACCTCTAAGAATGGAAGACCACATGCTGAAAATAACGCCTTAATTAAATTAAATAAAAAAATTACAAAAAAAATATTTGTTACTCTAGAGCCCTGCAATCATTATGGAAAGACACCCCCATGCACAAAAAAAATTGTAAATTTTAATGTTAAACAGTTGCACTGCAATCAAATCGACAAAAACCCAGCTGTTAATGGTTCTGGTTTAAAATTCTTAAAAGAAAATAAAATTAAAATCAAAGAAAGTAATATAAATAAAAATTTTTACAGCAACTACAATTACTCTGTAAAAAACAAACTTCCTTATGTTACTGCAAAACTTGCTATAACAAAAAACTTTTCAACAGTTGTATCGGGGAAAAAATATTTTACAAATTCCCAGTCTTTAAAATTTGCACATTTACTTAGATACATGAATGACTCTATTTTAGTAGGTCAAAAAACTCTTTTAAAAGATTATCCTAAACTAAACTGTAGAATAGAGGGCCTCAGTGAACATTCCCCTAAAATTTTTTTTATAAATAGAAATTTAAATTTTAGTAAAAAGCATCTTTTGTTGTACCCAAGAAGCACTGTTGTTTTTCATTCTAGTAAAGATTCTAAAAGAATATCTAAATATAAGAAATTTTTTTTTCTTGAAAAAATTGAAGATAATAGTGGAAACTTTTCTCCTGAAGAAATATTAAAACGGGTTTATAAACACAAATGCAGAAGGCTTTTAATAGAGGGTGGAAGCAAAACAGTTAATATTTTTGCAAAAAATAAGTATGTTAATAAATTTTTCTTCATTCAATCTGAACTTAATAGTAAGACAAAGGACCCCCATACTGTCAATATGGTGCGGTCATTGTGTGGTAACAATTTTAATAGATATAATGTAAAAATAAATTTAAATAATAATAAGCTTTTTAAGATTTAAATGTTTACTGGTATTATAAAAAATAAAGGTAAAGTCGCATCCGTAGTTAAAAAAGACAAAGGATATGAGTTTAAAATTAGCTCCAATCTAGTTTTTTCTAAAAAAAATATAGGCACCTCTATATCAATAAACGGTGCTTGCTTAACATTAACCAAATTCTCAAATAAAAATTTATTTTTTTTTATTTCGTATTCAACTTTTCAAATTACTAATTTTAAATATTTAAAAAAAAACTCTACTGTAAATCTTGAGAAATCATTAAAATTTGGAGATGAAATTGCTGGTCACTTTGTTCAAGGTCATATTGATACAGTAGGTAAAGTTATTTCTTTAAAAAAACTAGCAAAGACTTGGACATTTTTAATAAAAGTTGAGTCTAAATTTTCACACTTATTAGTAGACAAGGGGTCTATTACTATCGATGGTATTTCATTAACAATAGTCAAATCACTTAAGAATCAATTTACCTTAGTTGTTATACCTCACACTCTAAAATTAACGAATATAATATCGCTAAAGACGGGGGATGTTGTTAATGTGGAATTTGATATTGTGATTAAATATTTGTCAAAAATTAATAAGAAAAAATGAAAAAAAATTTTAAATTTGCAAAAATTGAAACTATTATTTCGGAAGCTAAAAAAGGGAAAATTTTTATTTTAGTTGATGATGAAAATAGAGAAAATGAAGGTGACTTAGTTTTTATAGCTAAAAAAACAACCCCTGAAAAAGTAAATTTTATGGCAAAGCACGGAAGAGGATTAATTTGCTTAGCGCTCGATAAAAAAAAATCAGATGAATTAAGTTTAGAGCTAATGCCAAGCTCAAACCAGTCTCGTTTAAAAACTGCTTTTACTATTAGCATTGAAGCAAGGAAGGGTGTTACTACTGGAATTTCTGCATTCGATAGGTGCAAAACTATTTTAACAGCAATAAGACAAAACTCTTCCAAAAAAGATATAGCCACACCAGGACATGTCTTTCCATTGGTTGCAAGAAACGGCGGGTCATTAGTTAGGGCAGGGCATACAGAGGCGTCTATTGATATAGCTAAATTGGCCAAGACACACCCTTCAGCGGTTATATGTGAAATAATGAACGAAGATGGTTCTATGGCTAAAAGAGATCAGTTATTTAGCTATGCAAAGAAACATAAGCTCAAAATTGCAAAAATAGAAGACTTGATTTCTTACCGATTAAAAAAAGAAACTCTTGTGAGTTTAAAGGAAAGCAAGGCCCTTAATATAAGAGATAAGAAATATATTTTAAAAACATTTGTTAATAAAATAGATAATCTGGAGCATTTTGCCATCATAAAAGGGCCTATCAATGATAAAAATATTCCAAAAGTTAGAGTTGTTTCTTCAAATTCTATCGATATCTTTCTAAACAAAAGCATTAATGCAAAAGTCAAAACAACATTGGACTATTTTAATCGCTCAACATCTAACTGCATATTGTTAGTAATGAAACAAAGTGAAATTTTAGAGACACCCACGGTTATTTCTTCAAAGGATCTATTGAAAAAGCCAGCTAAAGGAAATGCATTAAGATATTATGGCTTAGGTGCTCAAATTTTAAAAAAATTAAAGGTTAAAAAAATGATTTTAGTCTCAAGTGCGAAAAAAAAATTAGTTGCTTTAGATGGTTTCAATATTAAAATTGTTAAACAGGAAATAATTAAATGAAAAAAAAAGGCTTAGTAGTCGTTTCTAATTATTATGAAAATATTTCAGATAATTTGTTAGAATGTTGCTTGAAGACTCTAAGAAGAAATAAATTAGAAGCGGATGTTAAGATTGTATCTGGTGCATTAGAAATACCAACTTTAATTTCTTTTAATATAAAAAAAAAATATAAATTTTTTATTGCTTTGGGTTGTATTATAAAGGGTAAAACTCCTCATTTTGATTTTATTGCATCGGCCATTACAAAATCATTGCTAGATCTTTCCATTAAACACAAAGTTCCTGTTACTAATGGAATTATTACCTCTTTAACCCGAACGCAGGCTATCGAAAGAAGTTCTAAAAATAAAAATAAAGGTCAAGAAGCTGCCAATGCAGCAATTTCTTTGTTAAAGCATATTTAAATGAAAGGAAGCTCAAGACTAGTCGTTATTCAAAAAATTTATGAAAAAATCAGCGATTCTAGTCATGACATTAAATTTCCAAAAAGTTCTTATATTAGAATTATTAAAAAAGTTTTTAATGGTTTTTTTGAAAAAGAGTCTGACTTAGATAAAATCCTATCCAAACACTTGTCCTCAAAAATAAGCTTTCAAAATCTGGATATGATTCTTAAAATAATATTAAAAGCTGCTATATTTGAAATACTTTATATGCCCAAAATACCTTTTAAGGTTGTTGTTGATGAATACCTTGCTGTTACTGAGATGTATTACGATTCAACTCAAAAAGGCCTAGTAAACGCTGTTTTAGATTCTGTTTTTAAGTCAGATCAGCCATAGATTTAGCCTTAAAAACAATCCTTTTCCTTAACTTTGTGTTGATTTTACTAGCAAATTTTGGCATGTATCGTTTTTTCAAAACCAACAAAATAAAGGAATTTAAATATGTTAAGTCCAAGTCTAATTTTAAACTTAGTAATCGGTTGTGGTGTAATTTCAGTTCTTTACGGATTTATTTCTAGTAAACAAATTTTAAGTGCTAGCCCAGGAAATGCAAAAATGCAGGAAATCGCATCTGCAATTCAAATTGGTGCTAAAGCATATTTAGATAGACAATATAAAACAATTGCAATTGTTGGTTTTGCAGTTTTGGTTTTAATTGTCTTACTTTTTACTCCATGGGTTGGATTAGGTTATTTAATTGGTGCAACTTTATCTGGAATAGCTGGTTATGTCGGGATGTTAATTTCTGTTCAAGCTAATGTTCGGACCGCAGAAGCATCTAGAAAAGGTTTGGCACAAGGTTTGCATGTTGCTTTTAAATCTGGAGCTGTGACTGGAATGTTGGTTGCAGGACTAGCTCTTTTATCTATTGCAGTTTATTATTACATTTTACTTGAGTTTAAAGTTGAAGAAAGAGAAATTGTTAATGCTCTTGTTGCTTTGGGTTTTGGTGCTTCTTTGATTTCTATTTTTGCAAGATTGGGTGGGGGAATATTTACTAAAGGGGCCGATGTGGGTGCTGACTTAGTTGGAAAAGTTGAAGCTGGTATTCCTGAGGATGATCCTAGAAACCCTGCTGTTATAGCTGATAACGTTGGTGACAATGTTGGTGATTGCGCTGGTATGGCTGCTGATCTATTTGAAACTTATGCGGTTACTATCGTAGCTACTATGGTTCTGGCTTCTATATTTTTCAATGGAGACATGAACATGATGATCTATCCATTAAGTATAGGTGGTGCATGCATTTTGACTTCTATCTTAGGAACATTTTTTGTAAAGCTTGGTAAAAGCAAAAATGTTATGAATGCACTGTACAAAGGATTTGTTGTTTCAGCTGTTTCTTCATTGGCAATTTTATATCCAGTTACAGATTATGTGATTGGTTTTTCAAATGAATATACTGTTAACGGAAAAACATTTAATGGCATGAGTTTATATTACTGCGGAATCATTGGCTTGGTTATTACTGGATTGTTGATTTGGATTACTGAGTACTACACTGGAACTGAATACAAACCAGTTAGAAGTATTGCCAAATCTTCTACTACAGGACACGGAACAAACGTTATTCAAGGCCTAGCTGTTTCAATGGAAGCTACAGCTATACCAGCATTGATTATTGTTGCTGGAATTCTTGCTACCAACTCAATTGCTGGACTTTATGGAATTGCCATATCCGTTACTACAATGTTAGCATTGGCTGGGATGGTTGTTGCTCTTGATGCTTACGGACCAGTTACTGATAACGCTGGCGGTATTGCAGAAATGGCTAAGTTACCAAAAAATGTCAGAAAAACTACCGATGCATTAGATGCTGTAGGCAATACAACTAAAGCTGTTACAAAAGGATACGCGATAGGTTCCGCTGGTCTCGGTGCTTTAGTTTTATTTGCTGCATATGTTGAAGACATTAAACACTTTTCAGGTGTCGCTGGATCTAAACTTGAAGGAATAGTTGTTACCTTTGATTTGTCCAATCCTTATGTTGTTGTTGGTTTGTTAATTGGTGGAATGCTTCCTTATTTATTTGGATCAATGGGTATGCAAGCTGTTGGTAGAGCAGGTGGAGCAGTTGTGGTGGAAGTTAGAAGGCAATTTAAAAAATTTCCAGGCATTATGAAACGAACACAAAAACCGGACTATGCAAAATTAGTTGATTTGTTAACTGCTGCTGCAATTAAAGAAATGATAATCCCTTCTTTATTGCCCGTTCTTTCTCCAATTGTTTTATATTTTGTAATTTTGTTCATTGGTGGGCAAGTTGCTGCCTTAGCTTCAGTTGGTGCAATGCTGCTTGGGGTAATTATCACAGGGTTGTTTGTGGCCGTTTCTATGACCGCAGGTGGTGGTGCATGGGACAATGCAAAGAAATACATTGAAGATGGTAATTTTGGTGGAAAAGGTTCAGAAGCGCACAAAGCTGCTGTGACTGGTGATACTGTAGGAGATCCTTACAAAGATACAGCAGGACCTGCAGTTAATCCTATGATTAAAATAACTAATATTGTTGCATTGCTTTTGTTGGCAATAATTGCAGGATAATAGAATTTTTATTTATTAACCGATCCAAGTTTATTTTGAGCTCTCTTTCTCACACTAGAAAATATTCTTTTTGAGAGAGAGTCGTTCAAGCCTGAAGATACTGTCTCAGTCTTATCAAATTTTACATTATTAAAATCATCTTTGTTTAATATTTTTTTTGTTTTTAATATTCCTTTATTATTAAATTCCAAAATCAACATAGTATTTTTGATAATTTTATTTTTACCAAGAGTTTTTCTTTCCACTGTTTCAATGTAAGCCCATTTATCTTCATCTGACATTTCTTTTATCAATGTTTCACCAAATATTTTAATAACATCATTTTTATTAGTCTCTCCAGGTATTAATAAAGTTGTGCGATTGTCTAAATTTTGAATTCCATTGGATTTTATAACTGGTTTTAAATTGCATGACAAAATAGCGAAACAAAGAGTTAGTAAAATTGTTTTTTTAACAAAATTTAGAGAAATAGACATACAGATATAGCTTTTAATCACAAAATTTTAACTTATGCATCTTATTTTTATATTGATTAATGCATTCATATTGGTATTAAAATACTACAATTAACTTATTTATAATATTTATATGGCAGTACCTAAACAAAAAACATCTAAATCTAAAAAAGGTATGCGTAGGTCTCATAGGTCTGCCGTCTTTAAAAATATTGTCGAAGACAAAAAAAGCGGTGAATACAGACTATCACATCACGTAGATGATAAAACTGGCATGTATAACGGTAAGCAAATTTTTAAGCCTAAAATTTAATAATTATTTATATGAGTAGTTTTAACTACACTATTGCTATTGATGCAATGGGTGGAGAGAATTCTCCTGGCAAGGTCATTCATGGCATAAGTCTTTTTTTAAAAGAGGACAAAGATGTCTTTTTTAATATTTTTGGAAAAGAAACCTTAGTCATTAAAGAAATAAGCCAATATAAAAACATACTACCTCAGAATTATAAAATTATTAATTGTGAAACTCAGATAGAAGATAAAAATTCCGTACGTGATGCAATTAAGATCGGTAAGAACAGTAGCATGTGGAAAGCAATAGAAAGTGTTAAAAATAAAGAATCTAACTTAATTATATCCTCTGGTAACACTGGAGCTTTACTAGTTATCTCAAAACTTTTAATTAAAATGATGGATGGCATTGACAAGCCAGCAATAGCAGGTTTATGGCCAAATTTTAAAGGGGTCAGTGTTGTTATGGATCTTGGAGCTAATATAGAATTTAATGAAAAAAATTATGTTGAGTTTTCTAACATTGGAGCTGAACTTTATCGCTCTATCTTCGATAAAAAAGATCCTACGGTTGCCTTATTAAATGTAGGCTCTGAAGAAATAAAAGGCCATGAAGAATTAAAAAATGCTTTCAACAATTTATCTAATGGCAAAAACAATTTTAATTTTAGTGGTTATATCGAAGGTAACCACATTAAGGATGGTGATGTCGACGTGATTATTACAGATGGTTTTTCAGGAAATATAGCTTTAAAAACAGCTGAAGGTACAGTTAATTTTATTACCACAGAAATTAAAAAAATATTTTCAAACTCCTTTTTTGGTAAAGTTTGCTATCTTTTAAGCTTTCCTTTATTTAAAAAAGTAAAACAAACCCTAGACCCAAGAAAATACAATGGTGGTATTTTTTTAGGATTAAATGCTCCTGTAATTAAAAGTCATGGTTCAGCTGATAGTCTAGCTTTTTTTTATTCTATTAAATTATCAGCTAAAATTTTAAGAGGTGGTCTTGTAAAAAGAATTAAGAGTAATTTTGAAAATGAATAAAGTTAACAATAATCTTTATTTCTATGAAAATTACTTCCAATCTTTAAATAACTTATTAACTTTCAAGAATCTGCCTCAGTCAATAATTTTTTCAGGGCAAAGTGGTTTGGGTAAAAAAACTTTTTTATTACATTTTTTTGCATTTTTTCTATTAGATAGCTCAGAAAAAGAAATGTATTTAAAGAATTTCATTATCAAAGACCAGGAAATTTTAAAAAAAATACTTAATAATGAATTTGCAAATTTTAGAATTATAGAAAAAAAAGAAAAAAATTCCTCTATCCAAATAGATCAAATAAGAGAATTGATCATTTTTTGTTCTTATGAGGCTTCATTTTTGTCACCAAGATTTATTTTAATTTCAAATATTGAAGATTTAAATTCTAGTGCAACTAATTCATTGCTTAAATTATTAGAGGAGCCACCCAAAAATACATATTTCTTTTTAATTAGAAACTCTCATGCAAAAATATATGAAACAATATTATCAAGATGTCATAAGGTTAATATCAAAATGAATAAAAAGATATCTGATAAGCTATTAGTAAAACTGCTAAATGATTTCAACCTATCCTCATCTGCTACCCTTAGTTATTTCGACGCTTATGATACGCCAGGCATGGTAATTAAAAAAATTATTTATATTGAAGAAAATAATCTTACTGAAATGAGTTCAGTAGAAATCGTAAAGTTTTGCTACGAAGACTACAAAAAAAATAAAAATTTAAATGCACTCAATTATGGAAATCAAATAGCAAAAAAATTATTTTTAGCAAAATATAATAACAATTTTTTAAAATATAAAAAACTGTACTCTCTATTTGAAAAAAGATCTAAAGAATTTAAAGATTTTAATTCTAGCATAGATCCAACTTATGAAATTGTTAAAAGGTTAAGTTAATGAAAAAAAAATATTACATTACGACTCCAATTTACTATCCATCAGCCAAACCGCATATGGGTCATGCATACTCAAGCATTTCAGCTGATTTCATAGCAAGATACAAAAGGCTTGAAGGATATGATGTAAAGTTTGTAACAGGAACTGATGAGCATGGTCAAAAAATACAAAAATCTGCAGATGAAAGAAAATTATCACCCGATGTTTTTTGTAACGAAATTTCAAAAGTTTTTTTAGATCTTACAAAAACTTTAAACTTAAGTAATACCGATTTTATTAGAACTACTGAAGAGCGACATCACAAAACCGTTCAAAATCTATGGAAGATTTTAGAGGAAAAAAAATTTATCTACTTATCAAAATATACGGGGTGGTACTCTGTGTCTGACGAAGCTTTTTATGCAGAAAGTGAAATTATTGAAAAGGATAAAATTAAATTGTGCGAAGCAACTGGCAGTGCTGTTGAATGGGTAGAGGAAGAATCTTATTTTTTTAAATTATCTGAATTTCAAAATCTTTTGATAAAACATTACGAAAATAATCCTGATTTTATTCAACCATCTTCCAGAAGAAATGAGGTTATGAGCTTTGTAAAAAGTGGTTTGAAAGATCTGTCTATTTCTAGAAATTCTTTTAAATGGGGTATCTCCGTACCTAATTCGGAAAATCATATTGTCTATGTTTGGTTGGATGCTCTTACAAATTATCTTACAGCTACAAATTATTTTGAAGAAAACTCTTTTTGGCCTGCTGATGTTCATATTATAGGAAAAGATATTTTGAGATTTCATGCCGTATACTGGCCTGCATTCTTACTTGCTGCAGAAATACCTCTGCCTAAAAAAATATTTGGCCATGGGTGGATTTTGTCTGGTGATGAAAAAATGTCGAAATCCAAAGGTAATATTTTAGATCCAATTGAAATAGTGGATGAATTTGGTTTGGATGAAATTAGATACTATCTAATGAAAGAAGTTATGTATGGTTTGGACGGAAAAATTAATATTGATAATCTAAAAAATTGCATAAATAGCGATCTTGCTAATAATATTGGTAATCTTAGTCAAAGAATTTTTGTGCTAATTAATAAATATTTTTCATGTAAAGTTCCAGACCCAAAAACTTTATCCGATGAGGACCAAAATTTTATGCAGTGTCCAATAGACCGATTAAAAAAATCTATGAATAGTTTTGAAATTCATAATTATATGAGAGAACTTATTTCTTACTCATCCAGAATTAATAAATTTGTAAATGATGAGGAGCCATGGACAAAAGCAAAAAATTCCGATCCTAGGGTAGGGGCAATTTTGTACGTAGCTTTAAATGCCCTAAAGAATATATTCATTTTATTGCATCCCGTCATGCCATCAAAATCCGAATATTATTTATCTTGTTTAAATATAACTGTAAAAGACATATCCTTCGAATTAATAAATAAAAATTTACACGTTAACGCGGAATTGAAAATGCCAGGAATAATGTTTAAAAAATATATATAATGTTTGTAGACTCACATTGTCACCTTACTTACGAGCCTTTAATTGATATCATTCCTAAAATTGTAGAAGATTGTGAAAAATTATCTGTGATGAAATTACTCACAATAGGTACTAATATTCAATCCTCTTTAAAATGCATTAAAATATCAAATGAGTACAAAAATATTTATTCAAGTGTAGGAATCCACCCTGTCGAAGCTCATATTGAAATAGACAAAAAACAACAAATACAAAAACTTTACCAATCATCAAAAAAAAACATAGGCTATGGAGAGACAGGTTTAGATTTTTATTATTCTACTGAAGAAAAAAGGAGTCAAATTGAATTATTTGAAACTCATATAAAATACGCAGTAGAGGATAATTCTACAATTATTGTTCATACTAGAGACGCGGAAGAGGAAACATTAAGTATTCTTGAGGAGCATACAAAAAACTCCAATCTAAGAGTTTTAATACACTGTTTTACTGGGTCGATGCAATTTGCCAAATCATTATTAGATATTGGTTGCTACATATCCTTTAGCGGAATTATAACTTTTAAAAATACTATTGAAATTCAAGAAGTTGCTAAATACACCCCCCTAGATAGAATTTTAATAGAAACAGATTCTCCATACCTTTCACCACATCCTTTGAGAGGGAAAAAAAATTATCCTCAAAATGTTGTTTTAGTGGCACAAAAATTATCTGAATTAAAAAGAATAGATATTTCTGATATAGGAATGAAGACTACAGCGAATTTTTTAAAAGTTTTTAATTTATAAATAATGAATATTGCAATTTTATTACCTTTGAAGGAAAGATATACCAGTATTGGCTGTGGAGCAGTTTCCATCTTAGTAAATACTCATTTAAAAAAATCAAAATATAAAAGGACTACCAGAATATACGGTTCTAGTATTCACAATCCATTAGACTCAGGTTTTTTCCGACCTTTAGTGGCTAATAAAAATTTTTTTAGTAATCTTTCCTATGTGAATTCATTCGAAAAGAAAATCCTTCCAAAAACTGATATTATTGAATTGCACAACCGACCAAAGTATTTTTTTCAGTTGAAGAAAAAATTTCCACATAAAAAATTTATATTGTTTTTTCACAACGACCCGCTTGATCAAACAGGCTCGACAACTCTTTCTGATAGAAGGTTTTTATATGAAAAAGTTGATAAGTTAGTTTTTTTAAGCGTCTGGATGAAGGATCAATTTTTTAAAGATCTGAAAATAACTGATACAAGTAAAATAAATATTTTTTACCCGGGCATCGCAGTTTTAAAAAAATTTCCTAGTAAAAAAAATATAATTTTATTTGTGGGGAAATTAAACCATTCAAAAGGGTATGATATTTATATGAATGCAGTCTCAAATTTTCTCAAAACTCACAAAAACTGGAAGGCTATAGCTATTGGTTCCGAATCTAGAAGAGAAATACCAAAGAATAGAAAAATAGTTGAATGTGGTGAAATTCCCAATAAAGAAGTATTAAAACTTATTGCTCAATCTAAAATTACTATTGCACCCTCTAGATGGAATGAGCCTCTAGGTCGTCTTCCTTTGGAATCTGCCTCGAGAGGATCTTTTCCCATAGTATCTAATAAGGGTGGCTTAATAGAGACCATAGTTGAAGATTTCTCTATATTAAAAAAAAACAATTCAGCTGAATTGTTAAAAAAAATAAATTTTTTAGCAAATAGTCCAAAAAAATTACTCCTGATGCAAAAAAATATTTTTAAAAAATTCAATTACCCTTTAAAAAAAACTACAAGTCATATTGACAATATTAGACAAAGTCTTTTTAAAGAAAACTTACCTACAAAAGGTCAGAATCTAAAAATACTTCATGTAGCTAGTTTTAATGAAACGTCCAATGGTAGTTTGTTCTATTCTACGGCTAATAAATTTAATATTGGATTTACGAAACTCAATCATTTTGTTCAATCCATTGATGACAAATTTTTTTTAAAATCTAATTTTATCAACACCACTACTGGCCTCAATAAAAAAATTATTAATACCGTGAAAAATTTTGCGCCTGACATAATTTTTTTAGGTCATACGAATAAAATTACTACGTCTACTTTCAAAAAAATTAAAGTCTTACTGCCAAACGTAAAAATTTGTAGGTGGTATATAGACTCAATTTCTCCAGAATTTTTTAATAATAACTCTAAAATCTTGTTAAATAATATTAACTATATAGACAAAGTTTTTATTACATCTTTACCAAATCGACACCTCTCTAAATTTAAAAATAAATTTTATTTTATTCCAAATCCTGTTGATTCCTCAGTTGAAAAAAATAAAAACTTTTTAAAGAATAATCTTTCATACGACCTCTTTTTTTCTCTAAGTCATGGACAGCATAGAGGCGTATTAAAATCTGGGAAAAAAGATGAACGTGATAATTTTATTGATTATTTATACAATTCATTACACCAAGTAAAAAAATTTTTTATCTCAACCACTTTCAACTCACCCAAATGGGGATCGGAATTTTTTCACTACTTAGGCAATTCAAGAATGGGCCTAAATATGAGTAGGGGTCAATATCAAAAATTATATTCAAGTGATCGTATAGTCTCACTCATTGGTAATGGTCTTTTAACATTCATGGATCAAAAAACTAATTATGGTAAATTTTTTACAAACAAAGAAATTATTTTTTATAAAAATAAAAATGATCTAATAAAAAAAATTCTTTTTTATAAAAAGAATGATATTTTAGCAAAAAAATATGCGAAAAATGCATACCAAAAATATCACAAATACTTTAATGCAAAAGAGGTATGTTCTTACATTCTTTCAGAATGCGATTTAATTAAGCGTAAGAAATTTTACTGGTTAAAATAATTTGTTAATTTAGCAGCTTTTTTTCAATTGTTTAATTTGTCTAACGCGTTATTTCTAAAGAGGTTAGATTCTTTTATGTACCTTCTTACCATTTCTGTGGATTTATGACCTGTCATTGCCATAATGCTTCTTTCATCAGCTCCATGAGCTGCTGTAGATGTCGCAAATCCAGATCTTAAACTATGTCCCGAATAAAGGTGACTATCTAAACCAATTAAATTTAAATACTTTTTAAGAATTAAAGACACTGTTTTGTCAGAATAGGGGAATATTAGCTCATTATTTATTGTCCTGGCGCTTAACCAGTCTTGAAGAGCTATAACTGCACAGTATTTTTTATTATTAAAATAGGGTATTGCTTTTAACATTCCTTCCCCGTACTGGTCACTTTTTGACCTTCTTAAGCTTATTTTTAGTCCTTCTGTCACAAATTCAAGGTCACTATCTCTTAAATTAACAACTTCTGATCTCCTAAAACCACCTGAAAAACCGATTAATATAATAGCCTTATCCCTTACAGAAGTTATGTATTTATTTACTTTATTAACATCTATTACATCAATTATTTTATGTAAACTATTGATTAGTAATGGTTTTTTACCATTCTGATAAGTACCTATTTTTCTTTTAATACCTTCCAAATTATCACTAATTATTGGGTGCTTTGTATCTATGTGATGTCCTTTCAAGCTATGTACAACGTTAATAGAAGCTATTCGCCTTTTTAAAGTGCTGTATTTGCTAGATTTGGATAGATGAGTCAAATAAAGGGAAACTACCTTCGGGTTAGTTGGTAAAAAAGGCAAACTTAGGTCGAGGCAGAAAATTTTGAAGTCTGCAAAATCTGATCTGTAAGCTCTTAATGTGTTTAAAGACTTAGAAGAACCTAGATTGATATTGGTTTCTTTTGCTAATTCGTTAATTTTACTAATTATATCACTCATTTCTATAACTTCCGATAACCATTAATTATCGGAAGTAATATATCAAGCAAATTAACTTGTCAATACTATAAATTCCACTTATAAAAAAATTTAATTTTAACAGCCGATATCTAGATAGCCATATAAAATTATAATGAAAAATCCCAAAGGAACAAAATTTGAAATCAAAGTTTGGAATTATCTAAAAAAAATACCAAAAGGAAAGTTGAAGACATATTCACAAGTTGCGATAGCTATAAACAAACCCCTTGCAGTTAGAGCGGTTGCAAATGCTATCGGTAAAAATCCTTTTTCACCAATAATACCCTGCCATAGAGTTGTTAGGTCAGATGGTAGTCTTGGTGGCTATTCTGGTAAAGGAGGCATAATAACTAAAAAGATGTTATTAAAAAAAGAAAAAATCGTTTTAAATCAATTGCTTAAATATATAAATTAATTCAATAAATTTCAATTAGTAACTAAATATTTACAATATCTTAAGACCGGAGTTTGTAATGAATTTCTGAATATCATCATGCTTAATAAATTCTATTAAATTTCTGTAAATAGGTTCAGACGGTGAATTGTTAGACATTGCAGATCCAAAGATAAAAGACTTTCTAATTTCCCTTGGTAGCATTCCTATTATTTTTATTCCTTTAATCGGTAGTAACTCACTATATTGTTGAAAGCCTATCTCTATATCACCTCTAAAAATGATTGAACCTACCCTTTCGCTCAATATTTTTTTTGATTTTTTAAATATAAGATCGGGATCGTTAAAAATTTTTGGAAAAACTGTATTTGCAAGATAAATACCACTGGCCGAAGCAGCGTAACCAATTGATTTTACTGATATAAGAGTTTCTTTAAAGGATTTTAAGGACGATATATCGTATAGTTTAGAACCCTCTTTTACCGCAATGCCAATGTCTGAACTTGCAATATTGTGTTTGGTTTTGATGTCTAGAATACCCTCCTCATGGTGCCTGTTTATTGCGCCTTCAGCTAAAAAAAAGATATCAAAATGCTCATTGTTTTTAATTCTTGAAGGTATGGAGTCTTTGGCTTCACCAAAGGAAGATCCGTAGGAGAGCTCGTAGGTAATATTGTTTTTTTTTGCGAATAAAGGAAGGATTTTTTCTAACGCTGCAGCAAAAGCTCCAGAAGTAATAATTTTAAGCACAAAATGTCATTTTTTTATTTGCTCCTAGGATTTATAGATCCAGCAGACATAATAAACTTAGAGGCATCTTCGAAGTTCATGTCTAAAAATATCAAATCTTTCTTTGGAACCATCAGCAAGAAACCACTGGTAGGATTTGGAGTCGTTGGAACAAAAACATTAATTAATCGTTTACCCCTACCCACTTTATTTGATATTTCACCTTTGTTATCACCGGTAGCAAAACCAACTGACCAGAGACCTTTTCTTGGATATTCAAGGAGTACAATTTTTTTTGATTTATTATTACTTGATGTGAAATTTTTTGTTAATTGTCCCAAACCGTTATAAATTGTCCTTAGAATTGGAATTTTATTTAATATTCTCTGTCCAAAATTTAACAAAGTTTTTCCTATAAAAGTTAAGGAAACCATTCCCACAAAAGTAATTATTATAAAGGCGACCAAAAACTCCAAGCCCGGTATGTTAAAAGGAAGGTACTTATTTGGATTGATACTAGCTGGTATTAACGATGGGGAAACACTCATTATTAATACAGTTAAATAAATGGTAATACCAATTGGTATTAAAACCACCACACCAGTCAAAAAATAGGTTCTAATACGAGATATTAAAGTTCTTTTGGGAGTTTTGTTTTTTAACATTTTTATTTAAAATACTATTAAATAGTCTAAAAATTAATAATAAATTACTATAACATTTTTATTATGAAGAGAAGAGAGTTTGTAAAATATATTGGCTGTGGATGTTGTAGTTTCAGCTTGGCATCCTGTTCGTCTGCACCGATTACTAATAGAAAACAAATTACTTTTTATCCCGAATCAGTAATCAATAGCAAGGCTGCACAAGCGTATGAGAAGTTTAAGAAGAAAGCAAAGATCAGTAAAGATAGCGAAACTCTAAAATTGATTAAATCGATAGGATCAAAAATGGAAGTTGCTATCTCTTCTTATTTTAAAATGAAGAATATTAAAGACCCCACAGAAAACTTTAAATGGGAATATACTCTAGTAGATGACGATAAAATGCTTAATGCCTGGTGCATGCCTGGTGGAAAAATTGCTGTTTATAGCGGTATTCTTAAAGTTACCAAAAATGAAGATGGCCTTGCTAACGTAATGGGTCATGAAATTGCACACGCTGTTGCCAAACACTCCGTTGAAAGAATGAGTGCTTCCTTAGCTATAAATCTTGGAACTACCGTTGCTGATATATTTTTAGGAGGTGTCATTTCAAGAACCAGAAACACTATTGGAAAAACTACCGGTGTAGATGTTTTGCAAGTTGGTGTGTTTAATCCTTTTACGAGATCACAAGAAACAGAGGCTGATTATCTAGGTTTGGCATTCTGCTCTTTAACAGGTTACAATTTGTATGAAGGTGCTGAATTGTGGAAAAGAATGAGGGAACAAAATAAAGGAAAAGAGCCTCCTCAATTTTTAAGCACACACCCCTCTTCTACTAATAGAATTGCTCAAATAAGAAGCTGGATTCCTTCAATTAGAAAAAACTTTCCAAAGCTTAAGACAGTTTAAATTTTTTAAACGTCTCTTCTTGACATTTATCACATTCAACGTTTTCTTTTTTCCTAAATATATCTGGAGACACTTTTGTCTCTACTTTGCATCTTCTGCACTTAACAAGATAATATTTAGTTTCTTTAGATTTTTTTTTAATTAAAGGCATGGGGTTGCAGCCGTACCTGTTGAACAGCCTCCACCTGCACTTGCATTAATAGTAGGTTGAGCTGTTGTCCAATCACCGTATGTAGTTTGATTCCATGAGCAATTAGATCTTGCTTGTGCTTCTGATGCAGCTACCACGCCACCATGTGTTTTTACAACAACGCAATCAGCTCCGCACATACCGTCTGACTGATTCCATCTACCTCTATCTTTCGAATATGATATTACGAGCATCCTATTCTGCAAAGCTCCTATTGGACAACCAGCTCCATTTCCAAAATTTGAAAAATTCTGATAACAAACTAGCTGAATTTGACCCTTTCTATGCGCTGCCTGACCAGTTGTATCGACAGTTATAGATTCCCAGTCAGGATTCCAAGGATTCTTAAACTTATCAAAATGCTTTTTAACACTATGACTAAAGTTATTACAAGTAGTGCTAGCATCAACTAACTTTTGCTCTCCAGCATTTGTAGTAATGTTTCCACTTGCATCAATCATATTAAGATTTTCATCAAATTCTTTAATAGCACTAGTTAGACCATTATTTGCAACTGTTAATTCAAAACTTACCGCTCGGTTCACAGCTTCCTGATTTTGCTGAAAGACTTTAAGTCTAGAATTTTCAACATATCGATCATAACCAACCACGCCAACAGCTGCCAATACCCCAATGATAGCAACAACAACTAACAACTCAACCAAGGAGAATCCTTGAGGGCGTGTAAAAGTGTAAAATTTATTTTTTAACATTATCGATAACAAATGCATAAAAATATATAGTATGAATTGTAATTTATGCAAAACGTTTTCTTTATACATAAAAAAAATGTAATGCAGTTTTCATTCTGCACATTCTTTTTAAAATTTTAATATTTTTTTTTGGTGAGCCCTGCAAGATTCGAACTTGCGACCCATTCCTTAAAAGGGAATTGCTCTACCGACTGAGCTAAGGGCCCACACATTTAATTAACATTGATAAATAATACAATTTTTCAAGTTAAGAATTTAATGTCTATTAAATATCTATCTAATAATCAATAGAAATAGGCCGTTATCAGCATTTTTTACAAGACGAGAAACTTGAAAATTAGGAGCTTAGAATATCAAAATGCTTGTTATAAAAATTTTGAAAATCGTTATTACCAATAGATTCTCTAATTTTTCTTGTCAGGTCTTGATAAAAGGCAATATTATGCCAACTCAAGAGAGTGGATGCTAAAATTTCTTTAGAATTAACCAAGTGATTTAAGTAACTACGAGAATATTTTTGTGATGCAGGACAGTTAACTAATGGATCTAGTGGAGAATCGTCATTTGCATATTTGGCATTTTTTAAATTTTTTTTACCTTCCCAAGTGTAGGCTAAACCTGTTCTTCCTGATCTTGTTGGCAAAACACAATCAAACATGTCAATACCCCTTTTTACAGCTCCCAATATGTCTGCAGGCGTTCCTACGCCCATTAAATAATGTGGCTTGTCCCGTGGAAGATCTTCTTTAATGTTATCTAAAACATCAAACATTTCTTGTTGCTTTTCTCCAACCGCAAGTCCTCCTAGTGCATAACCATCAAATCCTATTTCTTCTAATCTTTTTAAAGAGTCTTTTCTCAGGTCATTAAAAACACCTCCCTGAACAATACCAAAAAGCATTTTTTCAGGATTAATACCAAATTCTTTTTTAGATCTTTTTGCCCACTCTATTGAAAGATCTACAGATTTTTTTACTCTGTTTTTGTCACTTGTGTATTCAGGACATTCATCAAAAATCATTACTATATCTGAGTTTAATCCTTTTTGAATTTGTATGCTTACTTCTGGAGATAGAAATATTTTTTTACCATCTACATGAGAATTAAAATAAACTCCGTCTTCAACTACTTTGCTAATTTTAGATAGAGACATTACCTGAAAGCCACCAGAATCTGTTAAAATAGGTAAGTCACAATTCATAAATTGGTGGAGACCACCCACCCTGCTAATTCTTTCAATTCCAGGTCTTAACATTAAATGATAAGTGTTCCCTAAAATTATTTGGGCCCCAGTACCTTTGACTTGATCAATTAATAAAGCTTTAACAGTAGCTGCAGTACCAACGGGCATGAAAGCAGGAGTATCAATTTCACCCCTGCTAGTAATAATTTTTCCTAATCTTGCGCCAGAATTTTCATTTAATAATTTAAATGAACATGGCATGAGAGGACTTAAAGAACGGCAATTTTTACAATAATATCGGGATCAGTAACAGCACCAGAACCATCTTCACCTTTTTTTAACTTATCGATAAATTCCATACCCTCTAAAACTTTTCCAAAGGCAGTATATTGTCGGTCAAGATGAGAAGCATTTTGAAAACAAATAAAGAACTGACTATTAGCACTATTGGGATCTTGAGATCTGGCCATAGAAAGAGTACCTCGTTCATGGGCAGTATTGTTAAATTCTTGAGTTAAGTCTGGAAGATCAGAACCACCTGTTCCAGCCATAGCAGCATTAAAACCTTTTTTGGTATTTCCATGCTGGATATCACCAGTTTGAGCCATAAAACCATCTATCACTCTATGAAAAGCAACACCGTCATACTTACCTGCTTTGCTAAGTTCTAAAACTCTTTCTACATGATTTGGAGCAATATCTTTAAAAAGCTCAATTTTTACATCACCGTATTTTGTCGTTAAAATTATTTTTGGATTTTCCACTGCTTCTCCTTTAATGGTTGATAAAAACAAGATCAATAATACAACTATTTTTGTTAAAATAAATTTCATCACTTCTTATTTTTAAATTTTTTGTTTAAATATACTATTGCTGGTTTTGGTGCAAATTTTCTAACATCACCTCCTAATTCAGCAATTTCTTTAACCATATTAGAGGAAATTAATTGATTTTCAATTTCAGCCATTAAGAAAATAGTTTGTATTTTTTTATTAAGTCTATTGTTCATGCCAGCTAACTGAAATTCATACTCAAAATCAGTCACTACTCTCAAACCTCTAAAAATTAATGAAGCTTTGATTTTTTTGCACAATGATACGGTTAGAGTATTAAAGCTAATTATTTTTACGTTTTTAAAAGAATTTCCTAAAGACTTTTTAACAATCTGAACTCTTTCTTCAGCTGAAAATAGTGTTTTTTTGTTTTTGCTTAGTGCTATAGAGACATAAAGAGTATCGACAATTTGACTGGCTCGCTTTATTATATCCAAATGTCCTAATGTAATTGGGTCAAAAGTTCCTGGGTATATACCAATTTTTTTCATTAATCTAATCTGCCACAGAATCTGTTAAACAAACAGAAGAAACCACTTTTTCATTTTTTTCTACCTTAAATATTCTTACTCCTTGTGTGTTTCTTCCTGTAATTCTTATATCACTAACTGCACACCTGATCATTTGGCCTTTGTTAGTAATCAACATGATGTCATCGTCATTTTTGACAGAATAAGAAGCGGCTATATTGCCATTTCTTTCAGAGCTAATAATATTTATTATACCCTGACCTCCTCGGCCACTTTCTCTAAATTCATAAGAAGAAGATCTTTTTCCATATCCATTTTCTGTAATAGTTAAAATAAATTCTTCTCTTAGTTTTAGCTCTTCGTATTTCTTAGTGCTAATTTCAAAATTTGTATCGTCAGTATTTTCCAAATCGTCTTTTCTAGTTCTTTTTATATAAGCCTTTGTTTCCTCAGAAGTCGTAGTCACATGATTTAAAACAGTAAGGGAGATAACCTTGTCATTATTTTTAAGATTAATACCTTTAATTCCTTTTGAGGATCTTCCTTTGAAAATTCTAATCTTACTTGCATTAATTCTTAAGCTTTTTCCAGAATAGGTATTTAACATTACGTCGTCATTCTTTTTTACAATCTTGACACTTACTATTTTATCGTCTTTTTCAAGCTTCATGGCAATCTTTCCATTTGCTTGGATATTTTCAAAATCAAGAATGCTATTTTTTCTTATTTTACCATTGGCCGTAACAAAGATTAAAAAATTATCTTTCCATGTAGATTGGTCGTATGGCAATGGAAGTATAGAACTAATTTGTGCATCTGCTTTTATAGGGAATATATTTGCTAGGGCTTTACCCTTGGATGTATTAGAGCCTTCAGGAATTTTCCATGCTTTTAATCTGTACACAATTCCTTTGGATGAAAAAAACAGAACTGGGGTTAAAGTACTTACAGGGAATAACTGAGAAACAAAATCTTCTTCCCTAGTAACTATTCCCGTTTTTCCTTTGCCGCCTCTTTTTTGCGCTCGTATGGAAGTTAGGGGAGTTCTTTTAATATATCCTTTATTGGTAACGGTAACGATTACTTTTTCTTCTTGAATAACATCTTCCACATCGACATTCTCTACAGCCCCTACTAACTTAGTTCTTCTAGGAACTGCAAACTTTTTCTTAATCTCCGCTAATTCGGTTTTAATTAAATTTTGTAATTCTTTCTTATCATTAAGAATTTTCTTATATTTTACTATTAGTTTATACAGGTCTTGCAGTTCTGAATTAATTTCTTCGTGTCCTATATTTGTTAATTTTTGCAATCTTAATTCTAAAATGGCCTTAACCTGATGGTCGCTTAACTGATATTCTTTCTTAGTGGATAGTTCGTTAACCTCTAAAACATCTTTATCAATCTTTGATTTTTGAAAGCTCCATACTTTTTTTAACAATGTAGCTTTTGCTTCCGAGGGGTCTTTTGATTTTCTAATAATAGAAATAACTTCGTCAATATTCTCAATTGAAATAAACAACCCAATTAGAATATGGGTTCTATCCTTAGCTTTTTTTAGTTCAAATAAAGTTCTTTTAGTTAAAACCTTTTCTCTAAAATCTACAAAAATTTTGATAAATTGCTTTAAGTTTAGAAGCTCGGGTTTTTTTTCATTAATAGCTAAAGTGTTAAATCCAAATGAAGTCTGCAATGGAGAAAATTTATATAGTTGATTTATAATAATAGCTTCTGACACATTTTTTTTTACTGTTATTGCAATTCTTACTCCGTCTTTATTAGATTCATCTCTCAAGTCTGATATTCCCTCAATTTTTTTATCTCTAATAAGTTCAGCGATTTTTTCAATCAGAACAGTTTTGTTAACCTGGTAAGGAACTGACTTGATGACAATAATTTTTTTATCTTTAGAGCCCTCTTCAACTTCAATCTCACCTCTAATTTTTATAGAACCTCTTCCTTTTTCATATCCTGGGATAATATCATTTTGACCTATAATAATCCCTCCTGTAGGAAAATCAGGACCAGGAATTACTTTCATCAATTCTTTTATAGTGATCTCATTATTGTCTATGTACTTTAAAGTTCCTTCAATAACCTCTCCAAGGTTGTGAGGGGGTATGTTAGTCGCCATACCAACTGCAATACCACTAGCTCCATTAACTAAAAGATTTGGATACTGCGCAGGTAAAACAACAGGTTCTAATTCTGTATCATCATAATTATTTTGAAAGTCGACTGTATTTTTGTCTATATCAGAAATTAAAAACTCGGCTACTTTTGCTAATCTTGTTTCGGTATAACGCATTGCAGCTGCTCGATCACCGTCCAAAGAACCAAAATTCCCTTGTCCATCTAATAAAGTCAAGCTCATAGAAAAATCTTGTGCCAGTCTAACTAGCGCATCGTAAACAGCTTGGTCACCGTGAGGGTGATACTTACCAATAACATCACCGACTACTCTTGCTGATTTTCTAAATTGTTTAGACCAATCGTAACCACCTTTATACATAGCGAATATAATTCTTCTATGCACTGGTTTAAGGCCATCTCTTGCATCTGGTAATGCTCTAGAGACGATAACGCTCATAGCATACGACAGATAAGATGCTTTCATCTCATCGGTTACATTTCTGATTTCGATTTTTTTATCGACCATTAAAAAATAGATTTAAAAAGGAACTTCGTCGTCTAAATCGGCCGGAGAGCTCATATCGTCAGAAGGTAGTGAGCTAGAAGCTGAGGATTGATCAACTCCGCCCTGAGGAGATCCTGTGGCTCCACCAAGCATTTTTAATGTTGAGTTGTATCCTTGAAGAACTATTTGTGTGCTGTATTTTTCTTGGCCATTGTTGTCTGTATATTTATTAGTAGTCAATTGTCCCTCAACATAGATTTGAGCACCTTTTTTCAAATATTGTTTAACTACATTGACTAAACCTTCATTAAAAATAACAACTCTATGCCATTCAGTTTTTTCTTTTTTTTCTCCAGAGTTTTTGTCTTTCCAGCTTTCACTTGTAGCTACACTTAAGCTTGCAAAACCTTTTCCACCTTGTGTTTGTTTGATTTCAGGATCGGCACCTAGTCTGCCAATTAATAAAACTTTATTTAAACTTCCCGCCATATATAAATCCTATTTAAGTTAGTAATGAATTATTATCTTTATACTATATAGCGCATTGTAAATGAACAAAATTACTTATATCCACAAGCAAAATGCTTAAAAAAATTGTTGTTAAAGGTGCTAAAGAGCACAATTTAAAAAATCTTTCTGTTGAGATACCTAGAGATCAGTTGGTCGTTATAACTGGACTTTCTGGCTCTGGAAAGTCCTCTTTGGCATTCGATACTATTTACGCGGAGGGACAAAGAAGATATGTGGAAAGTCTATCTGCTTACGCAAGGCAATTTTTGGATAGAATGAAGAAGCCAAATGTTGACTTGATAGAAGGACTATCGCCAGCCATATCTATAGAACAGAAAACCACTTCTAAAAATCCCAGATCTATTGTTGCAACAGTGACTGAAATTTATGATTATATGAGAGTCTTGTATGCTCGAGTTGGAACTCCCTACTCTCCTTTCACAGGGAAGGCTATTAAATCACAAACAGTCTCAGAGATGGTAGACAAAATTTTAGATCTGGCAAAACCATCGCGGGTATCTATTTACTCACCAATTGTAAGGGGAAGAAAGGGTGAATACAAAAAGGAAATACTTTCATTAAAAAAAAGGGGGTACACAAAAATTAAAATTGATGAGGCGCTTTATGAAATCGATGAGACTCCCAACTTAAATAAAAAAATTACACATAATATTGAAGTTCAAATTGATAAATTTGTAAACAAAAAAGAAGAACAAAAAAGAATTGCCGAAAGTTTAGAGGCTGCTTTAAATTTGTCAGACGGCCTTGTTTATGTTGAACATTTTGATGAAAACTTACCTAAGCAGCATCAAAAATTAGAAAAAATTGTTTTCTCCTCTAAATTTGCCTGTCCAGAAAGCGGCTTTACTATAGAAGAAATTGAACCAAGACTGTTTTCATTTAACAGTCCATACGGAGCATGTTCCGAATGTGAAGGCCTTGGAGTCGATCTTTATGTAGACCCTAAATTAGTTATTCCTGACGAAAGAATGTCATTAATAGATGGGGCTATTAAGCCGTGGGCCAAATCTACAAATTTATATTATGCTCAAACTTTAGCTTCTTTGGCTAAACACTATGACTTTTCATTAGATACTGATTGGAAGAAGCTATCTAAAGCACACCAAGAAGTGATTTTGTATGGGTCTGGTAATGAAGAGATAAAATTTAATTATGATGATGGGTATGAAAAACGCGCTAATAAAAAATCTTTTGAAGGAGTTATTAGTAATTTAGAAAGAAGATATTTAGAAACAGACAGTGACTGGAAAAGAGAGGAAATTGAACAATACCAAAGTGAAAAAGAATGTGAGCGATGCAAAGGATATAGGTTAAAAGAAGAGGCCCTTTGTATAAAAATATTAAATAAAAATATAAGTGAAGTTGCAAAGTTTTCTATTAAAGAAGCTCATTTATGGTTTGGCTCTTTAGGTAAAGATTTAACAGAAAAAGAAAATAAAATTGCCACACACATATTAAAAGAGATCAATGAACGATTAACCTTTTTAATCAATGTTGGTCTTGACTATTTGAATTTGTCTAGAGGTTCTGGAACTTTATCTGGTGGTGAATCTCAAAGAATAAGATTGGCCTCACAAATAGGTTCGGGTCTTACAGGGGTACTGTATGTTTTGGATGAACCTTCCATAGGATTGCATCAAAAAGACAATATAAAGCTCATAGAGGCCCTTAAAAGACTAAGAGATCTTGGAAATACAGTAATTGTAGTCGAGCACGATGAGGAAGCCATGCTTCATTCTGATCACATTATAGATATTGGTCCTGGTGCGGGAATACATGGTGGAAAAGTAATTTCTGAAGGAAATTTTAAACACATTTCAAATGACAAAAGTAGCTTAACTGGAGACTATCTTTCAGGAAGAAAATTTATCTCTATACCCAAAAACAGACGGATGGCTCTTAATGGAAGGTATCTTCATTTATCTGGAGCTACTGGAAATAATTTAAAAAATGTATCTGCTAAAATTCCTCTTGGAGCGTTAACTTGTGTTACTGGCGTTTCCGGAAGTGGGAAATCGACTTTTATATTACACACTTTGTACCGAGCCTTGAATTTAATGATCAACAAGGTAATCACTAGGAATATGCCTCAGGCATTTAAAGGCATAAAAGGCTTTGAATATTTAGATAAAATTATTGATATCGATCAATCACCAATTGGTAGAACACCAAGGTCCAACCCAGCCACTTATTCTGGTGCATTCACCCCTATAAGAGAATGGTTCACAAATTTACCCGAATCCAAATCTAGAGGATACAAACCTGGAAGGTTTTCTTTCAATGTAAAAGGTGGACGATGTGAAGCCTGTGAAGGAGATGGAGTCATAACATATGAAATGCACTTTTTGCCAGATGTTTATGTGGAGTGTGATGTCTGTAAGGGAAAAAGGTACAACCGAGAAACACTTGAAATTAAGCATAAAGAAAAAAGCATTGCTGATGTGTTGAGTATGTCAGTAGATGAAAGTGTTAAATTTTTTGAAAATATTCCTACGATTAGAGATAAGCTTTTGACCTTGCAAAAAGTAGGACTTGGCTACATGAGCATTGGTCAGCAAGCCACAACCTTATCTGGAGGTGAGGCACAGAGAATTAAATTAGCAAAGGAGTTGTCAAAAAGATCAACGGGAAGAACTATTTACATATTAGACGAACCTACTACTGGTTTGCATGTACATGATGTAAAAAAACTACTAGAGGTCCTTCAGGCTTTTGTTCAAAAAGGAAATACAGTTGTTGTAATTGAACATAATATGGAAGTGATCAAGACAGCAGACTGGATTATAGATATGGGTCCAGATGGTGGCGACAAAGGTGGTAATATTGTATTTGAGGGAACACCTGAACAGCTTTTAAATATAAAAGAAAGCTACACTGGAAAATTTCTAAAAAAAATACTTAGCAAAAAAAATTAAGTTTTAAATTACTTACGGAGTAGTGTCTACTTCTTCGTCCCAATTTCTTTTTACTTTAAAGAAAACCAAAATTGGAGCTGCTACAAAAATTGAAGAATAAGTCCCTATCAACACTCCCCATATTAAAGCAAAAGAAAAACCTTTAAGAATTTCACCACCAAATACATAAATAGACACAAGTGCAAGAAGTGTTGTAACTGAGGTTTTTAAAGTTCTAGGCAAAGTAGAATTTACCGCATCATTGATTAACTCTTGAATATCTTGACGATCGTCAATTTTTAAAAATTCCCTAATTCTGTCGTAAATTACAACTGTATCGTTCATGGAGTAACCAACTATCGTTAATATAGCAGCCACAATAGATAAGTTAAATTCAAAGCCAACTAGGCTAAAAGCACCAATGGTTATAACAACATCATGAATTAAAGCTAAAATTGAACCCAAACTAAACTGCCATTCAAATCTTATCCAAATATAAATGAGCATCAAAAATAAAGCCAAAACAACAGAGTACAGACCGCTTTTAGTCAGCTCTTTACTAATTTTAGAACCAACAACTTCAACTCTACGAAAGTCAAACTCTCTAGCCAAATCACTTTCTAAATGTTTTTTAATAGAGCCAACAAAATCATTATTCTTTCCCTTTTTTTCAATGGTTGCTAGAAATTCTCTACTTGAGCCAAATTCTTTAACAACTACATCGCCCAAGTTAATTTTTAATAATGATTTTCTTATATCTTCAGAATTATATGGTTGAGCTAATTTCATTTCGATAACAGTTCCACCCTTAAAATCAACACCAAGATTTAAACCTTTAGCAAAAAATGCTCCAAGAGAAATAGCAAAAAGAATGGTGGACAAGACCAGAAATGATTTTTTGAATTTTAGAAAATTATATTTTTTATTATAAATATTCATTTAGATTACAATAGTAGTTTCCTTATTGTTTTTGATGTATTTTGCAACCAGGAGCCTACCCAAAACATAGGTTGTGAAAAAAGTAGACAGTATCCCTATACCCAAAGTAATTGCAAAACCCTTAACTGGTCCAGAACCCATATAGTAAAGAACAATAGCAGCAATCAAAGTCGTGACATTAGAATCTAATATCGTTGTTAAGACTTTTTTATAAGCAGTATCAAAAGCAATTAAGTAATTTTTTTCTTTTTTTAATTCTTCTTTTACTCTTTCATAAATTAAAACATTTGAATCAACTGCCATACCAACAGTTAAAATAATTCCTGCAATGCCTGGCAATGTGAGGGTTGCACCAAAGATACTTAGGACCCCACTGATTAAAACTAGGTTGGTTAATAATGATACATTGGAAAAAACGCCAAAGATTCTGTAGTTATAAATCATGTAAATCATGACAAGTAAGAAACCTATTATTAAGGACAATATTCCCTTTTCAATAGACTCTTTACCAAGATCTGGGCCTACAGATCTTTCTTCAATAATATTAAGCGGTGCTGGCAAAGCCCCTGCCCTTAGTAAAATTGCAAGTTCATTTGCTTCTTGGGTTGTGAAATTCCCTGAAATTTGACCACTACCAGTCACAATAGCCTCTCTTATTACTGGTGAGCTTACTACGTCTTTATCCAAAACTATTGCTAAATATCGACCAACATTTTCTTTGCTAGCTAAAGCAAATTTTCGAGAGCCAATATTGTCTAATTTGAAGTTAACAACTGATGAGTTGTTTAATTGATCAAAGCCTGGTTGCGCGTCTATTAAATTTTCCCCTGAAATAATAATTCTTTTTTCAACACTATATTGACTGCCCGAGCTTTTGGACGACAAGGTTTCCACGCCAAGAGAATTTTCATCGCTGCTATTTGCGACAAATCTAAGTGTTAGCTTGGCCGTTTTTCCTAAGAGTTTTTTTATAGCAGAAGGATCTTTTAATCCAGGAAGTTCAACTAAAATTCTATCTAATCCCCTGGTAACAATGTTTGGTTCTTTAGTTCCCAATTCATCAATTCTATTTCTTACGATTTCAATTGATTGATCCAAAGCATTTTTTTTAATTAAATTTACATTCTCTTTAGTAAAAATTAATTTTATAATATTGTTTTCATAAATAATTTCAAACTCTTTTCCTCCAGTTTTTATATTTGAATTAATTAAGCGATCGTTAAGTATTTTATCAAGAGTTTCTTTTTGTTTTTCATCGAAAATAAAAACTAAAGAATCTTTAGAAAATGAAAAATTTTTGTATTGAATGTTATTTTTTCTTAACTCTCTTCTAACCTCTAGGCTTTTGGCCTGCAATCTTTGTTCTATAAGAGGATTGGAGTCAATTTCTAAAAGTAAATAAGAGCCTCCTTGCAAGTCTAATCCAAGATTAACTCTTTTTTCAGAAAAAAATTTACTATTATTAAAAAACGTAAGGTTGGGTAAAAAAAAGTAAATACCAATAAAAATAACTGAAATAATAGAAAATACTTTAAGACGTGAAAAGTATAGCACGGAAAATTATTTAGGTTCTGTTTTGCTCACTACTGCAGAAATGGATGACCTGACAACTTTAACAATAACATTATCCGATATTTCCAACTCAACTTTGTCATCTTCTAAAACTCTAACAATTTTTCCCATAAGACCACCGCTTGCAACAACCATATCCCCACGACCAACAGCATCTACCATTGCTTTGTGCTCTTTCACTTTTCTTTGCTGAGGTCTAATTAGCAAGAAGTAAAAAATAACAAAAATAAGTATTAACGGTACAAACTGACCAATAGCTTTTGAATCCATAAATGGTTATTAAACTAATAAATAAAAATTAACAAGATTAATTCTTTAATTTTCGCATGATAACGTGCTCTTTTAACTTTTTTGAAATTTCAATATTCTCAATTTCTGGATCATTTTTACCCATGATTAACCAGTCTGATAAGGCTTTATCGGTAATCATTAACAAGACCTTAAATTCTAGAAGCTCTTTTTCTTCCAATAAATCATAGTTATCCTTAAAAAAAGTACCCAACAATATGTCCATCTCTTTTGTCCCTCTGTGCGACGACCTGAACAGAAGTTTTTTTCTAAGTATGTCTATGTTAGAGATCATAGAACTCTTTTATAATTAACAATAGAAATATCAAATGAAATTTGAAGATTTATTTTCATCTGTAAATAAAATCAAAGGTGTTGGCCCAGTTATATCAAAAAAACTATCCGACAAAGGCATTGAAAATAAAATTGATTTATTTTTAAATTTACCGACAGGAGCGATAGATAGAAGATTTTGTCCGAAATTAGATCAATTAGAAGTTGGGGTGATATCTACAATTTTTGTCAGGCCAATAAAATATAGCATTCCTCGTTTTAGAAATTTACCAAATAGAGTTACATGTAAAGACGAGTATGGCTCTATAGATATAATATTTTTCAATTCCAGAGAAAGTTATATTAGGCAAATTTTACCATTAAATGAGGAGGTTGTGATTAGTGGTAAAGTTGGGTTTTATAAAAACAAATATCAAATGACCAATCCCGATTATATTCAGTCCATTGATAAGGAAAAAGATATAACAAAAATCATGGCCAAATATTCTTCTGTAGCCGGAATTTCTCCCAAAACTATTCAAAAAATTTACAAAGAAGAAATTGGAACACTCAAGGATATTGGAGAATGGCATAGTCAAGATTTTCTTAAAAAAATGGCTTGGCCAACGTGGTACGATGCAATTTACAATCTTCACAATCCCATAAATGTAAGTGATGTAAATAAAGAATCTAAATTTTATAAAAGATTAGCTTTTGATGAAATCTTTAGTAACTTTTTAATTTTTTCTGAAATTAAAAAAAGAATAAAAAAATTAATAAAAGTTTCAAAAGTTATTGATGAGGATAATCTTTTAAAGATTAAAGAAATGCTTCCTTTCACTTTGACGAAATCGCAACAAGAGGCCCTAAAAGAAATATTAACAGATATTTCTTCAGAGAGAAAAATGCTTAGGGTTTTACAGGGAGATGTTGGCAGTGGGAAAACGGCTGTTGCTATGATTGCTGCCTACCTAACAGTTAAATCTGGCTACCAAGTTGCTTTTTTGTGCCCTACAGAACTTTTAGCCAAACAGCATTTTTTATTATTTAAAAAAGTTTTAGAAAATGAAAATTTGAATGTTCAACTTCTTACAAGCAAAATCAAAGGTTCGGAACAGGTAGATACACGATTTCAATTATCTCAAAATAAGGTTGATATTGTTGTAGGAACGCATTCATTATTTCAAGAGAAAACAACTTTTAACAACTTGGGCTTAATTGTTATAGACGAGCAGCATAAGTTTGGCGTTCAACAAAGAATAAATCTATCCTTAAAAGGTAGTGTTAATACAGATGTTTTGTTGATGACAGCAACGCCGATTCCTAGAACTTTAATTTTAACTAATTATGGTGATATGGATATTTCAACCATAAATGAAAAGCCATTTAACAATACAACAATAAATACTTTGGCTAAACCCGCAGAGAAAATAGATGATGTTATGTTTTTTTTAAAAAAAAGATTAGATCAAAAAGACCAAGTTTATTGGGTAACCCCCTTAATTGAAGAGAGTGAAAAACTAAAACTAACCCCTGCAGTAAAAAGATATGAATATTTGAAAAAGAAATTAAAAGTTGAGGTTGGTTTAGTACATGGTGCTATGAAAAGTGAAGAGAAAAATAAAATCATGGAAGATTTTATTAGCGGTAAGATTAAAGTTATCGTATCTACAACAGTTATAGAAGTTGGTATTGATAACCAAAATGCCAATACAATGATAATAGAAAACTGTGAACGTTTTGGACTTTCTCAATTACATCAACTTAGAGGCCGTGTTGGTAGAGGCAAGGTAGATGCTCATTGTCTTTTATTGTATTCAAAAAATATTGGCATAAATGGGAAAAAAAGAATTCAAATATTAAAATCTTCATTAGATGGTTTTTATATTTCGGAAGAAGATTTAAAATTACGAGGCTTTGGTGACATTATTGGATACAAACAAAGTGGAGAAAAAGATTTTATAATTGCTGATCCGGCTTATCATTCTGATCTTTTTCAATTAGCAAAAGAAGAGATTGAAAATTTAGAAAATAAAAATGTTAAGCTTGAGCAACATTTTAGTCAGTTGTTGAAAATTTTCAAAAAAGATAGAGTATTGAATATTATTGATACAGGCTGAACCTTATTTGCTATGTCCTATTACTCTCTCAAATTCTCTTAAACGTTTATAAACACTTGCAAACTCTATAATGGTAGGCCAAGTTTTTAATAGGTATTGCATGGAACCTTCAACTCTTCCAAAAGCTCTTATAATTTGCTGCATAACACCTAATGTTACAACACCTGCTACAATAGCTGGAGCTAAAAAAACATAAGCTGA